>Ga0123353_10017986_pt1 | contig 10425 bp, 8 predicted proteins | sample TergutLab28metaG_3_FD_92763 | JGI IMG/M metagenome (GOLD analysis project Ga0123353, IMG submission 92763) | Labiotermes labralis P3 segment gut microbial communities from Petit-Saut dam, French Guiana - Lab288 P3 | ecosystem: Host-associated > Arthropoda: Insects > Digestive system > Gut ...
CCTTGAGGCTCTGCTCGGTTACATCTACGGCGATGCCGCGAAGACCGAGGATCGTATCGTCTTTAAACAGGGCTACCAGTGTCCAGCGGTAATACTTGCCCAGTCTTGAAAGGAAAGTAAAGCGCCTGTACGGTATGTCTTTGTTTTTTAGCAGCTCCAGTTCGCTTTTAACAAATGCCCTGTCCTTGTCTACGGCTACGTCAAGAAAAGTTTTTCCGATGATGTCTGTCATTGTAAATGTACTGTCGGTTTTTCTTAAAATATTCGTGACAATGTATCCGGCGTTCATTTCAACTACAATGTCGCTGAAAGCTTCCCAGAATGTGGTCATCCACTTTCTGTCAATTTTGTCGACGCCTGGCGCGGTTTCCTCTATAAGGTCATGTTTCGTTTCTTCCACTTAATAACCTGTATTATTTGATACGCTTGTACCCGCGGATTTCTTTTAAAAGACAATCCGTGAGTAAAGTCCTATTAACGCGGATTTGTTCCATTGAGTCCCGAAAACGCAAAGTAACGGTTCCGTTTTCTTTGGATTCGTAATCAATGGTAATGCAGAAAGGAGTCCCCGCCTCGTCCTGCCGGCGGTACCGGCGGCCAATGGCGCCTGATTGGTCGTAATCGGTGGCGAAATCTTCCTTTAGCCCGGTTCGGATGTCTTGGGCAAGTTCGGCAAGGCCATCCTTTTTCATCAGGGGGAGAACGGCAACAGTAACGGGAGCGATTGAGGGGTGGAAACGCAGAACCGTCCGCGCTTCTTCGGCGGCGCCTTCTTTTTCAGATGGGACAAGTTCCTCGTCGTAAGCGTCGCAAAGAAGCATCAGAAGGGTACGGGTTAGACCTGCCGAGGTTTCTATAATGAAGGGGAGGTACCTTTCACTTGCGTTGTCCTGGTCGATGTAGTTGAGATCTTTGCCCGAGTATTTGGTGTGACGGCCGAGATCGTAGTCGGAACGGTTGTGAATGCCCTCAAGTTCCCTCCAGCCCATGGGGAAAAGGTATTCGATATCGTAGGCGTCTTTCGCGTAATGGGCCAGCTCGTCTTTGCCGTGCTGATGCCAGCGCAGATGATCCATTTTTACGCCGAGTTTTTCGTAAAATGCCCAGCGACGTTTCCGCCACTCGTTGAACCACTCTTCATCCGTGCCGGGTTTTACGAAGTACTGCATTTCCATCTGCTCAAATTCGCAGGTTCGGAAGATGAAGTTTTTGGTAACAATTTCGTTGCGGAAAGCTTTGCCTATTTGCGCGATGCCGAAGGGGAGCTTCATCCGGTTCGATTGAATGATGTTTTTATAGTTAACATAGATGCCCTGTGCGGTTTCCGGGCGGAGATAGATAACGCTTGCGGAGTCTTCGGCCGGGCCGATGTTAGTTTTGAACATTAAATTGAACTTCCGGGTATCGGTGAGTTCGCCGCCGCACTCGGGACATTTTTTTGCCGAAAGGTTTTCTTCGGGGATCTGATCGGCCCGGAAACGGGTTTTGCATTTTTTGCAGTCCACAAGCGGGTCCGTGAAATTTTCCACATGGCCCGAAGCCTCCCAGGTACGGGGGTGCATCAGTATGGACGCGTCAAGGCCGACAATGTCGTCATTGAGCTGCGTCATTTCCTTCCACCAGGTTTGGGAGATGCGGTTTTTAAGTTCGATACCCAGAGGTCCGTAATCCCATGCTCCGTTCTGACCCCCGTATATTTCCGATGACTGAAAAACGAACCCCCGCCTCTTTGCCAGTGATGTAATTTTTTCCATCGTAGCTTTACCCTGATAAAGATTGGCCGTGGTTTCCTGTTCTGTGTTACAGGGATTTGTTGTTTGTTCCATAATTTATCGCCCCAATTCGTTTAGAAGATCTTTCAAGAAATTAATCGGCTCAATCTCGCGGTTTAAAATCCGGAAGAGGCCGGTGGAAATTGGCATTTTTAGTTGATGCTTTTTGGCGAGAATCCTGACCTGCTTTGCTGCGGCGACGCCTTCGGGAAGGTAGCCAAGGTCGTTTATTCTTTCAAGGAGGTCGTCGATATCCTTGAACCCCTCAAGGATTTTCTTTTCGATGATTTCCTTTCCAAAACGCCTGTTTCTTCCAAAAACTGAACGGCAGGTAACATCAAGATCCCCAATGCCCGAGATGGAGGTAAAAGTTTCGGGGTGGGTCGCGCCCATCGCCAGGCCAAGGCTTTGTATCTCGTTAAGGCCCGCGGCCAAAAGGAGGGATTCGGTTCCGTCTCCGAAGAGATTCGCTCCGTCAAAGGCGTCATCCTGGGTTTTTAAAGCGTCAAGTATGCCGAACGCGATGGCGATCACGTTTTTGCTGGCGGCCGCTACCTGGACCCCTCGAACATCAAACGAGGAAAAAACGAACAGTGACTTGTTTTTAAGAAGGTCACGGAAACGAATGGAATTTTTTGCGCTTTCGCTCGCGGCGATAAGACCTGTTATTTTACCCCGTGAAACTTCCTCGGCATGGCTTGGTCCCGCGATGTACACCAGGGATTGCCGGTAAAATCCGGGGAGGTGATCCTCCAGGGTTTCCAGGATTAACCTTGGGCCTTTCGCTGTGGGCAGAAAACCTTTTGTTAAAACCGCGATTGAAGTTTCTCCGTCCTCGATTGACGGTATGTGGAGGATCTGTTTCACCGTATGCATGAGGTACAGGGACGGAACCGCTAAAATCAGAAATTCTTTTCCCGAAACCGCTTCAACAATATCAGTTGTTGCCCTGATATTTTCAGGCAGAATTATGCCCGGTAAGAATTGCGGGTTCTCGTGCCGGAGATTAATTTCGTCCCTGGTGCCATTTTCAAAACACCAGATAGCGACATCTTTTTCTTTTTCAGCGATAACCTTCGCGACTGTTGTTCCCCAGGCGCCGGCTCCGATAACTGCTGTTTGTGCTGTCATATAATAGGGAAAGTATGATTGATTTTTTAGATTTTCTCAACCGGTAAAAAGCCCTATCTAAAGCAGCGCAGAAGGTGACCGGTATTTGTTTCCCGAATCCCGGGCTTTTCCTTGAGGCATCTTTTCTCCGCATACTGGCAGCGGGCGGCAAAGGAACAGCCCCCGGATACCTCAAGCGATGTTGCCTGGGAAGATTGACGGGCGTGAAGACTGTCTCCTCTCTGTACGCAGGAAAAAAGCAGTTCCGTGTACGGGTGGAGGTGGTTCTGCCACAGATCCCGGGCGGGGGCTTCTTCCATGATTTCACCCTGGTACATGACGCCGATGCGATCGCAGAAATAGCAGGCCAGCCTGAGATCGTGGGTAATGAAGAGGAATGAAATTCCGCTTATCGAAGATTCCCGGCGGCTTCGCAGATCCTGAAGCAGGTTCAGGATCTGCCCCTGAATTGAAACATCGAGAGCCGATACTACCTCGTCGCATATAAGGAGCTTTGGTCTCATCATGAGGCTGCGGGCTATCGAAATCCGCTGCCGCTGGCCGCCGGAAAATTCCGCCGGCCGTCTTTCCATGTCCGCCGCTGAAAGTCCCACCTCTTCAAGAATGGCCGCCGCTTCCCCTCTAAGGGTCGAGGGATCCCTTTTTGCGGAAGACCACTTCGCTCCGGAAGATAGCACTTCAAAAACGGTCATCCTCGGGTTTAAGGATCGGGCAGGGTCCTGGAAAACATATTTAACCTTTTCGCGGTAGCGCCTTAAGCCCTGGCCATTCAGTTTTCTTACATCCTCTATGTTCCCCTGCTGGGTCCGGAAGCTTATTTCTCCTTCATCCGCCTCGTACATACGCACAAGGAGGCGGGCAATGGTGGTTTTTCCGCAGCCCGATTCGCCCACAAGGCCGTAGGTTTCGTTCTTGTCTATTTTAAGCGAAACGCCGTTTACCGCGTATACATAACGCCCCAGGGGAGCGAAGAATCCTGCTTCAAGGTTAAAACGCTTGTAAAGGTTGGATACCGAGATGACCGTGTTTTTTGCCATAATCTCTACATAATTCGTGTTGCTCATGTGGTAATACCTTTTATGCAGCGGGAATAATGCGCGTCTTTTATTCCCTCCATGTCAATATCGATTGTACCTAGCGGCGGTATCGCCCAGCGGCATTCATCTGCTTCGGCCGAGGCTTCGGCGCAGCGGGACGCGAAGGGGCAGCCCGGTTCCGGATTCGACGGATCTGCCACCTTGCCGGGAATTACCTTGAGCCGCTCGAGGCTGTAGTGGCTTCCAAACCTGGGGCTCGCTTCGAGCAGGGCTTTGGTGTAAGGGTGCCTGGCGCCGGAAATTATGGATTGCGAAACGGCGTTTTCCATTATCAGTCCCCCGTACATCACGAGGATACGATCGGAAATGTCGGCCACGAGGTCAATGTCATGGCTTATGAAGATTATCGATATTTTGCGGTTTTGCCTCAGGGTCTTTAAGAGCGAAACAATTTGCTTCTGAATGGTAACGTCCAGGGCGGTTGTTGGCTCGTCCGCGATGAGAAGCTCGCAGCCCTGTGCCAGTGCGAGCGCGATGCCGATGCGTTGAAGCTGGCCGCCCGAAAACTGGTGAGGATAGTTTGAAAGCCGTTCCCTGGCCGAGGGAAGGCCGACTTCGTCGAGGAGGGAAACCGCTTTGTTAATAGCCATTTCTTTTGTAATGTCCGGATCGCTATTCCTGAAAGTCTCGGTGAATACGCTTGCCATATTCTGAAGAGGATCGTAGGAACGGCCCGGTTCCTGAAAAATCATACCGATCTTTTTCCCCCGGTAAGCCCTGAGTTCTTTCGCGGGAATGCCCAGTATGTCCTTCCCTTCATATAAAATTCTGCCTCCCACCGAGGCGTTATGCGGAAGGAGGCCGGGAATAGCCTGCGTGCTTACACTCTTCCCCGAACCGGATTCGCCGACAATGCCCAGGATTTCTCCCTTCCCGAGACTGAATGAAACTCCGCGCACGGCTTCCACCGAGATTTCCTTTTTCCCCCGTAAAACGGAAAAAGTGATCTGTAAATCCTGGACTTCAAGTAGAACCGGGTTATTAAATGAGGAATTTTGAGTTTTGGAAATCTCATTTACATTCCTCACTAGCTTCGGTTCTTTGCCTGACTCCCCACTAGCTTCGGTTCTTTGCTTGATTACAGCTTTTTCTTTCCCTTTCCTTAATTTTCTTGTATGGTAGGGATCGTAATAATCCCTCAAGGCGTCTCCGAGGAAATTAAAGCCGAGCGTTAAGCCTAGAAGGAACCACACCGGACTTAAGAGCCAGGGGTAGGCCCTTAGGTTGGCAATGGTGGAGATGTCCCTCCGTATAAGGGAACCCCACGATACAGCAGGATCCGCGATGCCAAGGCCGAGGTAAGAAAGGGTTGTTTCAGTCATGATAAAACCGGGTACCGACAGCGCCATGCTCACAATTATGAGGCTTGCGATCTGCGGGATAATGTGCCGGAAGATAATGATCCCTGAAGGGATCATCTCGAGCTGGGCGTTCATGATAAATTCTTCCCGCTTGATGGAGTGGATCATTCCCCTGAGTATTCTTGCCGAGCCGGGCCAGCCTACAAGTGAAAGTATGAGGGTGATCATCATAAAGGACTGGCCCGTGTCCATCCTCGATGAAAAAAAGGAACGAAGAAAAAGGATGAAGTAAAGGCCCGGGATGAGCATGAGGAATTCCGCGAGCCGCATTACCGCCCAGTCGGTTTTCCCGCCAAAGTAACCGGCCATTCCGCCAAAGAATATCGCCAATAAAAACGAAATGGCTGCTGCGAAAAACCCTATCGTTAACGAAATTCTCGAGCCGTAAATAATTCGCGAGAAAAGATCCCGCCCAAGCGTGTCAGCTCCCAAGAGGAAGATTGGTATGGGATTATCCTCCTGGCTGGAAGCATCGTGAAAGCCCTTCGATACAAAAAGGTGCCGCTCCATGGGGATTAGCTCCCACAGTTTATAGGGTTCGCCTTTGCCAAAAAGCTGAATGTCGGCGTAGTGATCGCGTATCCTCACGTATTTCCAGTTAACCGTGTTGATCACCCGGTGCTCCTGGGCGCGGAAGTTTCGCAGGTTGGGCGGATGGCAGGTGTACTCCGGAAAAGTAGTTGTCGCTTTGTAGGGGGCGATGAATTCCGCGAAGATCATCATTACATAAAGGATGAGTAAGGCGATTACAGAAGCCATGCCAAGGGGGCGGCTCTTGAGGTAAATTAAAAAACGCCTCATGCCTTCCCTTCCTTTCCGTAGCGAATCCTCGGGTCCACGAGGGCAAGACAAATATCACTTATGACCATACCCAAAAGGACGAGGAAGGAGATGAACATGACGTTCGCCAGTACCAGGTTAACATCCTGCTGCAAGACCGCTTCGTACATGAGCCTTCCGATGCCGGGGTAGGCGAAGATGATCTCAAGAATGAGAGAACCCGAAAAGAGGCTGGCCAGCATGTTCGCGCTCCCGGTTATGTAGGGGTTTAGCGTGTTTCTGAAAGCGTGTACGAGATAAATCCGCCACTCGGCAACGCCTCGCGAACGAAGGCTTGTGATGTAAGGCTGGCCAAGCTGATCCAGCATGGTTGCCCGGATCATTCGGAGGGTGCCGCCTATGCCTCCGAGGAATGCCTGCAGAAGGGGCAAAAAGATATGATGGGAATAGGAAAAAACAAAACGCACAGGCGCGTCGTGAAAGGGAAAAGGCGGATAAGCTGTTACAGGGAAAAGTCCTGTGACAGACGCGAAGAGCTGCAGCAAAATGAGGAGCAGGATTCCGGGGAAAGCGTGGAGGGTCAAAGCGAAAAACGAAACCGCGAGATCTGCCCTTGTTCCTGCCTTGGACGCGAAATAAACTCCGAGTAAAAACGAAAATAATGTGATAAGTACGAGGGAAATCATGTTGAGGATAACCGAATTGAGAAGCCTTGTTCCTATAAGGAAAGTTACAGGCGCCCGTGAAATGAGGCTTAAGCCCAAATCGCCAGAAACCACAACCTGCCTGAGCCATTTGATGTACTGGACGTAGAAGGGCTGGTCGAGGCCCAGCTCTTTTCGCTGGGCTTCCGCCCATTCTCCGGATAAACCCCTTTGCGCGGCGCTGGCCCGCCCTTCGCTCGAACTCATTATCTGCTGCATCATCACCTGGCTTACAATGTCTCCGGGCGCCAAAGCCATCAGGCCGAAAATGGCGAAGCCGAGGAGGAAAAGCATTACCACCATTACCGCAAGGCGGCCAAGGATGTAAGAGGGGAGGGGAGCTTTCTTTTTCATGGTATAGAAAGGTTTCGCCAAAATGGCAATAAAGTTTTTTCCTTTATTTTCCTTTTCTCTCATCTTATTTATCCCTTAGAAACAGATACGATGTTTCGGCGCCGTTAAGATTATCAAAATAAAAATTGACAAAATCCCAGCGGTTTTGGATAGCGTAAAAACTCCGCTGTCTTATCAGATAGATGACAGGACACTGTTCCAGAATGATCCTTTGGTACTCATCCCAGATCTCCTGGGCTTTTTCCCTGTCCGCCGTGTAACTGCCTTCATTGTAAAGGTAGTCGATCCTTGCCTCCCAGTATGTCGCCGGCTCCTCCTGCAGGGGATACCAGAGGTGAAGGTTTCCGTCCGAAGGCCAGACGTTGCTCCCCTGGGTTGGCCAGAAATTTACGCCCAGCGAAATAAAGATTGTCGCCCAGTCGTAAGTACTGGTTAACTGCTCAACAAGTTTCTGAAAATCAGTCTGTCTAATGGTAATTTTAATTCCTATTTTGGACGCTTCATCGGCAAGGATGGAAGCCGTGTCCGAGTGGATCGTTATATCGCTCGGAATTGAGAGATCAAATTCCACCGCCCGGCCTTTGGCGTCACGCATTACTCCGGCAGCATCCCGCTTTATGCCGATAGCCGCAAGGAGTTCCATGGCCTTTTCAGGATCGTACTGGTACTCCAATTTAATGTCGGGGTTGTAATAGGGATTGGGGGGGGGAAAGAAATCCAGTTTTGGTTCCGCGAGTCCGCGGTAAACCTGGGACACAACCCTGTCGCGGTTTAAGATGCAGCTCATTGCCTGGCGGAATTCCTTTTGGGTAAACCATTCGTAGAAGGGCTTGTCGCTGTTCTGCGGATTCTGGTTAAAACTCCAAAAGCTTGCCCCGAGAGAACCCTCGGCGTTAAATACCGAATAATCAAAACCCGGTGTATTTTGCCTGGAGACAAGTTCGTCAAGATCTTCCGGACGTCCCGAATAATCTTCCAGTCTCCCTTCCTTGAAGACAAGGAACTGTGTGTTGGTGTCAGGCAGAATCTGCGCTATGTTTTCTTCCACGTAGGGGTACGAATACCCGGTCTTGTCCTTTTCCCAATGGTCACCGTTTCTGCGGAATACGAGCCGCAGACCCTGGACGTATTCCGTGAGAAACCACCGGCCAATGGAAGGAATCTCTTTTGGGTCTTCGGCAATGCTGAACAGGTCCAGTACCCCCTGGGCGCCGCCTTCTCTTTTGGCCTTCTCGTAAATAAAGCGGGGGCCGAAACTCATGTTGGTGGTTAAAAGGGGATCGGCGACAATTCTTGGAAAATTAAAGGAAAAAGATCTTTCATCAATTTTTTCTATATCAATATGCTCCTGCCGGCCATCTTCCATAAAGATGAATTGCCCGTTGTATGATGAGCTTTGAAAAGTCTGGTCTCCCTGAATTTCATCGTACCAGAATATTACGTCATCGCTTGTAACCGGAACTTTTCTGTCTGAATTAAAAAAACTCCAGGCGAGATCATCCCGGATGGTATAAATAACCTTGAGGGTTCCCTCTTCTTCGTTAATGACAATTTCCGGAAACGCTGTCCGGGGTTTCCACTCCCGGCGGACAACATCGTAATCCAGCAGCATATCGTGCATTAAGCCGACAATGGCGCTGGAAGAACCGTCCCGTTCCGCGACAAGAAGGTTAAAAGTTTTTGGTTCGTTTGTTATGCTCGAGTTCCAGACCCCGCCGGGTTTTCCTGTAACAAATTCTTCTCCCCGCCAGGGTTTGCTTTGCGTTTTGGCAAGAAGTTCTTCCAGTCCTGCCACGGACATATTTTCCCATTCGGCAAGGGTATATTCTTCAACTTTGTAACATGAGGAAAGGACAAATATGAGGATAAGGACAGCCAGAGAGAAAGCGAAAACGCCTCCTGACTTTTTCATATTTTAATCTTAACCGGAGGCGTATCCGCTGTCTAGTCTTTTCCTACAGTTCTGCTATGGCTTCAATCTCGACCAGTACGCTTTTGGGGAGCTGCTTGGCCGCTATTGTGGAGCGGGCGGGCTTACTTGTGAAATATTTTGCGTAAACCTCATTAAAAGCGGCGAAGTCATTCATGTCCGAAAGGAAACAGGTTGTTTTAATCACTTTCTGGAAGGATGAGCCTGAGGCTTCAAGAAGGGCGCCCATGTTCTTCATTACCTGTTCGGCTTGCTCAGCTATTGTTTTTCCAACTAGCTCTCCGCTTCCAGGTGATAGGGGAATTTGCCCGCTTGTGTAAACCAGGTTTCCTGAAATAATCGCCTGGGAATAGGGCCCAATGGCTGCCGGGGCAGCTTCGGTTTTCACTATCTTCATATTATCTCCCTTCCTAATTGATCTCTTTCCTCAAATAACGAAACGCCTTCTCAAGGTCCCAGGCTGGAGGATAATCGGTTTCATACCTGTTGTTGTCAATTGTAAAGTAATCATATTTCGCAGCACCTGTACTGTACCTGTAGTTGTTTTGAAGGTGAATATTTGGAATGAGTACGCTTCTGTCATCATGGAATACCAAAAATACGAGATTGGCTGAAATGGCTTCTTTAACCGCCGCTTCTACGGATCTCCCGCTAAAAAGGCTGTCACCGTTGGCGTTATTCGCGCCCATCCTATACTGAACCCTGACAGGCTGATCCATTTTTATCGCCGGTCCGGATAATTTTGCTGTTCCGGTTTTTACTTTATTCTTTCCGGAAGCAGAGCTGAATTTCATCTGGGCTGTTCTGACATAGTCATAAGCGTCCTCCAGAGTGGCGAAATTCCAGTTACCCGAAGTTGACGGGAAAAAATAGCTAAACTCCTTTTCTCTTGCCATTTCCGAGTAATTCTTGCCTTCTCCTCCTCCTGTAACGCATCCTGAAATACAAAGGACCAGTATGACTAATGAAATAGCCACTATTTTTTTCATTTTTTCCTCCAGTTTTTTTTATTGGTAGCGCTTGCCTTGAACCAATATGTTGTGTAATTACAGTATCACCTGATTGGAATGATTGTCAATGAAATCCCTCGTCCATCGCCAATACCATAAAGCCTGAGGCGCCAATTCCCGCATCTTCCTGCTCTTCCCAGGAAGCCGCGAGTACATTTCCCAGTAAAGCCGCGCTATTGTACGCGAAGCTTTCAGGCAGCGGTGGAAGAAGCTCGGCCAATCGCGGCGGAATGCCTTCCCTTTGAATGGAATCTCTCCACTCACCAACACTTATCTTTTCCCCCCC
>Ga0123353_10017988_pt1 | contig 10425 bp, 3 predicted proteins | sample TergutLab28metaG_3_FD_92763 | JGI IMG/M metagenome (GOLD analysis project Ga0123353, IMG submission 92763) | Labiotermes labralis P3 segment gut microbial communities from Petit-Saut dam, French Guiana - Lab288 P3 | ecosystem: Host-associated > Arthropoda: Insects > Digestive system > Gut ...
AAATAAATCATGAAATGTTTAAGATACGGACGCTTACACTTCATAAAATCTTAAGTTAATTGCTTAAAACTTCTGAAATTCTAGCTATAGGTTTACACTACACAGATACAGAAACTTTTACGAGGTTAATGTATTGTTTTTAAGAAACAAAATTCCGTACACCGAGAAGGAGCGTCCATTTAAGTATGTAATTTTTGCTCCTTCCTCCAAAACACTAATAGAAAACTAATCGAAATCCAATCGAACAATAATCAGTTACTTGTGTGACAAGACTTATAAGCCATTTTAGGTGTCCTTTACAAAGTAAAAAAAAAGGCCTATGTGTAAAATACGCCCGTCCGTTCTTCTGTCTGTAACGCACTATCAGCGATTGAATGCTTTCGGATTTTTATAAACTATTATAGAGGAATTCCTTATAAAACTTGTCGCAAAAATCAGCTCAATGACAGCCATATTTTATTTAAGGATTTAAATAAATTTCTGCCAGAACTTTTCATATTTCTTCGCCGATTGAGGTGAAATTGGATATAAAAGACTTCAAAGTAACGCCGTTGAGTAACTGAATTTTGTGACAACTGAAGAAGAGAAGGCTTAAGGGCGTAATTAAATATCTATTCATATTCATTTTTAGATCCGCGTGAAACTCTGTACGAAAGATCTACATAAAATGTTGTTGAGCATTTGTGACTTTCGTGAAAAGCGGCGCAAGAAAGGCCGCACATTTCTTACGGAATAAATGAAATTACATTTATGCGTGTATAGTGCGATCGTATGGAATTCTGGAAGTTCAGAACGCTTCTGTAAATCTGTGTAATACGGCCAACAATACGCCATTCCAGGGGCGTACTTAGTTAATTATTTGAAATTAAAAATTTTATTTTGCGCGCTCAAAAAATTTAAATTATTTGGCCAAATAAAAGGAAATTCACTAAATAATTTTATCTTCTTAAGATTCATAATGTGGCTGTTCATCCTGCGCGCATAAAACCTAAGTACGTCACTCCTGTGTTAGAATCTGGAGCACTTAACACGACATAGAGGGTACAGCGACACACGCATTTTTTAGGACAGCCCAGCAAGATGTAAAAACGTTGTGGATAACAAATGTTAACAACAATAAATCACTTTAAATATATCTGCTGTGAAATTTCCTATGAAAATGAAAAAAGGAATTCAACAAAAACTAGCAAAATTTGTTCAAATACTGAGAACTACAAACAACACTTTTATACCAGCTCTGGTCTAGAAATTTTCAAGAATAAAAGTATATAAAATACTGGCTCTACTCATTCTTTTATACAGAAGCGAAATTTCGACCCTTAGAAAAAAGGAGAAAAAATGTTGTTCATTAATCGACTTGAAATTTTTCGCAAGAACAGCCGGGTACATCCTTCTTGACCACAAAATGAAAGAACAGATTTTGGGAGGGTTGAAATTAAAACCATTTGCTGCGAAACTAAGAAGAAGCAAATCAAACTCGCTTCGACATGTAACAAGAATGAACAACAGGATGCCAAAAATTGTGCTGCATTATAGACCAAGTGGATGATGATAACTTGGAGGACCTTTGAGAAGACTATAAGACGAGGCCGGAACAAGTCTATCAAGGCGTAAATCGTGACGGCTGGTGAAGATGATGATGATAATGATCAACACATGCATTTTCCCTCGTTTGTGTGTCTTGATATTACTTAATCTTTGCTAGTCTTTTCTCTTGGTCAGAACGTTTGCGTTTAAAACCAAGTTTCTATGCCCATTTACGACACCATGTGTACAGGCACAGCAGTACGCCTAGCTAAAACTCTTTACCAAGTAACATGCTCCAATTCAAACGTGAAGTGAAATGAGTTGTTATATATATGACTAAAAAGTATACTACAGGGTGCGGAAAAACACAATGCCCAAACTTCGTGAGGTGATAGGGGGGGGGGGCCACAATAAAGATTTATTTTGAAGGAACTGTATGTCGAAGATGGGTCCTTGCAGCGTTACAGACGGTCAAATTGGGTCTGAATAAGGTTGGAAATCAAGCAAAATCACTGAAGTATTCCGGAAAAAGCTGTATTTCGTACCAATTTATAGCTTATGTTCAAATACATGGCCACCGACCTCGATATACAGCCAATAACGAAGCAGCGGAGAATGACGTGTGCGTTCTAAAATGCCAGGTTGCTGCAGCATCAGCGATAAGAGAAATGAGATCCTCTTCAGAATCAACATTTAACCCCCACCAACAACGCCAGCTGGATTGGACGGAGTGGGGGAAGAGGGGACAATGGCTTGGCCTCCCAAGTCACCGAACCTCGCGCCAATGGACTTCTTCCTGTGGAGCCACATTAGAGCCCTGATTTACTTGTCGCCAGTTGATTGTTGTTGTGAGGGTAAAACAATCAAAACAGATGCGAGTGAAGGATGTGTAGCACGCATGGAAAGGATACAAATTCATACCACCAATTAGCCGGAAAAATGAAAGATTGGGATCACTTGGAAAAACAAAGTTTAGCAATGAGGAAGCTACTGGCAGGAATCTTAACATAACAGCTTACGAGCGTGTGGTCTAGAGCCATGTGGCCCAAAACTAGGACCAGTCCTGAGCCCATATGAATAAGGTAATGAGTGGCGGGCTTGTAAAACGGGCGAGGATTTTGTTTAAAAGCGGGTGGTTATTAGCGTCTCGGTAAGAAGCGAAGCTACATTCTGTACCACTTCTGTACCAACACGAGAAAATGAAATGGAGGCGAAGAAAGAAGCGAAGTGCGAGTAGCATAACGGAAAATGTATAACAACAATGAAGAGAGCAAACTGAGTCGTTGTTTGGTAGAAAGTGCAGCAGTCAGCAAACTTTGGAATGTCATTTATATCACATCAATATGGCATATCTTCACAAACAACTTACAAATGCAGAAGAATATGGAATCCCTTCTCTCTTTTTTTTTTTAAGAACCCGAAATGATTAAATGGGCACGGGACTTCTAAAGTGTTTCTCAGAAGACGGGTTTGTTCACTTTGTTTAACAATTTGTGATAAAGTGTACACAACATAAAGATACAGTAACAGAGGAGGTAAAAGGCTGTTGATGCTCATTCAAAGGTATCAAGCGTACTTAAGCATGTGGAACCAGGAAGAAGTCAAGAAAGAGCACGTTTCTGTATTTTGTATGTTTGCACATTTCTTAACATTCCAGACTGAAAAACATATTTGGCTGTACCAGAGCAAAATACAGCGAAAAGATGAATGCCTATTGCATATTACTCGAAAATTTGTATACATTTTTAAAAAGAAAATATATAATTTGGGTGTCCACAGTTTTACATCGAAACCAGAAATAGACAAAACAACGCATTGTCGAATGATCTGATAGTGGATTTACAGGCCAACATGAAAACTGGTATTCGTATTTACTACTTTATTTCCATATATATATATATATATATATATAGTGTTTTTAAATCAACTTGTTCTCTGTGTCTATTTTTTTGTATTGGTCCCTCTTCCAAGAGTAAAATTTACAGATTTTTTACAAAGTTTGGTACAAACTCCACGACGCTGGAAGCTATCCCAACTCCGTACTTTTAATTTCCTAAAACTGGTAAAACAACCTGGCCGATGCACGAACTGGTGGCGTGAGAGAAACAGTAGCGACACTCAATCTGACGTCCAGAAATTAAGAGTCGCGATGAACCTGCGAAAGCTACGCAAATGTTATTCTGCAGTTACTGCAGTAAAAAGCAAAACGATGTGGCAGCTGCATAGCAACTAAACTGGGCGCTTCCTTCACTTGATAACAGTACCCAACTGAATTTGGCTTTAAATGAATTTCTTGATTCAAATGACCTATGTAAGTCGTTATCGAAATACGATAAATTCTGCGTGGAACATGCTGTACATCGAGCTGCCATATTGGCAAGAAATGCACGCATATCGCGGGCGAAGAATGTTTACTTCCTTCCACATGTTTCTACTAAATAAACGAACTACATTTTGAAAGTACCACTGTTAAGATATCGACCTCTATATCTTTATTTGTAGGAGAGATAAGAATTTTAAGAAGAAAATTGGCCTATTAATCACGTTACAAAATTGTATTTACCCAAAAAAATTCCAATGAATTTAATTGCAGGGTTACATTTCATTATCAATACTTAATACTAAGCAGTTTTTGCCTTCAGTATTTTAATGAATGATGAATTGTTAAAAAGATATTAAAGGAAGAAATATAAAATTTTTATTCAGTCTCAGATTTGATAGATGGTTTCTAGACAATGTCACCTTGGGCTGTATCAAAATAAATAAAATACGTGGCAAAACCAAAGATTATTTCAGACGGCAAAAAATGGAAGAAAAGGCTTAAAAATGTCTGAGAACGTATTCAAATATTCCATATTCTGCTAGTATATTTTTTGTAGGTAATACGGAGCTGATTGCCTGCAGTCATTTCCGGAAATGAAAAAAGGCATTACACAAGCTATATATTTTCCTGACCAGTTATCCAGACCATCGAAAAACAAATATCAGTATTGATATTGACGGAACTCCAGAGCTCCAAGAGAATAAGAGTAGTGTGTGTGTGTGTGTGTGTGTGTATGTGTGTGTATGTGGTGTGTGTATGTGTGTGTGTGTGTGGTGTGTGTTTGTGTGTTTGTGTGTGTGTGTGTGTGTTTCTCCCGTAGCCATTGAAACGGGTCAGTAAACACGCTTCCACGTGCTTGTCCCTTAACCATTCCCACGCAAGAGCCTGAAGTGAGTTTCTTCATTGCTCTATGACACCCAGAATGACGATAAATATTATCACACCACATACAAATCTTGTAGCAGGACATCCCGAATAAATCGACAGTTCTTTCATTTCCTTTAAACATTTGCGTTCCCAGAGCAGTAGATCATAGCATAGCACATGTTGTCCTGCTGTGGTTGAAGTAGAAAGATTTAAAATACGAATTGGAATTTAACTCGAAGATTGTGATAGTGTCACAACACACAGAAGAAAATAATTCGACCACACGAGATACGAGATGTGACACTGCTGGAAGTTCTGAGTCGGTGACGTCACGATTACCCTTAGCTAAAAACCGTCTCTGCCAGTAGAATTGCTAGACAATGGGGTTCGATTCACGGCAGGGTCAAGAAATTTCCGTCTACTTTAAAGCAGTATGAGTGGTTTAGTTTTGTATCCAGCCTCCTATTAAATGGGCACCGGTAGGACTTCCTGGGAGAGAAACGGCAGGGACGTGATTCTGACCATTCACTTTCATCTAGAGTCGAGGCTAAGAATACGTGAAGTTATACCTCCATTTCTCAAGTGAGTTTTAATGGCATGGCGATTAATTAAGCACAAGGAAAGCATTACTTCTTCTAACATCTGATAAAATACCTTGCCAACTGGCTCAGAAAAGAGCGACATGTAACGAACTCCCAACTACGGTAGGAGCTGACCAGGTACTGCCATGAAGCAACTGGACTACTGTGATGAAGATAGTGGATAACAGAGGCAGAAAATGACACACCGCTGTAATGAAATAAATGGTGACTGAATTAGAAATCAGCCAAATATTGCAATGAAATAACTTGGCGACCGAGTAAGGAAACTGCTGAGTGTTGTAATGTATTGGATTAAACCGGCTCAGGATATGGTCCAAAGGCAAACTGATATTTTCAAACTTATGTACCTTCGAGTTCCATAAAACAAAGTCAATTTCTTGACCAACTTGGGAATTATCAAGTTACAAAGAATAAACCCGCTCCAAGGGGTTGCTATGAAGGAATTGTTGCTTCTTCAGTAATTTTCCCACATAAAATTAAGTACAAAAGATTATTTTTAATACACTACATTCCAGCAAGTCTCAAAATCTTGTATCCAGCCTCTCGTACACAACAAACATCCCGGCTACTTGAAATTATGCGTGCGATGAAATTCAATTTAAGTGGGACCATAGTAACTTATTTTGTGACTGTTGCTTCTAATAAAACACTGTCCGATCTGTTATCTTTGGGTTGTTAATTCTAGAAAATGATGAATATAATTATAACTTTAAGTACGTTACTTACAGTTCGTGTGTTTTATAGGTGAAAGCCAAGTAACAAAGCCATCTCTATTAAAATGGTTTGTTTTGTTTATCTCAAAATCTAACATATGTCTTCTCACACGGTCCGATCGATAGTAGATACAAAAATAGCTTTGGGGTGAAGAAAGCTAAAGCGAACGTTGTGGAAATTATGGCGTTCTGATACTTGCGGGAAGCATATCAGGTATCAATTGTAAACACATGTGAGAAATTACAGGTGTTGGCCTGGAAGTACACAGGATACAAAACTTTCACTTTCGGAACTGACACCTGCTGTTGTCCTTCCGCAGAACAAATACAGACACAAACAACGACTTTCATGTAGTAAAAACATAGAGAATTGTAAATTTGTGTTACGTTAAACAGCCTAATATCGCTTTTCATCACCAAAACGTAGGCAATAAGCACATTCTTCACTAAAAGGCATCCTGTGTGCGAAAAGCAATACCACTTCCATACAATCTACGTCATTCATAAATCCGTACCACAGGCACATAATCATCATTATTTGGTGTCCTGTATCCTGGCTGTAACATGGCACCTTTCAATATGGCTTTAGGAAATGTCAACACCAAACAACAGGGTCCTCATAACAACATGTGTGTGGCAGCTATGTCCATAGAGCAGCTGAACTGAACTTGGGTGAGGTTCGCTTCTCCCCCAGCGCTCCCTTGATTTATTGACCCTTATGTGTGTTAGCTTGGCTATAATAATAAAAGCAGATTGTTACGTCACAGGATCAAGAGAGAGAGAGAGAGAGAGAGAGAGTAGAGAACCTTTTTGCTCGCCACATTCTGTCACGTCCTAAACCTCACAAGCACTTGTAAGACCTGAAACATTAATTATATATGACGTTAATAACAGTTAACATCAGTATCCGATAATATACAAAAGGCAAACACGTAAAGAAAGTAATTTATGTGCCGCACAATAATGAAAGACTGCTTAACGATAAACTCAGTCACATAGGAGGTGACCCCAGCGCGTTATTTTCAAAACACAATATGTCAGAATGACCCAGATATCTGTTATCAAAGTTTCAGTTCCTTCCTGATTACACCACCATATCCACGTGGCAACGTAACCATAAACCTTGTCTGGCAAGGGGCACAAATGTTATATTCACCGTGACTCTACTTCCAGCTTCACTTCCAAGTGGCACACGCGTGTTTACAAACAACTCATCAGCGACGGAAACAAGATATTAAATCTAGCCACCCTGCAAGATTTCAGGCTCTCACTGTGGCACAATAAAAATGCAGCTTAATGGGACGTCGCACCGTGCGACCGGTAAATATTTATCGACGTTTCAAAGGCACTACGCCTTTTCGAAACGTCGGAAGGTACAGCGTGACATCAGGAAGAGAAGAAACTTCAGCAACAAGTTTGGACGAACACCCTGTATACACCCGTCTGATGCAGCTTCTAACGCTGAATACAGCGAAATGTCAGGCACATTCTTTAGTTGTGGGACGCGTTCGGTTCACACATTAAACCCCGATTATTCATCAAATACCATAAACTAATTGATCTCTGCAAGAGATATAACCAACTTTAAAGTTCTTACTTATTCTAACTTATACAGCAGCCGGTATAGCTCAGTCGGTTCACAGTCGCACTACGGGCCGGACGGTCGGGGATCGAATGCCCGTGCGGTCGACGAAGCCTTTCCAGTATCCTGTACAATGGGTATAGGATCTTTCCCGAGGTTTAAGCTGCTGGGGAGTGGCGTTGACCTCCCATCCCCTTCTAGTGCTCAGATTGCAAATAGGTTGGAGCTATACCTCCAGCTCCCCTCTGTGCATGGGGTGACCTTTATCTTTAACTTATACAGTATTAACACAAATAAATTGTATGTTCCTACAACAAATGACACGTTCTTCGTCCGGGGTACATATTTGTGTCTTGTCAACACGGTAAAATTATAATGGCCATGCAAGATTATAAATTTGGCCTCTGCAGGTAATGGACACGTGAATTCGAATGTAATCTAAGCGCTCTGCTGCAGCAGTCGCACAACTTTGTAAGATCGGTGGCTACCGCACATACATGAAAGGACAAAATGGGTTCTCTTAGACGTGACACTAAACACAAACTAGTAAAATACAAAACTTTTACATTTTAAAACAAAAGTCGGTTTCAATTAGATGCACGAGACAAAAAAGGCATCAATTTCAGGTTTCGAGGTACATTTCTACAGCTGATGTAAATTTTTTTTACAACATGTAACTAAACTTTTAAAGACGAAATTAAGCTGAATTGCATTTAGCATTTCAGTTCGCACCGCGCAGTAGAAATATTCCGTCTCAATTATAAGAACCCCTTCATGTCGTCTAGGGAAAAAATCGCTGTTTGTTCTGAGAACCACAAATATGATATAATGCACTGTTTGAACTGAATACAAAACTCGTGAACTGCTGATACATAAAGTAATCATTGGCCCCCAAAGGGTTAATAAATATGTAAATTTTTTCAGAAGAACAGTACAAATTCTTCGATGGTAATCAAAAACTACGACAAGGAAGTATACTTACGAGATCATCATCAAGTGTGTGTTTGTTTGTGTGTGTGTGTGTGTGTGTGTGTGTGCGTGCGCGGGTGCGTGTGCGCGCGTTTGTCTGAAATTTTGAACAAGTTAGCTGATTTTTATAAATGTCTGTATGAAGTTTAGGCTATTGAAAGCCACGTCACAGACGCATTTTTCACTTTCCCACTATCGGTAATGATAAAAAAAATTCCGGCGCGCAAACTTGCGAGATGAGGAGAAATTAGTTCCACTTAATTTAGCATCCTAAAATTAAGCACGGTGGCAGATTCTCCAAAAACACGCAACTAATTCTGTGCACTGCGGAATATTGTTTTTGAAAGAAACTAAAGAGTCACTGAAGCTTACTGCATGATATTTGGTAAGAAAGTAATTTATTGAGGTACGTACAAGTTCTATATAAAACACTGCCTGAAAATCCAAAAGAAACTTTGAAATCACGACGTGAAGCAATTGAAATAGACAGAATACGTTGGTTATTTGAAAAGTAAAGTTCTGAAATAAAAAATTGTTGTGTTTATGAAGGACAATAAACGTAAGTAACAAACAAACAGTAGCCTACGTGAGGTTTACTGTAAACAGTTCCTTCAGATCGAATTATAAGATATTACTATATCAATGTAACAAATATCTGAAGCGCATATTTTTTTCCCGGCCGTACAACATGGAAAATTTGAGCTAAAAGATGCATCCCAGTTATATTAACCTGAGACGCCACACCACGTGTCTCAGAGTGGTTTGCAGCTCCGTACGACGGCGCTATCCATTTTTTTACTCTGCAAATTTTGCGCTTAGCATCGTGTACATTTTATCGCGTCTAGAAACGTAGCAATCAATTTTCTTTCCAACAGCAAGTGAAGAGCAGGGTGTTGAGAAGAGCTACAAAAAGACTACAACCATTTTCTTTTAACTTCGGCCCTATTCTGTGGCTTTGGCATTGTTAAACAAGACTGATCCCGAAAAAGAACTCAGGTGGATGAGAAACGTTTTGAGGGGCGAGAGGGATATAAGACGAGGAAGGAGCAGGAAGGAAGCCGTGTTATTGATGGGCCACGAGACCTTCGATCATCTCTTGTACACTAGTCTGATAATAAATTATATGAAATGGGGTGGGGGTTAAGGGAAGGGGTGACGGGTAGGTTCTGGCTCTTTACTTCATCCTGCTCACATGGTCTTATTTTTATTGGCGTTAATCATCGCTTTGAAAAGTGTTCAGTCTCGTGTTACGATGTTCCACGTCTTCGGTTATCGGTAAAAATATTTAATCTTCTCTCGAAAACTTATTACCAAAAATTATTATTCTTATTATATATATATATATATGAATTTAGGAAGTATAAAAAATACCTTCAAAAAGATTTCCTACTTATATAACTCAAAAACAGAATGGCTAACAAAATAAATTACTGGCTCTCTAACCAACTGCCTAACTTCATGGAGAAGAGTATTTATTCAGGAATTAACAGTGATCAACTACTTACAAATCTCCCTTCTTTCATGCAATTTATCTTTATATCTACAATCATAGAAGCCTACCACTGAAGTCAAACCGGAGACAGAAGGATCCAGTCCATACCCTCAGCAATGTTTCTCTGAAATCCATTTCAATATTATCCTAACACTTACTTCTAAGTCTCACAAATAACCTCTTCCTTACAGGCTTTCTTCATGAATTGTGGTTCATCTTGTTTTCTTCTCCGTGACCAAGATGTTTCTTGCTCATCATATGTTCCTTGATTGGATTATCCTAATAATATTTTTTGAAGAGCAACAATTATGAAGCCGCTCATCATGAAGCACAGAAATTATAAAGCACCT
>Ga0123353_10017991_pt1 | contig 10424 bp, 5 predicted proteins | sample TergutLab28metaG_3_FD_92763 | JGI IMG/M metagenome (GOLD analysis project Ga0123353, IMG submission 92763) | Labiotermes labralis P3 segment gut microbial communities from Petit-Saut dam, French Guiana - Lab288 P3 | ecosystem: Host-associated > Arthropoda: Insects > Digestive system > Gut ...
GGATACCCTGAGGAGATCCTCTAGAATATCAAGAAAAGAAAGAATTAGAAATGTAACTATAAGGCAACAAATTGGATTAGAGTAACCAATTATAAAAGAAGTAGAACAGAACCAACTTACATGGTACGGCCATGTTCAAAGAATGGCAGAAGGAAGATTACCCAAAACAGCATTGAAGTGGATGCCGAAACAAAAGAGAGCACGACGAAGACCGAAATAAAACTGGATAGAAGATATAAGGTAGGCCATGAACGAAAGAAACCTAAATGAAGGCCAGTGGGAAGATAGGAAGCAGTGGATTCTAGGTGTCGGACAACGTAGAACGACGTTTTGAAACCGACATACATACATACTTACACTTGTTATTGGTGTAGTTTGCCTGGTATGATGGTTAAATGGCTTGTTTGACGTCATTTCCTTCCAGACTGGCCATTACACCAGATCTTATTCATGGATCTCTTATGTGACCGGTTATAAAGCAAAGGTTAAACTGAGCACAAGGCGGGTAGCCCCTGTCAAGTTTCACTAACCCCGCTGTTAATTACGACATGCTATTTACGTCGAAGGGCCGCGCCCGTATAAATCGAATCGCCAGTGTTAATTGCTTTTCACGCAAGCGCCTCATAACGTCATTACACTATTGCATTCACACTCTACCACAATCAAGTAATGCACTCTCACTTCCTATTCAGGTCATCCTGGGATCGATTCTCGGAGTGTAGGGGAGCTATTTCGGACTGAGATTTTCTTCTGCCTCTTCCAAAAGATGATGGAATAGTACCTGAAAGTAAGTCACTGCTACTTCACTTCTCATCATTTCACTTCATCGACATAACTGTTCTTTAATTCTACTATTAATATCCACGCAGCTTAGTTAACGCCATTCTGCTAAGTTTTAAGTAGATTTGAACATGGCAGTGATTTTTGTCCTCAGCATGTCCCGAGCAACTGATCCGATTTTTATTCATTAGTTCAAAACACGGTTTTTGAGTAGAGAATAAAGAAATAAATTTTTCGTAGTTTCCTGGGTCCCTCGTTTCGAATCCTGGAACATTCCCTCTCAATATCCAACCTATGCTCGTTTCGGACTCAGTCCACTTGGGTTTGTAGACACAAAAAACATTTTATAGCCCACATTAGCAATAATTTTCCTCTATTGGACCCAGGGGTGGGGCCTAACTGAAATAACTTGCATGAATAAGGAAATGCAGCAAATTACGAGCAGTAAGTTCAGCACTGAAGAGGCCAAGGCCCATCCAGGGCCGTAGACCCGATGATGGTGATGTTGAAGTTCAACACTAGAATCCATTATATTGTATCATGTCGATATATACATGTTTATATTTTATCATCAGGATATAATTAAAGATAACGAATGTCTGACGACATGTTTCGGCGTGTTTCGATCATCAGGGGAAACAATATAAAAAAATTAGGGTATTGCTTTGACGAAAGAGATAAAAATGCAGCATGTCTTCCGTAGCATGTAGTAACATACCATTAAAAAATTCACAAGACTTAAATAATTTTGATGTATTTATTATTCCCTTTTCTTTTATTATATTACTTAACTATATTTCATAATTAGGTGAATAATTTTTTACACTTTTACCAGTTAAGTTACACAATTGTGTGAGACCCATAAATTTTCAATCTTTTTATATAAATATTTCTTTACATTATTCCGTTGTGAATACTGATTTTTTCAGAGCAGTGCCTTCCATAATGTCCACATCCGTTCAAGAACATGTCTGAGAATACCTTTCAAAACAGATGTTTACTGAGAAAATATTTATTATACAATACGTGTGGAATGTAGTGAAACATAAGCCAGGCAGGCAGATCATTTGATGCTAGGTTTAAAGCGCTTTCGAATGGGCTCAGAATAATGACAATGATGATGATGATGATGATAATAATAATTAATAATAATAACACAATTCTTAAAGTGCTGGGTTACATCGCTTTGATCTCTAGTTGAGGCCTGGACTTACCAGAAGACCGCCACTTATTAACTTATAGACGAGAATAAATTTAATATTTAAAGTCAATAATAATATTAACAAGAATGATGATAGTGTTATGCATATTCTGAACAACGAATAACAGCTATGGTACGCCGGATGTGTCTGCCGCCAGAAAGGAAATATTATGAATCGTGATTGTCCATAATTTTATCTGATATTAAAATACAAACCAAAATACATTACGGGCAATTTTACATGGCCTATTTTGAAGAAACTGAGTTCCAATTCCTGACAATACAATGACATTTTGCAACACGTACACTATTTTTTCGACACAGTTCTGTATAAGAATAGCCACTGAACATACACGGAGTATTTTCCATCTCCTGCTCACAAAAATTAATATCCATTTATTTAAAATGTCGATTCTTTGGTAGCCTTGTGTTGTTACCAGTTGCTGTTCTTGTTTTTAGATACAAAGAATAACGGAGAAAACTTTCACCCTACTTTTTCCATTTTGTGGAATGAGGGAAACAATTATGAAAGCATCTTTCATGACAGAATTTTGTATCCATACACTCGAAGTGTAAAGAAACACAAATATTTATCCGGCTTGTAGTCCCTACGCACGGGACACATTCAGCGATTTTGTTTAAAATTTGGGTGATTTATTGACTATCGCTTAATAAGGTCCATCTCGTCCAGCTCAATGTCGTCTCTCTCTCCCATACGACTAATCCAGACTAGATGTTCTAAACCTGCAAACTGTATTTCACAATGTGCGTATAACGTAACAGTGTGACGCCTTCATTCCATTGTTGCAATGGAAACGCAAAAATACCTTCTGTGTGTATTGTTGAGCCACATGTCACTGTCAACATTATAAACGATACACAACATCGCCCCATAATAGACACGCCAACACACACCATATGGACTAAATCCTTTCGGATCATACATGAAGTATTAAATGTTTGGATGCACAGTTAGCATTTAATTACATAAAACCTTGGACTCTGACCTAAATCTTCATCTTACGCAAATATTGAAGTCAACAGTTACATAATTTTACACTTCTTATATTTGATTATTGTAATACCAAGACCGATGTGTTGGTACTGACATATATTTGTATTCTGGATTGCCTGCAGACGGCGTCCTGGAGCTAAAGCATGCAGGAATTTCATGTCATTTATGGTTTTGGTAATTTTATGTGCATTTGTTGGTTATTGTAATTATCCGTAAGAATAAAGCACGGAGCGTACAATGCCAAATCATAAACACATGGAGTTTTGTACGGAATTGCTTTTATGGCGAACTTATATCGCCGGCAACAGTAAAATATATTCAAGTCTTTGTGTAAAAAATACCCGACATTTGTGTATGATTATTACAAAATATTGGGCTTCTCGAAATATTTTCATTATGCTTTCGAACATTATATTGCAAAAAAAAATCCGTCCAGTAGGATCCGCTCTGAGATATGCCAACAGACGGAGAGACGGACGCACATGAAGAAGCCTGTTTAGGTGCTGTTCGCGACTACGCGAAAGCTCCTGTAACTATTTATCATTTCCTTCGCATCAAGACCGAAGAACGATTCTTTTATTACGATCACAAGCTTTTTGAAATTACTCGCACTGTACGTCGAGGCATTCGCTATGCTGCAGAATTGCTACAGCTAGCCAGAACACAGACTTGACCTCATCTCGGATTCGATCATGATGATAGTTCAGCGTCTGCCAGCTCTCGTATATGACCCTTTGTAATCCATTAATAACAATTTATTATGTGGGAATTCTAGGCGAAAAAGATATCTGTAGACGAGTTCGGATATTTCAATTCTTTGAAAACATTCCGAGCTCCATATCAACATTTTTCATGTCGAAGGGTAGGAATAGAGAAGTTCTGGCATGCATACAGCAATTTGTTTCTCCCTCCATTCATACCAAGTGGTCAGTTACCGTCCAAGGCAGAGTACAATGTTTTTATTTAATTTAGCACTTACCGTTCTGTCGACCGTCTAACAGAAAACACGTCGGTGGCTATCTACGTGAAAGTTTCTGCTCCACACACCCAAAACTCCTATCCACACCCATTACATACAGCCGTTTCCTCTCACAATACAGGAATAACTCTCTTTATCGCAAAAATACCGAAATAGTTTATGTCATGTCAGTTTTGAGTGAACAAATGACGTTGCGTATACAGATTCTTTCTTTGCTAAGCTGGGTGGCCCATTTGTGATCGTTTTTAAAACACAGACATCAGCAACACAGTCTTTTGAAGTGACGTGTACAAAATTTTGCACTGGCTGCAAGAGAGATCGGACAGTTTGATGGCAAGAACTCAACCGCCCGCCGTCAGACATATTTGATATTTTAGCGGACACTGCTCTTCGCATTTTAATTCAGTTTCCAGCTCGCACTGTTTGCACCAGTTGATCTGCACTCGTGCCAGTCAAACGGTGGCCTATTATTCGCAAAGGGGTTCGAACTGGAAAAAATACAACGCAATAAATAACGTGGTACTGGTTTTAAAATGTCTGTTTGTAACACGATCGTTTGCACATTATTTCTGGAATTACAAAGTAAGACAAATTCGATTGGACGCTAGCTCAAAACTTCTCCCTGCGTCTTGCTGTCATTGTAAAGTTTTTACCTGCGTTCTAACGCCACTGAAGTTATGTTAGACCGGTGTCTCCATGTCTGCAAGACCAAATCCAGCTGTTTCCAATAAGGGTTTGTCCCACTCGTCACAGACGTAACTGCCTCCATCGTGGTGAGGGGTTGAGGGGGAAGACATAAGGATGGGACTACCACTGCCTGGGCTGGCAGGTGCCGAGCTGCAGACCGTGGTGAAAAACGCTGGCACACTATTGTTCTTGGAATTAATGCTCGAGGGAAGTACCTTGATGCAGGGACAGGATGAACTGCACCACTCGGTGTCCAGAGCACGCGATGAAGCCTTCTTGCAGGGACTATTGTCAGCGATGGCTTCCAAGAGTGGGTCCCACTGGTAACGACGTAGTTCCAACAAGTTGCCGCTGGCAAACCGAAGTCTTTTGGGCGATTCTAGGCTGGAGCAACGGGCGAGGGGTGCAACACCAGAGGGCTTGCTCTTAAGCGAGCTCCGAGTCCCCACCCCACACGGGTAGCCATTGCTGTCGGGGAGAGTCTGATGCTTCCGACCGACTCTAGCTCGCTCCGCGGCGCGACGTGTACGATGTAGGGGATTCTCACCCAGCAGCCAGTATGTGCGCTGTTCACCCTTGCCTTTCATACGGATGAGGCCGCGCTCAGCTAGCGTGTAGCCTCCTACTTGATCTAGCAGCGCTTTGCACTCCGAGCTGCAGTGGATCTTCAGCGCTGCACAAACGTAAACAAGCTGCATGTTATGCCGTCCGGGGAGAGATGCCACACTTTTCGGAAAATGTCAATATTGTTATGTAACCGAGTAAAAAAGAAAAAGACTGTGATCAGTGTATCTGGAATTTAGATGTAGAAGAAATATGAGAAAAATGAAACAAATACCAGAAATTTTAATTTTATACAAGACAGGCAGTGCGCCTATAGCGTAACATTGAGGTGCCTTTCGTGCGACCGTTGTTGCAGTAGAAAACCAGTATGTATTACATATTGTGAGTGTGTGTTTTTAGCCTAAGGAATCCAGCATGTAATGTGCATGGGCCATATTGTCTTCTGTGGCCTGCCCGGGTCTACAATATTTTTTCACATTATCTTACACAAGACACGATTTTCGAAAAAAAAAAGTTATTGAGCATAAAATGTGTTTCTTAATTTTCTCTACAACGTTTATCTGAAACATTTCTCATTCTAAGAAAGTGTGAGCAAGATATGATGAAAAATGTACATTGGTCTTCATGTAAAGTACATATTTATTTTGTCAGATTTCAATGAAACTTGACTTTTCTCGACAGATTTTCGAATAATATTCAAATATCAAATATCACGAGAATCCGTCCAGTGGAACCCGAGACTTTCCACGCGGACGGACAGACATAACGAAGCTAATAGTCGCTTTTCGCAATTTTTCGAACGCGCCTAAAATGGTCTCTTTGTGAGACTCAAACAATCACGAGAGAACAATTCATTTTGCACACGTTTCTTCAAATTACTCATTAAATAGTAGGATGCAGGCACAAATTTCTCCTACTGTCAGAAGTTCGAAATACAGAAAACGTGGAGCATCTCGTGCCGAGCAACTCTCCTGGAAATGCGTAATTTCGTGGCATCTCTTCACAGGGCTCAAAAAATAAAAAAGTTTATGTATTAGTCTAAAGTACACTATAGACATTAACAAAACATAACTACCATGTCTCTCTTCAGATCTGTACAAACGGATATTTTGAGTGTCGTGTTAGCTCTTCCTTTAAAATTCTATAGTAGCCATAACAATCTTCGAGGAAGGAACACCACACTGCCCTTCACGGCATACAGATATTCAATATTCCCGAAACCTACTCAAATTTACTGCCAAGTAACTCAACTAATCGTCAAAAACCCATGAAATTCACAAACACGTCTGACGAAAACATTGGCACGGGCAGTACGAATTTCGTACGGATTGACGAAAACTGCCCACAGTTACCTGGCTGTTTGCAAAATTGAGATTCTCAATCAACCACGCACGACCAGCAGTTTTCTTCATGTAACTAATTCGACACCAGGATGAGGGGGCAACGTCCTTCTAGCGTCAGAAGTTTGAAATTCAGAAAGCGTGGCGTCATCTTCCCCGACTTGGCCACTCTCCCGGAATGACTGTAGAGTTGTCAAAGATTCAAAGGAGCCAGATGCCTCCACATTCAGGGTGACCCACTATGACAACTAGATTACACGGAACGGCGTCTTATCTTAGAAGAATGGAAGCTCAGAAACTGGGAAGCCCGAAGAAAAACACTCAGAAAACCCTTATAGAAATACAAGAAAGGGCTAGGACAGCTCATTCGGTATAGCGACTATCTACAGGCTGGACGGTCTGAGGATCGAAAACCGGTGGGAGCGAGATATTCCACACCCATCCATACCGGCTCTGAGGCCCACCCAGCCTCCTATACAATGGGTACCGATCTTTCCCGGGGGTAAAGCAGCAGAGACGTGGCTTTGACTACCCACCCCCATCTGGCGTCGAGGTTAAAGAAAGAGTAGAGCTATACCTCTAGTCCCCCTCTGGGCCTTCGTGGCCTGTTGTAGGATAAGTTTTACCTTAATTTAAGAGAAACACAGACATATGACTTTACGTAACAGATTTATCAGAATATGTGCAAGGCTAAACCAATATGGACCAAAATTAAATTTGCTCACAAATATTCCGTATCCTCGCAGAAATTCAGCATGCGGGCGGAATAGTTACAAAATTGCATATGGCCTCCATACTTCACATTAATTCCATAAATAACGAAGCTACATGTCTACGCAGGAGTGTAGCCGCTTAGCTGACCAGAGCTGAGCATACTGACTGCGATACTCACGTACGCCAGTGGACTCCATGCGACTGGCAGTGTTCACTGTGTCGCCAAACAAACAGTAACGTGGCATTTTGAGGCCCACAACGCCTGCGCACACGGGACCTGCACACACAATGTTTTTCGTCATCTATACACAGTGAGTTGAAAAGATCTTCCTGTAACTGCACTGGAAACATTTATGTTTAAAATTACTACTTTCAAATAGGCATAACACATTCCCAGAAAATTAAGCTCAAAGAGGTGTAAAGCCTTGTATGTCAATTTACCAATACCAGCACCTGACGCTTTCACTTGTTACGATGACTGTGGTGACGTATTTAAAAAAAAAACTTCCAGAAATTCAATACGCCATATGTACTAGGTGAGTAACTTAGAATGTATTGAAAAACAAATAAATTAGTAAAGAACAAATAATATCCCGCGTGACACGACATACGCATGTCCAAAAGTAATCAACGGTTGTATTTGCAGACAGAGGTGTTTGCAAGCTTGCAGCATCGCTGCCTCTCCTGCTGCTACTGACATTGTGAAGCCCGCTTTAAACGGAACCTACACAAAAAACGGAACACTTTTACAGTACCGAGCATCAAAATTTCAAGTACCAATATGAAACGGAACCGCCATGCAACCGGGAAAAATTTCGGTCCCTTGACTTTCCGTTGTAAGCAGGTTTCACTGTAATGATGTCGTTTTTTATTTCTATAACTAATTTTTCCACCCTACTCGCTTTGGTGAATTCCCACGAAAGCAGTAAGACGTATATTCTCCACATGCCTCTCCAGCCGTTGCAGCAGGGGTTCACAACCTATGGGTCACGACCAAATTGTGGGTGGGCGTGCACATTAGGAAGGGTAGCCAATAAAACCTTTCAAAAATTAAAATTCCTCCCAAAGTGTATTCTAGCGCTTGGAGTAATGTGTTACATGTGCTAAATCTACAGATGATGTTAGTGACAGTAAATACCAAACGTACACACTCCAGGGCTAACAGATAAGGAAGAATTTCTGTTTTGTCATTCAGTGACTAACAATACAAGAGAGCAAGTTGATGTTTTTTGAGCAGGTTGAACGAGAAACGTCTAACCTAGACTCAGCGTTTCATTCACTGAGCAGATGGGGCATCAACAGCTTTTGGATGACGCTAAATCCTGCTGTATATTGCTAGGAGGTAATATTCCGATATACATACAGCGCACCTCGTACTTATACCATGGCGGTACTTATTTACCAAATATATACGAGTCACCTAATTATAGGCGCTAAAAGGGTGAAGTGAAGCTGTTTCCTTACGAGGACACAAAAAGGTTAGCGAAACGGCATAAAATTTAATCACCACGGCGACATGGCGCCCGGGTTTGTGCACCGCTGATTTATGGGCCCATTACTTTAGGAAGTGTGGGCATATGTTGTATATAACTGGTAAACATGCTAAGGAAGTCAGTAGGTTACCGGAATGTACGCCGTATATATCTGGTATATACATGTGGGCGTTAAGTAGCTTACCGGAATGAATGCCGACGCGAAGCAATAGGCTGTCGGTTGGACGGTGACGGATACGGAATCTCTTCACAGCTTCCAGTAAGTGCAGGGACATGGAAGCGATTTCCCCTGCGTGCTGTATGCCGTTGCGGACTGGCAACCCGCTCACCTGTACAGAACAACAAAACCTACTCAGACTTCTGATGTGTGGTCGTAGCCTTTCTTAAAACGCGGCAACCAAAATCGTGCCCCAAGTGACACAAACTTCCCTGACTATTGCATCGCACTCACATCGGTTATCCAGGCCCGAAATGTTCCAAACAATCGGGTTAGTCTTCTGGTTTCTACACCATATGTAAGCTATCACGTTTCGGGAAAGACTGAAATAAGCTGATTAATATCCGTACTGTGTACTGGTTGTGTCATGGTTCTTGTTTTAAACGCAAGCCATAAATTTATTTATTTATTTATTTATTGACACTGTTACTAGTTCGGATTATAAAACGTAAATTCGAAAAATTATTACAAATTTTATTATAAAGAACGTGTCAGAAGGTTATCACTGCCTATTTTGAGGATTCATTCCAGAATCTTCTTGGAAGAACGGACAGCAACCTCTATAAAATTCGGAACAACCCATCTCCGGACCGAGATTTGAACATGCGACCTCCTAAATAAGAAATAGGAGAGTTTTACTGCGTAAAAACACCTTGATTTCTAAATTACGCAGAACACAGTAGCGATGACTTGGAATGGTCAATTGAAAGTAAACTGTAAGGAAGCTGTCGTGGCCTATTTTAAAATTCTGTATATTTATTTTCTCGTATGGGCTGAGGGATACAATGTACAAAGTTATCACCATAGTCCGTGGACTATAAATTGCAGTGACCTCTCACATAGGAAGCCAATTACTGTGTTAACAACATCCTGCTGCCGCAACCGAACATGAGCGGATTAATTTTGATACACTTATCTTTATTACCACCTAAAAATTTCTCCTTTTAATATTATTCTCCTACGGGCGCCTCTTTCCTTCAGTCGCCTATCACCAATTTTATATACAGTGACCTCACTCCTCACCGTGTCTTTTTTTTTATTTTTCTGTTATATTCTACGCCAAATACTTTCAAGTACTCAAGTACTCAAACACTTTATTACCCAACTAATCCGTAACACCGACCTTTTCCATGTCAACGGACACGATAGAATCATTCTTGTAATTTTTAGCCAAGCGCTGTACAAGGCTTCCTGATGATGGATCCTCTGTGATCCGAAACATGTTGGAGCACTTTTAAATATTTTATAATTTTAATTTTATCTACATATTATATATCGTGCATGAGTTGGATAATAAAGTGTTTAATTATCATTGATGCACGGTGCAAAAATGAATACTCAATATTTATCTTAGTAATTAACCAACTTGATGCACAAAATTACTAAGATAGATATACTGAGATGCACGGTCAGAAAAACATAAAAAAATGAAGA
>Ga0123353_10017993_pt1 | contig 10423 bp, 8 predicted proteins | sample TergutLab28metaG_3_FD_92763 | JGI IMG/M metagenome (GOLD analysis project Ga0123353, IMG submission 92763) | Labiotermes labralis P3 segment gut microbial communities from Petit-Saut dam, French Guiana - Lab288 P3 | ecosystem: Host-associated > Arthropoda: Insects > Digestive system > Gut ...
CGAAGACAAAAACGACGAAAGAGACCAAAAAGCCAGAGACGGGGGACGAGGGAGTGGGTGTGCGCGTGGCTGCGGCGGTGCGGGGGGGGGGAGGTGGGGGGGGGGGGGGGGGGGGGGGGGGGGGGGGAGGCATGTGTTGACTGTTGACTGATGTCTTCACAACAGAGACGTTCCTTAGTGTAAAAGCTCGTGGGTTCTATCGCAGGGGGTTTGTACACATACGGCTGACAGCTCACTTTTAACTTGCAAACAATACCAACTAACAATACGGCAAGGAGAAATTCTTCAAACGTAACAGTAGTCTGATCAAGCTGTGAAGCTTCTCTCTTGCTTTCGGGACACATCACGTTCCAATATCGGATGAGGTAGCTACTACATTGAAATTATCTTCACGTGTGTTCCGCGAACCTCCATGAAATTTTGACCGTAAGCTTATACTACACCAAGAAATACATTATTTTGAAATTTTTCACGCTTCCACAATTTACACACCGCACAAAGTAATGAACAAATCAATAAATATTAAAAATTTAAAAATACGTAGGTATTAATAGCCGATAAAGTGTCCCTGACGATTACCTGAAAGCCAACTGCGTTGGTCAATACATGATAAGATGCTTTTTGCATTGATGGCAAAATAATTCGTAATTGCGTAACGAAAATAATTGACCTAATAATATAAATAGCCAACTAGATGCAACAGTAATAATTTTATTAATAATTTCAATCAGCTCAACATGTTTCGGGCGATAATTTCGCCCATCCTCAGGAGCACTAGGCTGTGTTTACAGCTTGCGGACGATGCTGCCAGCATATTAATAAAATTATTATTGTTGCATCTAGTTGGCTGTTTATATTATTGTATCAATGATGCACGATCACACAAACATCAAATACATTGACCTATATTTTAAACGCCGAGTTTAAATCCCATCTGCCATTTGCTGGCTTTATTGGGATCTCACCTTATTCTCCACGTTAGCAAGATAAGGGTTAAATGTAACAATATTGGTGCAGTCCACACACAATAACTATTTTTCTCCTCCCTAGAATATCGTTTATTGAATGACAAGATACCTTCAACGAAACGAGAATCAATTTAAATAATTCAGCATTGTCAAAATAAACGAAAATGCCACAACCCATCGCAACACATAAAATGTGCTCCAGTGACATGGCGTTATAACGCACAGAAATTACGAAACAAAAAGCAACAGCTGAGACGACCGAACTGACAAACGTTACATTAACACGATGTAACAACATGTTACATTTACATTATGCAGTAAAAAGTTTCGCTGTACATGAATTTCGCTGTTTTACTTGGAAATCTAATTGAAATGAGCCACAGCTAAAACTCCGTCCAGCATTTTTAACTGTGCCTTGTGTGTGTGTGTGTGTGTGTGTGTGTGTGGAATTCAAACGACGCTCTTTTGGGAATAAGGTGCAGTTATGCTTAGAATACAGTGAAATCATGTTCATTACTCTTGTGAGGCGTAACATCCCAACTCGGGATAATGGTGTCACATTGTTGAGGTTTCTAGATCACACACAATTACACACACACACACACACACACACACACCCACCCGGTAGGACTCCTCTGAATAAGGGGTCGCCTATTAGCAGAGGCTTGCTACCTGCACAACAAACAAAACATAAGAACATCCCGCCCACAGTAGGATTCGCACCCGCAATCCAAGCAATCAAGCAACCGCACATCTAAGCCTTAGACCGAACAGCCACTGAGATTAAGCATCGTGCACACAGCTCTATGCAAAATTAACCTTTCAGCAGCGGAATTATTTTTTTTTAAATTTTAGCACACCCTGTATATAAAATGTGAATAATACAGGAGCCAAATACGTTAGAATTATGAAACAAACTGCATTTTGAAGAGAAAAGAACGGAGAGTATATACCATGTTTAAAATTTTCAGTGTCTATATATGTTGAATAAATATATAAAATGCAACGTTTAGAGGTTTGCGGTGCGGTACGTCTCCTATAAGAGTCGTTAGGCGTCAAAGGGTTAAGATACGGTATAAGATACCACTGGTCTACGACAGACTGATAAGGTTATCATTACGGTGGCTCCAAGGGCAGAACATCTGACTTACTCCTTGAAAGATACGAATAGTAAAGCTACATTCTTTTATTCTGGTTCATTAGCTACGGCGCCTATAGATCAGACTGTGTAGAGTCGAACAACAGGGCGACTAGCGAATAATTATTTGGAAAGTTTCTGGAAGAAAGCGATTGTAATGTTTGAGTCACTAACCGGTTATTTGCCTCCGACATCAGCGGCCTGTAGTTTACTGAGCGAACGTCATTAACTCTAGTGTCTACAGCGACGACTAATTGGATGACTGGATGAAAACGAATGCATTGGAGCAGATATGAAGTGCAGGGGTGGTGCCCTAATTAAATCACTGCGCCCCAGAATCTTATTCACGGAAATGAGGAAAATGAAAACCAATCTCATTCATGACAGTTGGTCCCGGGGCCCAGATTTGAAGCCGTGACTCCCCAATACGAAGCAGGATAGTTTATCGCTCATGGCGACGTTCGGTATAAAGATAACTTACGTTGACTGATTCAGCAGTAACAGAGGGGAGTATTAAGTTTCACGCTACGGCTGTATTCACGCCGGAATAAACAATTAAAATGACATCACAAAACAGTTTAACTTCCTTCTGAATGTATAATTTCTATCGGATCATCGTTAAACTAACTTTCTTTCGAATATCAGCATGAGGATAATCAGACAGAATGGAGGGAGCAGGGAATTAAAGAAAGGGAACATAGTCCAGCGACTACTGAAACGACGCAGTCATGGCGGTTTGGGAAAAGTTTTTTTCATAACTCATTACATAATGGTAAAGACGAAACGACTGTGAAATTAACACTGACAAGAAGTAGGTGGCGCCAATATTGAAATTCCTCCAGTGATGGCCATATAGTATATAACGGGAACAGTGACAGAACTCTATTATATATTAGGTCTGTGCCTGTAAATAACGTGTAACTTATACATTAAATCGTGTTTGTTGCTTTTAAAACAAACATAATTGTCTTCTGGGACGTGGCAACGTGTCTACTGCCAGTCTGTCACTGACTTCTCAGAGACGCTTATGGACTCAGTTTCGAGTGTAACTTTTCGTATTATAACGAATAAGTTACTGAAAATACAACAAATCAAAAATTTATTCATTTTCGACTACGCTGAAGGGAGTAAGCTTTTGTGGAACTTCACCAACAATTTCCCAATAAATACGGTGTCACGCCTCATGAACAGTGTAATCGTTAATAAGATAGACAATGTACATATAACGCAACACTGGGGCGCGTTCGTGCAACCATTGTTGCTAAGGAAAGCAATAAGTATTACATAATCTGACAGTGTGTTTGTAGCCTTAGGTATCAGCCTGCATTGCGCATGCGTCATATTGCCATCTGTGGCCTGCCCGGCTGTACAATTTTTTTCTACATTTTTCCATCAACCGCACGATTTTCGGAAAAACGTTATTGAACACAAAACGTGTGTTTCTTATTTTCTCTACAATTTTGTGTGAAACAATTCTCATTCTAACATAAATTAAGTGAGATAACACAAGTGTACTTTACATATTCATGTAAAGTACCCATTATTTTGTCAGAGTTATGAAACTTGAATTTTCTCGACAGATATTCGAAAAATACCCTAATGTCAAATTTAATGAAAACCCTTCAGGTGGGAACCGAGTTGTTCCATGCGGACAGACGGACGGACAGACAGGACGAAGATAACAGTCGCTTTAAAACGCTGCGAAGACATCAAATTAAACACAAATACACATACCTTACCACAAAAAATTCATACACTACTTTAACCCTAAAAACGAGACTTGAAATAACCTTATTTCACGTAACCCTTAGCAAAGCTGATGTGAACAGGCCAGTAATATATCAACTATGTTGTAATATATATATATATAAGAAGATCCAAGCAAACATGCACGTGCATGAACCGAACAGTGAGAACATCTTCAAAGCACGTACAAAACGTGAATGTTCGTTTCTGTCCAACGCTCCACCGATGCCCGTACTTAGAAGCACTAGTTCTTTAGAAGCTTGCTAGGTTTTGCCTGCTTGTCCTTCTGAAACGAGTATTACCAACACGGAGATGAAGGTGAACACCGGTGGAATTACACTGAAGGGTGAAAACTGAAGTACTCGGAGAAAAACTTGCCTCAGGGCAATTCGTTCCACCAAAAATCTAACATAGAAAGGCCCGAGATCGAACCCACGTCCACGTCGGACATGCATGAATTTCATCTACGTGATATTTAAAAGAGAGTTCCTACATGACAGAAACTATTCTGTATTGCCGTCACAATGACGGATCAGTTGCTGCTGCTTATGGAAGTTAACTGTTGTTCATTAAGATAAACATGCTGCCCCCCCACACACATACACACACGTGTACTCTGTGGGTAGAATGCAGTTATGAACGTTACAGCTGGTGGTACGTGAGTGACAGCAACAATATCCACAAGAACGTTTTGAATTGTCACCAATATTTCAAAACAACCACTACGTTTTGCAAGCTCTCTGCTTCCGAAGCTTCCGTAACGTACGTGATGAGAATTGCGCTCGTCTGATTGTTCTAAAACAGTGGTGACGATGGAAATAGTCCTTTTCTGAATGTTGGTATCACAAACGGTGGTTTACCGTCAAAAATTTCTATATTAGGGGTGGTAATTGTTAACTACTACTGTAATTCGAAGTTTAAGCAAAGCAGGCGCACGGTCAAACGAAAGCAGAATTTTCTTTCTACAACCCCAAAAGTGCCTACCAGGCTATACACAACCAAATCCCAGGAGAAGCACATCTTCACATTCTAAACCATTACAGTTTGTGCTACACAGACCTCAATCAAACTATTTCCCTTACACCTTACCAATAAGACTATGTTTACATTTATCCACATTTCTTTATTATTTTCAATTTTGATGGTAGTTCACTACCTATCATTCCTATTGGTTTCAAAGATCCTTCGTAAGTACCTATACAAGTTTAAGTTACAATTTGATTTCCGAAATACATAAGTTTTGAAAAAACTGTTCTCCACTTTTCAGGCATATTAGCTTCAATTCTGCTTCCCAATACGACCGTAGGCATCCCCCACGATGCAGATGAGATCTGCGCTCTTACGGCATAATACGCAGCGTAGAATGGTACATCCGTACCGGCGTTTCTGGACAACTTATCGGACTCATATTCAAGGGTCAACAAGTCCAGACTCCGTGACCCTTGTAGATGGGGCCGACAGGATCTCCCGAAATGTCGGTACAGAATTACCACTCTACGCTACGAACTACCCCAGAAAGCGCAGATCTCATGACCATAAACTATATCACGAGAAGTTACTGCCAGTAGCGGCGCCTGCGCTTGTATGTATGCTTAAGTCTAGAGTAAATGTAGGCCTATAATGTAGACGTAATATAATATAATATAATATAATATAACCTAATGTAATGTAAACGTAAGCGTACAATGTATACAAACTGACTCCGTAAAGGTAGCTTATCGAAAATTAAATTCATTCTCTTTTAACTGCACCAGGTTTATGACGCATATTCATTCAGAAGACGTGCAATAATACAATAAAAACGAACACACCACATATTCACGTAATTTTGCTCAACTATATTGCGATGTTCCCAGAAAAGTTAATTACGCTTATGGAACTGGGAGCTAAAAAACAACGAAGGGTACTTCAGAATTTCGTTAATATTTTATGTACATTACAGCTTCTCTGGTCGTTGACATAAATTTCCAGACAATATATGTTAAACCATGATCCATTTACACCTACGGACAGGGAGCGACTGTATTTTGAAGTCGCTAGAAGGAAGACCAATCGAAAGGATGTGGCGTTAGAACTATATGATCTTAAAGGCGGCCGGCACTTACTACACTGGGCCTATTCACTCGGAACGTTAAGACAAGTGTTAAACGAAGTGAGGGCAAATTTTTAAATGAAACTTGTATTTAATGTTTCGGTTACTTTTCTTGTAACCAAATGTGGTGATCTTAGGAAGAAGTGATAATGTTTATAAAGAAGTAGTAGATATTGATATTCCTCTGAATTTTACACATTTTATAATCCCCATCTTTAGTGATTTCGACTTCTGTAAATGTTTACGTACTGCGATTTCGTATTAATTTTTAGATTCATTTTTAATGAAGGCTAAAAATAATTCCGTTATCTAGGACGATAAATTAGAATTCGTAAATGACTGAAATTTGCTATGTTAGCTACGGGATGTTTCAATGGAAATTGAAAGCAATGAAACCAAAGTCGTTGCTGAGAGACGGAAATGAAGAGAAAATTCAGTGTAACAAACAAATAAATAGAGAAAGACCAAAAGGAATACGAATTTCGCCTTGCGCTTATGCAACCATTCTTGGGATTTTTAACTGTCACTTAAGTCTGGATATACTCGTATGACTGTCTCCTACAGTGCTGTTATTGAAGTTCGATTGTTGTAGGCAAAAACCTCCTACTGCAAAGCGAATCTAATTTACAGACCTTAGTGCACAGATTTATAAATTAATTATTTTTATATTTTGTTAAAAAGCTACCATCCCTACTGCAAATACATTCCAAGGAATGCTGTAGACACCAAGAAAGCGTTCAGTTACGTCCTTCAGCCTACGCATTTTTTGTAGGTCCTGTAGCATATTAAAACAGTAAGGCATACTTTCTTGAGGGAATTCACGCCCTGTCCTTCAGCAGACAGGTACAAACGTTTCGAAGAAATATGTTGCTTCCATCTTCAAGAAACAGAGTAGTAAAGACTAGGGATTTCGAAAAATTATGATCACATTGTCGTTACAAATGCACATAACATCTCTACTTGAAAAACGTAAAAAAAATTTGATCAAAATAATGCATGTATAAAGTGACGACGTACAGTGTTGCTAACTGCAATAATTTCCAATAGACATGTCAACTATCTTTAAGCTAATTTAATTGTATCAGTAACGCAGTGAATTTGAAGATGACTGTGTATTTAACAGCGCCACGGCATAAATATCTACTAGTGTAGGCACAGCTCCGCGTTTTCTGAGCATTAGCTTTAGATGGAAACGAGAGGTGATGTTTATGACTTCAGAAGCAAGGTCCCCCCCCATCCCCCTCTCAGCCGTGAAACACACTCAGTAACCACTAAATAGGGCGGGTGGGGCCAATAATTTGTCTCGACTCTTTAGTGAAGAGGCAAATTCCTTCCCCTATTTGGAATCGAACCATTGCCACGTACGTTGTAGCCTAGTCGCTTATAGTGTAGTGAAAGGATGGATTATTTTATATAATTTGAATAACAAACTGTCAAGAATACAGTGGCTCGTTATTCAAATAGTGTAATAAGTACAATGGAATGGAATCTGATGTGGAACTTGGTAACTTAGTTGTAATGCCGCAACTGAAGGAGTTATACATCTGCTTCTCAATGTGGAGACCGGGACTCATTTCCATGCTAATTTGTATGAATGGTAGAAAGGAAAACAAGCCGCACTTCTTCAAGAAGATTTCAGTTTTCCCATCTTATATTTTGATACGCCTAATGCACATATTTAAATAACATTTAAATAATACTTAAAAATTCAATTTATACAACACACTTTTCCATTAAAATTCATACAACACACTTTTCCATTACAATTCATACAACACACCTTTCCATTACAATTCATACCACACACCTGTCCATTACAAATACCACCCTGTTAATCCTCTTTGGGAAAATATTCACTCTTTATTCAAAAAGATGTACAACACATATTCCGCAGAGCTTTTACGTTTGAAACAGGTGGTACGTATAGATACCATTGGGATTTAAAGCGTTAGTTCTATTCAGACTGCCCAAAGCGTGTGTTACGCCCGAGTGAGCAGTCCATTAAAACTTTTTCACAACTGGAGGGCGACACATGACCCGGCATTTCAGTTAGCCCACAGCATGACTTACTGAACCAGAAATATTCCTTCTTACTTCAGGTGATATAACCAGAAAGCATGCTGTTGTCACTCATGCAGATGGCTTATTTATATTTTTACTTACTATTTATTTAACGACACTTTCAATAGCTGGCATTACACTCTGAAACGATAAGATGATTTGTTAAAGGCACGTGGCAGAGAGCGGTCGCGAGCTAACTTGGCCAGCGAGACTGCACTTCCTGGACACTTGGCCTCCGAGCAAAGTTTTCAACCCATAACCTGCCGTATAAACCAGCATATGTGTTTCACACTAGCCTCGTAGGCTGTATGCTGGTCGAAATAATGTAAGATGTTCAAAAATCACATAAGAGCAATGCTGAGCGTCCCATAATACTGCCAGAACACTTTATTTCCTTTGTCAATAATATAGCTAATGAATTCGGGGTTTTAGACTACTTTCCATATATTCGAGCCATTAAGTTGAAAAATTTTTAATGTCGTCTCGATGCCTGTTATTCCCAGTTCTTTACAAAAGTAATTATCAGTCTGATTATCATTACTTCTTATCCTACAGCAGATCCGTACTAATGTATTGAGATTTGTTATTATCAGATCTACTTGAATATCACAAATACTTTTATGATCCACCAGTCTATATCCTAAAACCGTTGTATATTGATACATTGATATCTGCTATTATCTCCTCTACACTCATACCTTCTTTAGGATTATGTAGAATCCGTCATTCTGCATTCTGCGATCGATTTGTATGCTTGTATTGATAACTCATATTGCCAGCTCTACTGTTATATCTTCATTGAATTTATTATCCGTCCTACCGTATCACGTGACCGCCAAAACGAAAGGTACTCTCTGGTCTCCAGTTGTTCCTTTGCCATATTTCAACATTTTGATCCACATAAAAAAATGGGTACATTTATTACTCTGTACGGCTGTTACAAATATTGCTTTAGGCATTTCGTTCAGTATCAAATGAAGCATAATATTACTACTGAACTGCTGTTGAAGCCCGTCGGGACAGACATGGTCAAGCCTACGCTAAACTGCTAAAACAATTTTTGTGCACGTGGAATATATTTTTCCCCTTAAAAACAAATTTCGTCAAAAATACCCAACTTGAACAATACAGTCTGTAATCTAGCCACTACGACGCCAAACATACGAATACTGTGACATACAAACAGCCTACTAACCGCGATAGCTTAGTCGCAGTACTAATTAAGCAACGGGCTGCACGGTCCGCGGTTCCATTCCCGGCAGAGGAAGGGGATCTTGCTGTATTCTTACAATGAAAGCCAACGAGATGCACTATTTCTCATACTTATTTGATAAAGTACTCTACATGTTTCGGACAGGTCCACTGCCCATCATCAGGAGTATCTCAACACTGTATAAACGCAAGAGGTATTTGTCGTGCTAGTTCTGTTGGTGTCTGCTAGCACGACAAGTACCTATTGCGTGTATACAGTGTTGAGATACTCATGATGATGAACAGTGGGCCTGTACGAAACATGTAGAGTACTTTATCAAATAAACTTGAGAAATAGTGTATCTCGTTGGCTTTCATTATAATAATACATCATGATGCACGGTCCTCTGAATGTCAAAAAGGGATCTTGCTGTCTTCTGACAACTCCAGAAAGGCACTGGGGAACACCAAGCTACTATCCAATGGGTACCAGCGGTTTCTTTCTCAGGGTAAATTTGCCGGGGGTGAAGTTGACCACTCACCACTATCTAGTGCCAAGCTTAAAGATGGTGATTATATGCACCTCTAACACTAAACGCAGGACTTCACGGTGTAGGCAGAGCCAACTTCACTATTTACCTTTTTAAGCAAATACATACTAAGTTTCTAAACGAAACGCAAAAGCGACGATTCAAACACGCATTTCCATTTCTTCGGTGACATCGTCCCGTTTGTGTATTTAGTATCACTAATGAGTTATATCAACCGATAAACACAACCAAGCAGGTCTAATATATCGATATTTTATTCAGCGCTACTGCACGTTTCGGCTGTCTGCATCAGCCATCATCAGCCATCATCAGCCACTGTTTGTTAGGAGAAGCCCCTTTGTGATCTGATGGCTGATGTAGACAGCCGAAACATGTAGTAGCAATAAATAAAAGTCCGATGTATTACAAATGTATGGTTGTGTTTATCTGTTAATATAACATTCCCGGCTCATTTACTGCTACAACCTTACGTTTCCATTCATGAACATTATTATCTCCATCATCTTGTTCTTCAAATCACAACTATTACACAAATGACAGAACAGATAGCCTTAATTTCCGTATTATTATCCTTTTCATAAATACTGCGGAAAAAAGCCACATACAAAACACCACGTCACGACACCAGACATCTGCAATTCATGTTAAATTTACACATGGATTTATATTAGGTAGA
>Ga0123353_10017996_pt1 | contig 10423 bp, 9 predicted proteins | sample TergutLab28metaG_3_FD_92763 | JGI IMG/M metagenome (GOLD analysis project Ga0123353, IMG submission 92763) | Labiotermes labralis P3 segment gut microbial communities from Petit-Saut dam, French Guiana - Lab288 P3 | ecosystem: Host-associated > Arthropoda: Insects > Digestive system > Gut ...
ATCATTTAAACTTCTACCAGTGGACTTGAATTTATTCTTAAGTTTCCTAACGGATCCTCATTAAGACATCCGCTCGGTCTACCCAAGATTCAGTCTCCAGCTCCCAGGGATATAACAGTAGCTCTGGATGAAAGTCGACTCCTGAAGAGACTTATAGCGGCAAAATAAGCTCTATTGCCGGCCAAAATACGTCTTCGTATTTCTTTTTCTAAGCTATTATCATTATTGATTAGCGTAGCCAAGTATATGAACTCGGCTACTCCTTCATAAGTTACACAATTTATGGTTGCCCCTGTCACTGATCTTCGGGATGGGGACGCTGAAAATATCATATATTTGGTCTTTTCGGGGTTTATTACCAGGCCTGCTCTACCTGCTTCTCTGCTTATCTCAGCACACATTACTTCAAGAGCTGGAAGACTCCTTGCAATTACCAAGATATCATCGACATATCCACAGAACTGTGTTAGTCTGTTCAGAATCGTGTTGCTTTGTTCCAGGTTTTTCAGTGCTTTGTGAAGAACGAAGTTGAAGAGGACTGCAGACAAATCATCTCCCAGCCTAACTCCTCTACCTATGACAAAAGGGCTACTTATTTTCCCATCCACTATTACTTTAGCTTAGACTCCCTCAAGTGTCATTTTCACGAGCCGTTCTATCTTTTTGTGTATCCCAAAACTCGCTAGTAATTCCAGAAGCTTTTTTTTTGGGGGGGGGGGGGCTTATGATGCCAAAAGTTTTTTTTTTTTAATGAATGAAGAGGAGGTGGAGGTCAGTATCATGGGCATAAAATTTTTCAACTATTTGCCTTACTACAAATATTTGGTCCGTTGTTCTTCTTTGTGGTCTCAAGCCGCATTGGTACTCTCCCAAAATTTCTTCCGAGTATTCTTTCAACCGTTCCAGTACGGTACTTGATAGTGTCTTATATGCGACATTTTGTTTCCTTTCTTAAATAAGGGGACGATCAATCCTACTTTCCAATCATCTGGCATCTCTTCGTCTCTCCATATCCTACGTATCTTGCATGGAACTTCTTTTGTAATTCTTGGCTTACGTTTTTAATAAGCTCCGCCATAATGTCGTCCTCTCCGGGTGCCTTATGTATTTTGAGGTTACAAATAGCTTTCTCCACCTCTTCCTGGGACGGTTCCATTACACGTGTTTAAGTTATTACTCACAACCAAAATTGACATATACAGTGGAATTTAATGTAAAAACTTTAATGTTTTATCTGGAATTTCAGAAAGTGGCCTTCAAATAATTCACATGTCTTCAACGGCAACTCAAGCATCTCAAAATTTCTCTGCATGGTTGCCATGTGTCAGGCCGGATTTGAACAAAGGATAAGGGCATGAGCCTGAACTGAAACTTAGCATCCAAAGGTGTCACAAAATAAAAACAGTAAAATGTTCACTGGTTTGTTTTGCATGAATCATTTAATTCTTAACTTCGCCTGAAAATAAATTCTCTTAGGAAAAGTGTACATCCACGCCTTTAGACGTTTTAGCCTTGAACTGCTGATACTGAGACGACATGTTGCGCTTATCTCTCCGTGATTATGCGTGAGTTATATTGCAGAAGGAGTAAACATTTTTGACGTTAACTCCAAAGTGATGGTGGAAAGCTTTCTTGCGTTGGTTGATCTTACATCCCACTGTCAGAAGAGAAGGTTATTGCTTCGAAGCCATACATCTCGTGCGAGGCACACACAGTGATGTTACTTTCCGACTGACATGGATCGCATCACATGTGCGTCACCGTAATACACTGCAGGTAAAGCGTCTGACTAGCTTCAGCGTTATCAGTCATGCTGCTAGATCGAATCTCACTTGGGGTTTGGTTCTTAACGCTCCAGTAGGATTTGCTTCCCCCAGAACTTGTCTTTGTTCCGATGCGGGTGGAGGGGGGGTGGCTGCTTCTGTCTCAGAATTGATCATTCACTTAGGGTAAGTGATTTTCACAGAGCTTAGGGCACTCAGGTGACCTTGTGACGAGCATATTTCTGCAAAAAGGACCTATATTCAACGTCTTATTATTTCTTCTGTGACTTACTGTGAATAAACCTGCGCAAGTGTATTTGATGCTGCATGAAGTGACAGTCATTTCCAAGGGTAATTTGCACGATATGCACAAAGTGAACACACAATGAAGGGGGCGTGTCTGTACCGCTACGCGTGTCTTTTCCCAAATTACGAAGGCTTTTATATGTGATTGGTCAAATTTATTTCGTCCTTGCTGAAAAAACAAAAATGTATACCCAATTATAGTCGGCGAACGTGAAGAAAAGAGGCAACTTAGTAGAGCTTACTTTAGATAGAATGGGAATGCAGGAGTGGGCCTTAATAAAGTAGCATGCTAATATCTTACACAGAGCGGCCCAAAGGTTTTAGGACTGATTTTTTAAAAATCGAAGACACAAGAGGAAGACGCCTTCTTTTATTCAAAATAAGCTCCATTGGCATATATATAGGCTTTAGCGCGGTCGTTCAGTTTCTGAAAAGCTGCCGAAAATTCCTCTTTTTGGACCTTCTTTAATTCATCAGTTACGGCTTCTTGGATCTCAGCAACATCCGCAAAATGGAGTCCTTTTAACAATATTTTCAACTTGGGGAACAGAAAAAAATCTGGTGGAGATAAATCTGGAGCGTACGGGGGGTTGGGGGGGGGTGATAAAGGGATGTAAATTTTTTTGGGGTCAAAAATTGACAAACACTTGCAGTTTTGTGGGCGGGCGGACGCATTATCGTGCAACAACAAAAATCTCGACACCAGAACGCAGCTGGACGAACCCGTCAATGCGCTTCAGGAGTCGATCCGTTACGCCTTCATAAAATTCTGCATTTACTGTTTTTCCCTCTAGGATGAATTCTTTATGCACTGCGCCTCGAGAGTCGAAAAAAAATTATCAATATGGTCTTAATGCGAGAACTTTGAATTTCAGTTTCTTCGGCCAAGGGGATGTCTCCATTCAGAACTCTGTCGCTTTGTTTCGGGGTCACAGGCAAAACAGCAGGTCTCATCTTCCGTAATAATTTTGTTAAAAAATTTTGTTTCTATCGGCCATCGCGATAATGTCTTGGCAAGATGTGACTCGATCTTCCCTTTGATGGAACTCCCGGCCAGGCTAGCAGCAGGCAGCAGTATTGGTTTGACAAATAACTGAAGCTGTATGTGCAGTTTTGAGCTCCTGATGACGGAAAGAAAAACCGTCCGAAACATGTAGAGCGTCTTACAGAAATAAATAAATTGTGAAATGTTGCATCTTCTTGGTTGTACTCTGCGAATACCTTAGCGATGCACGGACCTATGACTGTTAAATTCGTTGAAAGATCCTCGCATTTTTTTTTTATTTGGCGCAACTGCTCTATTGGGCCAGGGCCTCGTCATTCATGAGGTTTCTAGATCACACACAACGACGCATCACAGTCGGTATGACTCCTCTGGACGAGTGATTAGCACGTCGCAGAGACCTCTTCCTGAAAACACACAACACTCACATTAGACAAACGTCCGTACCCCCGGTGGGATTCGAACCCACAGTCTCAGCAGGCGAGCGGCCGCAGACCTACGCCTTAGACCGCGCAGCCACTGGGACCGTCACTTCATCTCTTAGGGACGTTAATTGTAGAAGATCTGTCTTGAGGAAACAGTAGGGCCAGAATGAGGGTGCGCGGTGGCTTCTTCTGGCACAGGATATTGACCTTCGATTGTAGCCTCCTTTGAACAGGCTAACGAAATGATGTGTTTAATAAAAGGTGGAGAATTTCTTGACTAGCTGAGAAACCGTTGGTTTCTGTGCTCAACATAATTACTTCTGCAAATTAGATGTTTAGGTAAAATAAATGTTTTGCCAAAGTGGATCACCTCCCTCCACAGTGAAGTTCATGCACTACTTGTGTTTGGTACCTAAAAATATAAACTTTGTGTCTTAATCGGTAAGGTTGTTACATAACACTGTGTGTGGCTTGAGGTTCTGAAGTACTGGATACAGAATAACGAACTGCTGGATTGTAATATCTTGGACTGGTATATAATTATGGACGTTTCAGGGGAACCTGCTGATTCGGCCTTCAAAATGCAAGGTGGAGACATCATTTTCCTCCGAAATGTCTATGTTTATGTACAAAACTACATTAAGTCACACCTCAAGAAACGTCACTGTGTAAAATAACAGAATAAACATGGTAGACTTACTTTCAACATGAAAGGATTGCGCATTACATCAAGGAAGATGTAATATCCTAATATTCTCCAGTGGTTACTTTGTTCGAACTGTTGATATGTGCATAGCCGTATAAACCATCTCACGGAAGCGTGGACTTCGCAGTGCCTAGCCCCCCGCTAAGCCGGCGCCACTGTCTCTGTCTCGGTTTTGAGGGGGGTAATTTTAGGTCGCCTTCGATCTTTTTCCATACTTTCTGGTTAACGACACTGAAGAGTTTTGGGTGGGAGCGTTTTTAACCGTCAGAGAGGGATTTTCCGCTTTACAAAACCAGTTGACCTACCGGTCACTGCTATAGTTAGTCTTGTGTTACTTGCAGGTGGTGTAACGTAGTACAGTGCAGACGACGCCGATAGTGCAGGTTTTTTTTTAGCAGGTGGTGATCCACCTTCTGGAGAAATCTCAATATTTATTCTCCCTCTGACTGAAATACGAATATTTCATCGATATAAAAAGACCTGTGATATCAGCATAATGTCGTAGGCTATGCACAATAATGTAGTAATGTTCGTAGGTGACTGGGATCATTAAAAGTGTTAAGAACATCTTAAAGTATTTTCACCGTAAAACTCCTATTTGATTCCAAGTACATACAAAATACTAGCAATAAAACTATAAAATAAACCGAAAAAGTGCAAAAAGCATGAAATTGTATTTTTATTCAAACGCAGACACATCCTCGAAGCACAATATACGTTAATGGCTGAAGACGTGTATAATTCCACAGAGCACGAGCGCAATTAGTCTCCCTTATTGAAAGAAAGACATTGACCGAGCTGATTGTATCTGAGCGACAGAAGAATAATGAAGTCGAGTCGTCAACCACGTGGTCTCATTTAGCTTCGTCTGCCAGTCACGAAATGTCGAAACAGTGCTGATAAATGGCTGATCACGAAAGGTCAGAAACACGAACGTCGCTTTTCACGAATATCGAGACTGTACATTTATATGAAATTAAATTGCCAAATTTTCGTATTTATTCATTTTGTTTTCACGATTGAGCAAGGCAGTACGTTTTACTGGTATTCAAATTTTCCGAAATAATTCAGTAGGTCAGGACAGGTTCACATTTTTATAACCAGCTCTGTGGTGCAGAGTCATTGAGAAGCTGGAAGTCAGGCTAGAGAATAGATTCCACGCCGTCATGTGAACCCGCAGTTTGACAAGATCACGCTGATGGATCGTAAGCTGCGTCTAACTTATCCAAGCAACAGCATTAGTTATTACCCTAAGATATATTTGGTTATCATCCTGTCGCTTGAAGGAGCCGGGATAGCTCAGCTGGTACAGTGATTAGGCTCCTGGCTCGACGACCAAGAAATCGTGATTCGATTTCTGGCGGTTACAAGAGATGTACCCGATTTCTAAAACACTAAGACCGCCTGTGGGTTCTGCATGCCCTTGTCATGAAACGGGTACTGGGGGCCCTTTTTCTTGCGAGTAAAGCGAATGAAGCCCGAACTTTCAAGTAGAGCCGACTTTAAGAGTGAGCGGATCTATATCTCCACTCTTCTGCAGGCATGTGTGGCGCTCACACAGACAACTGCATTTTTCCTATACCTTTACCTTTAACTTTACCTGTGCCTATGTATCGAAACTGAGGTTTCGGTCCTTCCGGTTTGCGAAGCTGTGTCGTATGAGTGGTTCACGAAGATTTGAAGGATCGTAATGCCTACATCTTCAGGGCTCAGGAATTTCAAATTTCTTTCTTGGACTGCTTGACTCTTGAAGATGAAGGCAAAATGGTCTTCGAAACGTCTGATAGCACTCACCCAACAGCACTTCTTGATATCCCAGATGGACTGAATCCTCAGCAACACCGCTGGTAACACTTCACTTCGTTTCACTTAGTCTGTTCCTCCGGTAGGTGCAGAGGGTTCACACGGAGCTTACTGTCTCTCTCGGTCTGCTGCTGCAGCTCATTCTGTTCCTTTTTACTTCGAAATCTTCTGTATCCCCTGGTTAACATGCAAAATGATTTTATCTTTTGACCAGTAAGCATTGGCATTAAGCTTAATAAATCATCGTCGACAGGAAGCTTTCTAATTCAAGGTTAAGGACCGAGAAACAAACTTGATTTCCACTCTTCTCGTCACATACATTCACACAGAAGTACGATTACACGGTGCATCTCCATTTACTTATCTACTATCAAAGTGATTTTTCTTGTTGTGTTCTGCACCCTTAACTACAGGCTGCAACTGAGCACTATTTCAGCTAGTAATAATTTTATATATATATATTTTTTTTATTTTGCGGTGCAGGTTTTTGTCTGTGGCGCTGCGGTCCAACGCGGGCCATGGCCTCCTCATTCTTGAAGTTTCTTGATCACACTCAGCGACGCACCACATTCGGTAGGACTCCTCCAGACGGGTGATCATCTCGTCGTAAAGACCTCTACCTGACAGAACACAACAGTCACAACAGGCAAACATCCATCCCCCCCGGCGGGATTCGAACCCACAGTCTCAGCAGGCGAGAGACGCAGACTGTGCCTTAGACCGCGCGGCCACTGGGACCGGCTTACGGTCCAGTTTTTTTTTTGTTTGTCGCAACAGCCCCAGTGGGCCATGGCCTCCTCATGCACGAGGTTTCTAGATCACATTCAACGACCCTCCACAATCGGTAGGGCTTCTGTAGGTGGGCGATCAGCCCGAGGCAGAGACCTCTACCTGACAACACACAAAACCCACGACATCCATGACCCCGTTGGGATTCGAAACCACAATCTCAGCAGGCGAGCGGCCGTAATCTACGCCTTAGACCGCGCGGCCACTTGGACGGCCTACGGTGCAGTTAGTGACTGAAAGTACGTGATATTGAGTGACCGGTTGATAAGGAAGAGTGAAAGGGACAGCACGTGGGAGGAAGCGACCTTGGAGTTGTTGAGGTGTAACAGCGGAATTAGCTCCACGGTGCCAAGGAAAACCACGATGTGCTTTAGAATAGTCGGTGTCCCGGTCAGGATTCGCACCCGGCACTTAAGAATGTAAGCCAGAAATTTACCGCTTGAGCACACGTGCTCGGTTCTGAGGTCATGTTGCGGCCCAATAATAAAGGTTTTCCAGAACATACTGTATCAATTTACTTTCCAAATTTTCATTACAAGACTAACCCCCTTCCCCGTACAATATTGATTACAGTTTGTACCTAAATAATGCATACGACGAAAATTGAGGCCAGTTGTGATCCTCCCTTGTGTAGATCCGTCAAGTAACATCCATGCACGAAGACCACTTTTATTGCCACATAAAATGTCAAACAAAGTAACGGCAAGTTGCGCACTTGCGCGCTGGTGACTTCATAACGTCGCGCAAAGTTCACCGGCACTTCCCCAAAGTAAGGATGCCGCATGAAGCACTCAAAACCTACAAGGTGTATAATTTTTTTTTATCACATATAGCCAATACTAAACAGGATGAATATTAAAAATATCTTCTGAGCAGCTCTTTCGATCTGGCTGACCGACATTAGTTTTTTTTTTAATTATTAACCGGCGTATCGGCACTTAATTAAAATAACACCAGGTCCTAAGACTAACCAGCTATTTTGCTGTAACTTAAACTGCTAAATGAATATTAACTTCTGGTGTCGCCCAGCGGTTCTACCTGTTTAATTTTGTTTTGCTTACGCATGGGCTTTTCCTTTGTTGGCGGTGATTAGTGCACTAACACTGTGTCTGTTTTTATCACACACTAATAGTGTTTATGGTGCACTTCACTGTGCTCTGCTTTTAATGATCACCACACCAGCTCAGAAGATTTTTTTTTAACCCTTCGCGCCTGTTCAATGTTGTCGAACATCTGGTTCGCCTGGATCGCTTCGACTTTGCCGTGGTCGAGTAGCTATTCTTCATGCTTCTTAGCGAACTTTCTAATTTCATTCGTTAACATCTCCATTTGTAGTTCCCTATGGAGGTCGGCGTTTCTGATATTCCGAGGTGCATCAACGATATTCCTGAGAACCTTCTTTTGAAATCATTGAAAGATACCAATGTTGCCCTGTTTCGTGCATCCCCACAGCTGTTTGCCGTAAGTCCACACAGGCTTCAATAGTTAAGGTGAAGACAGAGAAACCAAAGAGATGAAACTAATCAGACGTTTATTATCACTCTTCTATCTCAACATGATTCGGGCATCATTATGCCCGAATCATGTTGGGATAGAAGTTTGATAATACACATCTGATTAGTTGCATCTCTTTGGTTTCTCTGTCTTCACCCCACGTTCATGCTGCACGGTCACAAGAGCCTAAAATTTGCTTCAATATTTGTTTGTACAGCATCAGCTTATTGTGTATCGACAGGTTCGATCTTCTTCCCATGAGCCAATACATTTCCTTGTACTTTAGTCCACGCTCTTCGCGTTTTTTCTTGACATGTGCCTTCCAGCGCAGTTTGGCATCCAGCCGACATTAGTTAAGACATAATTTTCAACGTTTACTTTAATAAATGTTCCCAGTATAAAATGTAATATGATACCCGTACTGAGAGAGAGAGAGAGAGAGAGAGAGAGAGCCTGCGTTATTACGTCACAGACAGACACAAGGCACGACGGAAAATTTTCTTTGAAAGGTGCCAATAGAGAGAGCCCCAGGACAATGGTTATATACCATTTATTTGAAAGTAATATGTAGAGTGCTTATTTATAATATACTCGTATCCTCGATTATGGATGGAGGAGCAAAATATAAACTTATTGAAGAATAATACATTTTTCTTTGACAAATTCCAAATATTTGCGTTTTTTCAAGCAAAATCTCTGCATGGCATTTACGAAGAAATTAACGGTGGATTAATTGGGCGAATGGGTTATAAACTTTAGTTCACATTATTCTCGCTTTCTCTCATTGTCTCTAACACATCACGATTATTTTTTTTTGACCTACAGTTTTGCCTATTTGATACTATACATTCTGTGCATTATTCTTACGTTCAGTCATATTCACCAGCAAGCGCACACAATAAGATAAAAATCATACAAAACTCCTACATGTTTCGGCAGCGAGGTGCCGTCAGGGAGTTACGAACACGAAGGAGTATAATCACCGCCACTAATTGTGTGGTAATTTTTAATTTTAATATTTGAAATATCCTAACACTGTGCATTTCACTACCGAGATGGTTGCGTTGGTGCTTATAAACTTTGTTATATGCAGCTTCCTGAGGATGGCACCTCGATGCCGAAATACTTAGGAGTTTCCTAAGACTTCTGTATGATTCATATCTTATTGTGTGAATTTTTTGCTGAATATCTTTTACTACAGCTGTACCTGTTTTTTCCTTGTGGATGCGAAGTTTGTTTCTGGTGTGAGAAAAGGGGCTCTGAGGAAGAAATTTGAACGTGTGAGGGAAGAAATAACAGGAGGTGGAGAAAACTGTGCTATGACGAAATGTGCTATGACAAACTGTGCTACGACAAACTTTGTAGTTTGCTCCCAGCTTCGAATGTGGTTGGGTGTTGGCAACAGGTGAAATAGATAGATGCAATTTGTAGCATGCATGTGATAATATAAATATTGCGTGCAAAATTTTAGGCACAATACAAGAGGAGGAGACTGCATTGAGGACTTAGACATCGATAAGGTTGATAAAATTAAAGTTCACTTTAACCGCTTAAAGATCAGAGGTCATTACAGTAACCAGTTTCCGTCATATTCAGAAGCTCTTCATTTTGCCACTTGTGTAGGTTTGTATTTATCTGATGTTCACAATAAATGTTAATTGTATGTGTCCCTGTTCTCTATTTCCCGTAGCAGGCTTACTGTTTTGAATGCCTTCTTGTTATATGTTGATTTTGCTCTTTACTTATTGACGTGTTACGTTTTCTGTTGTATGTACATTGTGAGGTGTAATGACAGAAGGAGCAAAGACCCGATTTAGTTCAGTAGGTGTAATGACTATATCCCAGTGGCTCCTATAGTGTGCTTTGCGGATCCCAAGGGATCCGCGACCAGTTTCCGTGGGATCCATGGATACGTTTATGTAATGGCTGATTTGAAGTTCACTTACTTTTTTTCAGTTTGAGGAATAATGTTTTGTAACAAATAATCGAGGAACTTTTTAAATTGGTGGTGTGTATATTTCGTATAACTAGCTATGACTAGGACCGCCTCTGTGGTCTAGTGGTCAGAGTTTCTGGCTACAGATACAGAGGTCCCGGGTTCGATCCCCGGCGCTACCAGATTTTCTGAGTAGTA
>Ga0123353_10017998_pt1 | contig 10423 bp, 5 predicted proteins | sample TergutLab28metaG_3_FD_92763 | JGI IMG/M metagenome (GOLD analysis project Ga0123353, IMG submission 92763) | Labiotermes labralis P3 segment gut microbial communities from Petit-Saut dam, French Guiana - Lab288 P3 | ecosystem: Host-associated > Arthropoda: Insects > Digestive system > Gut ...
GGAAGAAAAATCTCCAGACCGGCAATTTGGCGGATACTTCACTTGCCTCGACCGGCAGGGAAATGTATTTGATACCGATAAGTTTATGTGGCTGCAAGGTCGTCAGGTATGGTTTTTTTCGATGATCTACAATCTGGTGGAACCACGTCAATCGTGGTTGGATATGGCGTTGCTTGGCGCGAGGTTCATGGAAAAACACGGTATGGACGCTGATGGAAACTGGTATTTTTCGCTCACGCGCGAAGGAAAACCTTTGGTACAGCCTTATAACATCTTCTCAGATTGTTTTGCCTGCATGGCTTTCGCCGAATTGTATAAATCGACGGGCGAAACGAGGTACAAAAACATAGCTATCGACACTTTTAGAAATATCCAGACCCGTTCAGCGAATCCCAAAGGAGTGTACAACAAACTTTACCCCGGCTTTCGTCCAATGAAAAGTTTTTCGTTGCCCATGATTTTGAGCAATCTGTCGTTGATTTTGGAAAACATTATCGGCAGCCACGAGGTCGATAAAACTGTCAAGCCGCTTATTCGCGAAGTGATGGAGGTATTTTACCAAAAAGATTCAGGGTTGATTTTGGAAAATGTGGCGCCCGACGGATCATTTGTCGACTGTTTTGAAGGAAGAACTATCAATCCGGGACACGTCAACGAGGCCATGTGGTTCATGATGGATTTGGCCGAACGTTACAACGACTACGAACTGGTAAAAAAAGCGACCGGCATACTGTTACATTCCATTGAGTATGGCTGGGATGCCCAGTACGAAGGCATTTTTTATTTTAAAGATATCAAGGGTTATCCGCCGCAACAATTGGAATGGGATCAAAAACTGTGGTGGGTACATGTCGAAACACTGATTGCTTTGCTAAAAGGGTATCGTCTCACCGGCGACAGCCGCTGTAAAGAGTGGTTTTTGAAAATCCATGACTATACTTGGACAAAATTCCGCGACACGGAATATCCTGAATGGTACGGTTATCTCACCCGTCAAGGCGAACCGTTGCTTACGCTCAAAGGCGGAAAATGGAAAGGCTGTTTCCATGTACCGAGAGGGCTGTATCAAATTTGGAAAACGATAGAAGTTGAAAGTTTATAAAGTTGAAAGTTATAAAGTTATAAAGTTAAATTTTGAGAATAATATGAAAAAAAATTTAAGATGTTTTAGGCGTTTGTTCATACTTTCAGTAGTATCGTTATTTATGATAGCGAATGTACAGGCGCAAATGGAAATCAGCGGTACTGTTACCGACAACAATGGTGAAACGTTGGTTGGCGTATCTATCATGGTAAAAGGAACAACGATCGGAGCCATATCCGACATAAACGGTAATTATCGATTGACCGTGAACGATGACAACGCAACCCTTATTTTCAGTTATGTGGGCTACCTGACGGAAGAAGTCCCTTTGGTGGGACGCCGCGTAGTAAACATAACGATGAAGGAAAACGCGGAGTATTTAGATGAAGTGGTGGTAGTGGGTTACGGCACACAGGTGCGGCAGAGTGTTACCGGCGCTGTCTCACAAATTTCGGGAAAAGAACTATTGAAGGCTCCGGTGGGCAACATCAGCACACGATTGGGCGGGGTGATTCCGGGCATGATCAGTTTGCAACAGTCAGGGCAACCGGGCGCCGATGGAGCGAGTATATTGGTACGCGGTTCAAGCGCAAAATACATTGTTGACGGAGTTCAACGCCAATTTGCCGAAATTGATCCGAATGATATAGCCACTATTTCAGTTCTGAAAGATGCTGCTTCGGCTGCTGTATATGGATTAGACGCAAATTCGGTGGTGATCATTACCACAAAAAGAGGAAACGTGTCGCCATCAAGAATATCATTTACTGCATCGCATGGCATCAGCGTTAATTCGTTCATGCTGGAAATGTTGAATGGTCCCGAATATGCCTATTGGTACAATCTTGCGCGTGAAATGGACGGCGACACTCCCATTTTTTCCTTAGAACATGTGGAAAAAATGATCGCCGGCGAAGACGGTTGGGGAAATACCAACTGGTACAAAAAAACATTCGGCACCGGACACAACACGAGTTACAACATCAATGCCACAGGTGGTACCGAAAAAATTAAATATTTTGTTTCGTTAGGTAATTTCAAGCAGGACGGAAACGTAAGAAACTTTATTTTCAATCGCTACAATTTGCGTTCAAATATTGACGCCACCATTGCCCAAAATTTGGAACTATCATTTAATGTATCAGGAAGAGTTGAAGATAGAAAAAGACCGTTATATTCTGCCGTATATTCCGATTGGAACAATATACCGCAACAAGCTATCAGAATGCATCCCTACGTTTCCGAAACGTGGGAAGGCGAGCCTATATCAACCCGCACGGCAAGCACATATATCAATCCGCTGGCTGCAACTGACCTGACCGGATATAATAACATTAAGGCAAATTATCTGGAAACCAATGTTGCACTGAACTACAAAGTTCCGTTTGTTACCGGATTAAGCGTTAGGTTCATGGGCGCGTATGATATTTCATACAATACAACGAAAATATTCAGTACGCCCTATTATACTTATGTTGCCAATCGTCCGACCAGTCCTTCGGATAATTTAAGTTTTTCATATACGTATGACGCCAGAGGCGTTGAGCCAAGCCTTGCGGAAGGTTTATCTCAATCCACGCATTTCACCACTAATACGAGCATCAAATACGAAAACAGTTTCGGTCGTCATAACATCAGCGCACTTGCTCTGTTTGAAAGCGTTTCCCGCTACGGGAACAGTTTCGCTGCATACGGATACGGTTTTGATTTTTACAACCTGGATGAATTGTCGAGGGCGACTCTTAGAGATAAAAACGAAATTAGCGGAAGCAGTTATCAGCAACGGGTAGCAGGTTTTCTGGGTCGTATCAATTACAGTTATCACAACAGATATTTGGCAGAATTAACCATGCGTTATGACGGAAGTTATGTTTTCGCAGGATTTGAAAAAGGGAAACGTTGGGCGCCTTTTCCTGCTGCATCTATAGGGTGGCGTATTTCTGAAGAAGACTGGTTTCGCAATATCGACGCCATTAATTTTGTCAATCATTTGAAATTGAGAGGAAGTGTTGGGTTGACCTCTTCAACTGCGGGTGTTTCGCCCTATTCATTTTTGAATACTCTGTCGCTTTTATCAAACGCTGTTGTTGTAGACGGCAAAGCCCTGAATGGTCTGAACACTTCAAGCCCCGCCAATACAAAACTCACATGGCCGAAAAGCCTTCAATACAACGCCGGTTTTGAAGCCACCATGTGGCGAGGTTTATTAGGCGTTGAGTTCGATGTTTTCTACAAATACATGTTCGACATCATTGCCAGCCCTGAAAGAACATATCCTCCTTCCTATGGCGGATATGCGCCAAGTCGCGAAAATGTTGACAAACAGGATCACAAAGGTTTTGAAATTCTCTTATCGCATCGCAAATCTTTTGGAGATTTTTTTTACAAGGTAGCTGTAAACGGCACCTACACTTTGCGCAGATGGCTCAAAAGCAGTTCAGATTCCCCCAACACTCCCGACTGGTTGAAAGTCACGGGTAAAGAAATGGGCGCACAACTCGGATTTATCTCTTTAGGATTGTTCCAATCGGAAGAAGAAATTGCCAACTCGGCTTTAATACCGGGATGTCCTGTAAAGGTTGGCGACATCAAGTATTTAGATCGAAATGGCGACGGAGTGATCACCCACGATCAGGACTATGGGTATATCGGAAAATCGGCATATCCTAAATTTGTCGGAGGTTTTTCATTCGAAACCGGATGGAAGGGAATAGATTTGTCGTTTTTATTGCAAGGCGCTTTGGGACGCCATGTTGCTCTGACCGGAGTGTATGATTGGCAAGCGGACAAAGCAATGGATAATACCTCCATGACCAGACCGTTTTATCACGATGGCAACTCGCCTAAATATTTACTGGAAAATTCATGGCGTGAAGACCTTCCCAGCGGAGAATTTCCCAGATTGACTATCGGATACGTAAGAAACAATGCCTTTACCTCGAATTTTTGGTATAGGAATGGAAACTACATACGTCTGAAAACGGCACAAATAGGATACACTTTTCCACAAAAATGGATGAACTTCGCAGGTTTTTACAGTACAAGATTTTATCTTGAAGGACAAAATTTGCTAACATACAGCGGTTTGTCAAAATATTCAATAGATCCGGAACAGCCCGGAGTATCCAGTGGATATTATCCGCAACAACGAATTATTTCTTTTGGTGTAAACGTAACTTTTTAAATAACAATATTATGAATATCAAAACATTTTGTAAAATAAACATTTTAGCCGGAATGATCTATTGTTCGGGATGCAGCGATTTCCTTGACACAACTCCAACCGACAGAATATCCGATAAAATTGTATGGGAGAAGGATGAAACAGTCCAATTGTATGCCAATACATTTTACGCATACATTGACCGATACGGAATTTTTGGCAATTCGCAATTCAGGGGCAGTTTTACAGAAGGTATGACCGAAACGCTGAAGTACGGCTCTCATCTTCCGGGCGCAAAATGCGGCGACGCCAACATATATGTGTTTACTCCCGAAGCGCTTACATCTGCATGGAATTGGCTGGATGTATGGGAATTGACTTACGAAAGAATTCGCAGAATAAACGATTTTTTGGTCGGACTTGAAAAATACTCGAAATTAGACGACGAAAAAAATCTGCTATATGAGGCACAAGCCCGTTTCTTTCGCGCTTTTTTGTATTTTCAGCTTGCAAAACGTCACGACGGAGTGATTCTTTACAGAGATATGAATCTGCAAAAAAACATCAACCGTTCATCAGCTGATGAAACTTGGAATTTGATAGAAGAAGATTTGGATTTTGCCGCTTCCGTCTTACCCAAAACAACCTCGGTCGGCAGGTTGACAAAGGGAGCTGCATTTGCTTTCAAATCGCGTGCCATGTTGTATGCCCAACGCTGGCAATCGGCAAAGGATGCCGCCGATTCGGTTTTTGTGCAAAATGTGTACCGATTGACGGCTAATTATGCAGATGCTTGGAAAGGCGATAACACTGAATCCATATTGCAATACAGTTATCTCAGAACAGGACCCAGACATACTTTTGACAGAGACTACGCCACGTATGGAGAAATAGAGAATGAAGGCGCAGTTGCAGTTCCGACGCAGGAAATGGTTGAAGCATACGAAAAAACCGGCGGGGGAACCATAGACTGGTCGCCATGGAAAACAGCAGGCGGAACCACAACGCGACCGCCATACAGTAGCATCGAACCGCGTTTTCATGCTACGGTGATTTATCAAGGCGCTACATGGCAGGGGAAAACGATGGAAAATTGTGTGGACGGAACAAACGGAAGGTACATGGGTTATCGCGACGATAATTATGCGCAGGGACGAACCGTCACCGGATACTATCTGAAAAAATTCCGCGACGAATCAAACACCAGTTTGACTACCTATGCCAGTACGCACACACTGGTAGAAATTCGTCTGGCGGAAGTATATCTCAACAGAGCCGAAGCCAATTTCCGGTTAGGAAATACCGGAGCAGCCCTGAATGATTTGAACGCCGTGCGCGAACGTACTGAAATAAACCTCCCGCCTAAAACCGGATTGACCGGAAACGATTTATTCAACGCTATCCGTCAGGAGCGCAAAATAGAACTGGCTTACGAAGGACATTTGTATTGGGACATGCGAAGATGGCGTTTGGCGCATATCGAATACAACAACTATCGCGTACACGGAATGAAAATTACACGCGACGAAAGCGGATATTTATATGAGTATGTCGATTGTGATTTGCAAGACCGTAAATTTTTAGAAAAAACATACGTCTTTCCTATTCCCGATGAAGAATTGGCAAACAATTCGGCTATTCAACAATATGAACAATGGAGATAATATTTTTAAAATTATGAATATGAAAAACAAAAATCAAAAACCTTTTGCTCGGCGAAACCAATCAAAAATCGTCAATTTCTTATTGTTGATCTCCTTCGGTTTATTGACCGGCTGTCAGCAACCCGACGAATTGCTTCCTTCCGTCGCTCGATTAAGTCTGAACAGCATTGTCGCCTCGTTCGTTCACCCTGTCACAGGCGAAATATACGGCGAATTTACAGGCAATACTCCTGAAAAGGGTAACGAAATAATTGTTGTAATCCCTTACTATTATCCGGAAGACAGCGAAATCCAAGTGACGAACGAACAATTAAAAAAGATGCGCGTAAGGGCTATCTTAGATGATAATGTGACGATAAATCCGCCGCTTTTATATTTAGACATGACGCAAAACAACAAAATAACGATGACCGACCAGCGTAAAGAAAAAAGGGATTTTATCATAAGAGGCGAGATACGTAAAAGTAATGTCTGCAAAGTTGAGGATTTTTTCATTCCTTCATTGAGTATTTCAGGTATCATCAACGAATCGGAAAAAACAATTTCGTTGCCCAATTACGCATCCGACGCGCTTGTTCTTGCAAATGTACGCTTATCTCATCATGCAACCATTTCGCCCGACCCGGAAATCACACCTATGAATTATAACAATGATGTGAAATTGACGGTGACGGCACACGATGGCGTAACCCAAAGCGTATATACTGTAAAATCTGAAATTGCGTCAAAAATACCTTACGGAATGAGACCAAACAGCGCCAAAATATTGTTTGAGAAACGTATGAGAGGTGATTTGGGTATTCCCTACAACCTGACAAGAGGTATAGCGGCTACGAAGGATTATGTTATTATTAATGTATCAGGTCAAAACAGCGTATACATCCATGCGAAAACCGGAGAGAAAGTCGGTGAAATTGATTTGGGACCCGTAAAGGGCGCCGCCCGTAATTACTACACTACATCCGACGCCGCCGGAAATGTGGTGATTTGTAACCGAGCGCCAAATGATGGCTCTTTCAAGGTTTGGAAACTTACTTCTATGAACGGTTCAACGGATTTGTTCATCAATTGGACAGTAAGCACAACCGATTTCCTCGGAGGAAAGATTTCCATACAGGGCAATATCAATGGAAATGCCATTATCACAGCCCCGTTGTACAGCTATGATTTCAGTCAAAGATTCGTCCGCTGGAAGGTGGAAAATGGCGTTTTGACGTCGCAAACACCCGATATCGTTACCGTTACAGGACTTGCTGCATGGACTGACAATTGCGACATCATATATACTTCTGAAACCGACATTACCAGCGATTACTTTTTGGCTGCATATATTCATGCCGCTTGTCCATTCGTATGGGTAAACGGAGCTACTAATGCGGTACGTCGTACAACAGCCGGAATGAATTCAAATTTTGTTCCCAATGCAGTGGATTACACCGTATTTAACCATGCAAAATTCGTAACAGTCAATTGGGTGAACGCCTTCGCTTGGGGCTACGCCGACAAGGTATGGCTGCTGGATGTCACCTCTGACGCAAACTTCACCGGAAATCTTGAAAACGAAACATGTCCGGCAGTTGTTTGGGAATGTAAAACCGATTTTTACGGACCTAAAGCGCTTGGATTGACGCCAAATAGCACTTATGGCGGCGACGTCGCTTTATTCGTATCGCCCGACGGTTATTATCTGTATCTCTATTTCATGTTCACGAATGGATATGTGGTGGGCGTTCAATTCGATTGTATTGATATGTAATTGTGTATTATGAAAAACATCATCAGATATTGCATTATCTTTGTTTTGATTGGTTTCCCGGTCATTATGACGACTTCGTGCAAGGAAGAAAATCCGCTTCCGCCATGGAGATGGGACGAAGACGATGAGATAGAGGATGACGGCGAAAAGCCAAGATTTATCTGGATAGACGCTTCCGCCAATTTTCCCGACTTTGCCAACAGCAAGGAGAACATCATGCGCGATTTGACTATAGCCAAAAATGCAGGATTTACCGACGTTGTAGTTGATGTGCGTCCCAATTCGGGCGATGTGCTTTTCGCCACCGATGTGGTCGATCAGGTGAAATGGCTGGGAGCGTGGCTGCCACAGGGTTACACCAGAATAGACCGTACAGCGACTTGGGATTATCTTCAGGCGTTTATCGATGCCGGACACTCGCTCGGATTGAAAGTACATGCCGGAATCAATGTCATGGTAGGAGGTAATGTTACAAATTTAGGATCATCGGGCATGTTGTTCAGAGATGTCAGCAGACGCCACTGGGCAACGGAACTTTTGACCGAATCGGGTAGAATCAGTATTTTGAATGCAAGCAACAACGCCAAGTTCTTTAACCCCGTCCACGAAGAGGTACAGGAATTTTTGTGCAAGTTGATGGAAGATTTGGCTGCATACAAGGATTTAGACGGTATTATTCTCGATCGTTGCCGTTTTGACGAATTGCACAGCGATTTTTCGGATTATACGAGACAAAAATTTGAAGCTTATATAGGCCGTACTCTGCAAAATTTCCCGAACGATGTGATGAGAGCGGAAATAAAAACGGGAAGTCTTCCGGGCAACCTGCCGCCTTACTTCAAACAATGGTTGGAGTTTCGCGTCAAAGTGATTCATGATTTCATGGCAAAAGCCCGTACCCGCGTAAAAGCAAAAAATCCGAACATCAGTTTCGGCGTATATGTGGGCGGATGGTACGGGTCTTACTATGGAGTAGGCGTTAATTGGGCAAGTCCCAAATACAACACCGCAGAATCCTTTTCTACATGGGCGACAGCCGATTATCAGAAATACGGATATGCCTATCTAATGGACGTCATCCTGTTAGGCGCTTATACCACGCCAACGCGGATTTACGGAACTACCGAATGGACGGTTCAAGGTTTTTGCGCTTTGGCAAAAGATAAGATCAAAGGCGATGCGCCCGTTGTGGGCGGTCCTGATGTAGGCAACGGCGAGTGGGCAACAACAGATATCTCAGTGGTCAACAAGGCCATCACAGAATCGGTAGATGCAGCTATCAACGCCTGCAACGGTTATTTCCTGTTCGATATGATCCATTTGAAGAACAAAAATCAATGGCAATATGTGAAGGAGGGGATTGATTTGTATTTGAAGAGTTTATAAAGTTTGTAAAGTTTGTAAAGTTCATAAAGTTTGTAAAGTTGAAAGGTTTAGGTCTAATGTCTTTTTTCGTTCGCTTTATCCATAAAAAAACCAATGAAATCACTCGAAAAACACGGGGTTGTGTTTCTCTGGTTTTTTATTTCACAATGTTTAGCTGCATGTTGCCGCTGTTGGGTTGTCATGGCGCTAATGTTCCCGAAACATTAACGCCCGACGATATTTTCGAGATAGATACCATTTCCAATGACGTCGAACGGAACGACAGACCGATTGTCGATTTGGCGCTTATTTATGGCGGTGGCGCTCACAGGGATGTTGTTTGGGATATTGACCATTTTACGCCTTATGTGAGCTATACAGACCGTAACAAACAAGAAGAATGGCTCTTCGATGGTTTTCTTCTGCTGGAAATTGTCGATGGTAAAGGAAAAATTTTTGCAACGGGATATTATGGCGTTCCAGCCACCAAAAAAGAATGGAAGGCGTTGGTCGATTATTATTTCAAACCCGGACAATGCGTTGATGCGCTCAATCAGACTATTGCCGCAAAAAAATTGACGTTGGGCGATCCTTCTCAAAAACGGAAAATCATCGTCGGCTTACCCGAACCGATTGTTGCCGGACCTGATTCGCACTACAAAGATACCCCCGCAGATTATTGGGGCGATGTGGATGGTCAAAAACTTGATTTTACCGTTCAGAACGACCGTATTATTGCCTGTAAATGGTATATCGACTATGTGAAAACCAAATTTGATGAAGGAAATTTCAATGATCTGGAACTCGAAGGATTTTATTGGATCGCTGAAGAAACGCTCCACACCCGAACCATCCTTTCAGCGGTGAGCGATTATCTTCACGAGGCGGGATATACCTTCAACTGGATTCCTTACTGGAAAACCAATCCTGATTACCTCAACTGGAAAGAGTTGGGATTTCATACCACTTATCTGCAACCCAACTATTTTTTCAATCTTCAGGTACCCTATTCCCGATTGGAAGAAGCATGCAAGGTAGCGTTGGAGTATGATCTTGATCTGGAATTGGAATTTGACATGCGCGTGTTTACCGATAAGGGCGACAGAGGCCAGCGGCTGTACGATTATATGAAGGCGTTCAGGGAAAATGGCATTTTGACAAAAAAGAGGATCGCCTATTATCAGGATTGCGATGCGCTCTATCAGTTGTACCGAGCCACAGGCGAAAAAGAAAAAAACATCTTTCACGATTTTTGCGCCTTTGTTCTCGAACATCAAAAAACCATAAAATATGAAACACAAAATCATTAATTTATTGAAATTGGGTGGGGCAGTGTGCGTGCTGGCGCTAACCGCGTGCTGCGGCAACAATCCCAAACCAAAGTCAGAAAA
>Ga0123353_10017999_pt1 | contig 10422 bp, 5 predicted proteins | sample TergutLab28metaG_3_FD_92763 | JGI IMG/M metagenome (GOLD analysis project Ga0123353, IMG submission 92763) | Labiotermes labralis P3 segment gut microbial communities from Petit-Saut dam, French Guiana - Lab288 P3 | ecosystem: Host-associated > Arthropoda: Insects > Digestive system > Gut ...
ACGCGGAGGTCATTGCTGCCGCGGAGACCTGGTTGGACGGACAACCTTCTGAATTTTTTTTGAGTGGCTTGCAAAAGTTAGAGCAACTGGCTAAGAAGTGTATTGAGCTTCGTGGGGAGTATGTTGAATAAATCCCGAGTTTGGTCGCTTTAGCTAAGGACTTATCAGCACCCCCTCGTAAGGACTGATTTTTTGCAAGTGCCTCATTCATTCAATTCGAGAGTGAAAAAATTCGCCTGAACTTTAGCAGAGGACGGTTTTACTACGAAGTAAACTAATACCCAAGGTTGTTAGAAAGTATTGACTGGGTATTGAATTACAAAGTTCTGGAGGTTTGTGGAGTCCGACGCTAAAGTTCCTGTAAGAAATTTAACATGAAACTGTTCGTTTCATATGAGTTTGTGCATTAGAAGCCCGTAGTTTATATTGAAGATGTGCTGCGTTACTTGGCGAGGCGGGGTTCCTGCTTGTAACAAAGCAGAGTTTATGGAAATGTTCTTTGTTTCAGAATACTTACACGAACGCGGAGAAACTGTTGACGGCAGCAGAAGAGTTAGCGCAGACAGGAGAGTGCAACGCTGACGAAATATACTCGGTGGCACACGAGTTGGAGAGTCACGTGACGAGCTTCGCGGCTCGCGTCGAGCAGAGACGCCAGCGTCTCGACCTTGCCGTTCTCTTTTACAGCCAAGAGAAAGAGGTAAGTCCTTGATATTTAGTTTACAACAGCTGTTCTCGCTCGCATTGGAAACGAATCCGGTATTCGTAATCGGCGTGCTGATGTACAGTAGTTATGTGAACGTTCTTATGCTGCTCTGCTTTTATTCACGTTTGGTGTGTCACATCATCGCTTGACTGCCTGGTGTGTTTGGCTGAAGTTAAAATTTACCCTGTAACTGGCAATGACGGCCCAGTGGAGGATTAGAGCTGTAACTCTACTCTTTCTTTGACCTCAACGCTAGATGGGGTGGTGGGTATTCAACGCCGCGCGCCGGCCGCTTTACCTCCAGGAAAGAAACCCGGTACCCAACTAGTATTTCGGCAAAATATAATAATAATAATAATAATAATAATAATAATAATAGCAGTAGTCCATACGGTCTCTTCCGTTTATTGTTGCAAATGTTGACAACCTTGTTTCCTGCAAGATTTGAAGTGCTGACGGCGGTATTTGTGAGCTTCCTGGTCTTCGGGATGTGACGCTGTCGGAAATACTCACCCAACAACGCGGCATCACATACCAGGAGGATTGAATTCTCAACTTTGCTTCGTCCTTCTGGTGTACGGTATTCTTTGCATACCGTTACTTTTAATAAGTTTTGTGTTGGCAGTTATCGAGTGGCTGGATTTATTCTTCAGACTCTGTGTTTCAGACAGTTGTTTTTGTTTGTGCGTTCAGAGCAGCGGGATCCGAGGCTACTAGGGCTCCTTTACAAAGTGCCACTTTTCTTCGGGTTCTTTTTTAACGGTCTTCTCAGGTTTGTTGCTCTTGCGTGAAGACTTAAAAGGAATCATGTCCAAATATTTTGTTTTTTAGTAATTAACACACACAGCTGGTATGGCATGAATTATTAAGACTTACGGTGCTGGAGATTTGTCACAAACATTGAGCAGTTGACACATTTATTCTGTTCAAGATCCTTTGGCCGAAAACCGAGATTCAAAACGCCGAGCCACTGAATTCATTAATCCTAGTTTCGGTCATAACTGTTTAAGACCTGGTAATTAAGGCAAAAGAGCAAACACGCAGTCTGATTTGCTGTCAGACGCACGAAAATCGAGAATTGGTGCAACGAATTAACTCATCACGATCTGTTTAGCCGCAGTCTAGCTGCACTGAGGAGATTGTTGCACAGTGACTGTCATGCCTGGCAAATAGCGCGCCCTAGGTGATTCAGGACGCGCCTGTTTCTTTCCACGTTGTTTCTTGGCCACTACTTATCGTTTACCTGTTCATTTCCACATCATATAACCCCTGCAGTCGAATTAGGGTTGTTCAGTGAGCTACCAGCCACTCATACATAGCCAGTACAATGTGTTTCTTTCGTAATTTTTCAGGAGAACACTCAAATAGATAAGGTACATTGTATAACGCGTCGGTACACGGTATGTTCCACAGCTGCTAACAGCATTGATTGATGCTAACGTAGTATAATTAAAACGAGAGGCTTCGGGCGTTTACATATTTAATCGTGCCTACCAGTTTAAATTACCAGTAGATTGGTCGTATTGGAAGTCGCGTGGCGGCATTGTCAAGCATATGACATTAAAAATTTGACTGCAAATTGATCGATCAGAATACCAACACAGTTAGATCCAGTTACAGAATGATGTTCCTATGTTAAATGTTTATGAGGCGGAATTTCAATTTATTGTCCCGTTGCCCATATCTAATGCGTGTCCATCTCACCGTATTTACCTTGTACTAAACAGCTGTTAGCCGGATGGCCGTTCACACAATTACAAAATCACTTTATTTGGCATTAATTTTTCTAATTGCATTGACGATAATTCAGTATTTAATTTAGTTGCACGCACATAGTTTTAGGGGGTTATTTTTAGGGGACTGCTGTAAAGGAACACAGAATGAGGAGTCCTTGTCTGTCCATCTGTGTGCTCGCATGTTTTATTTCGTAAATCATAGAACGAATTCACATTAAATTAAAAGTATGCACTGAAACCTCTGCAGATTTTGTTTATGCTGATAGCCCAATGAACTTTAATGTACTGGAAGCCGTATCAGTTTATGCAACGAATGCCGTAGTGTGTTAGTACACGTCCTGCTTATCCGGGAGGTACCTGGCTGTTATTTTAGTAGACCTGTGGTAGTGACAGTTTCCGTCGATGTTCTCCGGCAAAGTGACGAGATACGTACGTTAAGTAGAATACGACTGCGCATCGTTTCTGTTTTACTGTTGTAACTGATGAGTCTGGTGAGATTTCAGAAGCTGGGAGCATCTGTGAAGGTGCGTAATATCAGGCTTCCGCCGCAGTATAAATGACGTCTTCGCTATTCTGGGATGAGCGGGGCCTAGATTGGTAGATACCGACGTTTCGGGACAATCTGTCGGTCCCATCTGCTGCGAACGTTTGTTCTGTATATTCTTCGTGCTTGACCCTTGAAAATGAGATGGTTAGGTTGCCTCAAAACATCGGTAACTAACTATCAATCTGCGCTGCGTAACATTGCAAAAGAAGGAAGATCTCATTTTACGAAGACTTAAGGTGAAGAAGTAAATTAGTTGTAATTTGTCTGTCATGTCACAAATGATAGGTATTGACGATTTTTAGGTCTGCATGAGTAATGGACGTGATGCGCTATTTAAAATATTTTATTTTAAACATTTTATGGGCGCCTTCTCGAAACTATTGCGAGAAATAACAATTAGCTTTATTATGTCCGTCCATCTCTCTGTCCGCGTGCAACAACCCTACATCCACTGGACGTATTTTCTTGACACTTTATAGTGGTTTTTTTTTAATACTAAAATTTATTGGCCAATTCAGTTTTGGTTAGAGAGGGACAAAAATATCCATTTCATTTTCTGATACACCTCAGAATTCTTCTTGGGCTGAGAAAGGCTTTGGATAAAAGTCGCAGCGAGAATCAAGACAAGCATTTTTTTTCCAATGCATTTTTTTTTCGAAAGGATAATTTTAATAAATACGGCAGAACCTGAGAAATGTTTTACGACTTAAACAAACATGGCCTTTCGTCGTGGCGATTTGTGTGCCGGGTACTGAGGTAGAACACACACACACATAATCTGATGTGCTGACAGACGCACGAGAAGCGAGAGATAACGAAACGAATTCACTGTCGTTACGTAATGTTTTACCGCATTGAGCGTGTAGAGTAGGTGATGAAGGAACATTGTATTCACTGTTTGAATGTTGATACTGTTTGTGGAAGTAAATAAATGAAGAGAGTGTGAACTAGTTGGAACACCATTTCTTTTCGGAATAAGCACATAGAAGTATTAGTATGAGGACAGTCCAAACAGCGTGAACAAATCACGATGCGGAGATTCTAACGCACCTCTGGGTTACGTTATGCCTGCATTTTCTGTCTTTATTAGTTAATCTCAAAGTATGTGTCAAACAGGCCTACAGCTAGCTGTTAATACTGCTGGGACCCTATGGTGAAGCATATCGTTCCGGTACATTGTATGATAATCTTTTCCCCTAGAACCTTTTGAATGCAAGGGTCCACAAGTTTTCCAAAAAATCTAGGAGCCGCCTCAAAATTCTAGGTGTCAGAAGGGTGATATAAAGCGAGAACTATAATGAGAAGCCGCAGTTGTTAGGCATCACCGTACAGAATTTAATCGCCCGATATTTGTGCAGTCCTGTTTTATCGCCTTGTCTGTTCATTGGTGTTGGAAATAAACTGTTTGGAACGTAAAATGAAATCAGAACTGTTACAACGTGTCAATAAACTTGGAGTTGTCTGTGGTGCCAGTAGGTCAGAAGAAGTTGGAAAGGTGGAGTGTTTTTCGGGTTAAACAAGGTTTCCACGTTTGTCGATTGCGACTTTTTTGCATGGATGTCTGCTATCTGGTTTAATCAGATAATCTCTTAACGACTTACATTTAGGGTGTTTTTTCCTCTGTACATGCAGTGTTATGCTAGTACACATTTGGCTGCTTACGAAGCCACTTCTGTTTGTGATATCGATCTTTATAAAAATTGGAATGGCCGTATAGCTTTCTGTTAGTACTTACATACCATATATGATTGAAATACTTCAATCGGTCTTCAAGTTAAAACATGCGGACGAACGAACTGCTGGATACACAATATCCCTTGCTGTGTAAATTTTACTCACTTCGTTCGAGTAATGCCTAATGACGAATGGTTTGTCTTACGATGACGTAGTAATGAACGCTGCATGTCATGTTCCCTGACCCTGCGCACAAGATCCTCCAGTTTCCGTTTCCTTCCCATAACTTAAACTGTGATATTTCAGTCTTGCCATAAATCGTCCGTCGCCTTTGCTAAGCTTCCTTACCGCCTTCTGTGTGTCGTGTGTGTGTGTGTGTGTGTGTCTGTATTTAGATTACAAGCCATACACCGGTGTCTGAGAAGTTGCTGCGAGGGCACGGCGAACCGTACCTTCCTGTGATTATTGTTGACAGTTTAACTGTCGTACCTTGTACCGCAGACGGAAGGAACCATTGTACTTAGGAGGGGGGGGGGGTCCGAAATGTTGGCAGTCGCGCACTATTTTACGTGTGCCGTATGTGTTGTACAGCCGTTCATGAACGTAACCATGCAAGCGATAAATCCCGTGTCGTTAGTAGCGTATTTATGTGATTATAAATTTACAATCCAGATGTGACATACAGTTTAGCTCATGATCCAGCGCGTTGCTTTGGTCGTGCACAGATGTTCATGCGATTGAATCGTAGTGTTAAGAATATTTTGTGGCGTTGACAGTTGCTGTTTTAGTTTTGTGGGCGACAGTAGTAGTAGTAGTAGTAGGAGGAGGAGGAGGAGGAGCAGCAGCAGAAGTAACAGAACAATGTAGTAAGTAGTGTTCGTAGGTCTAGGAGCAGGAGAATCAGGACACGCAGGGCATTATACAATTATGATTTGTAGCAGTCGCAGTAGTGGTGGTAGTAATACTAGTACTATTAGAAGTGGTAGTAGTACTAGTTATTATTACTATTAGTAGTAGTAGTAGTAGTAGCAGTAGTAGGAGTAGGAGCAGCAGCAGTAGTAGGAGCAGTAGTTGTAGGAGGAGGAGGAGGAGAAGCAGCAGTAGTAGTAGTAGTAGTAGTAGTAGTAGTAGTAGTAGTAGTAGTAGTAGTAGTAGTAGTAGTACAGCAACAGCAGTGACGGAATTTTTGGGAGTTGCTCCTTATTTAAGTACGGATTTCGTTAGTTTTAAGTTTGTCGGTTAAATTTTGTGCAGCAACAGCAGCAGCTGCCGTTGCAAGTCGCATTCAGTTCAGTGTGTTCCGTCGTAGTTTCACACACTCTTCGTCCGTGTAAATTCTGGCTTGTAAACAGTTGATACAGAAATTGAAGGCGTTCTTATTATTTATATGCGTGCCTAGTTCTAGTGACGTATCTGTTACCGCCATCAAGCAGGAAGCTAAACATATATTTATGTAACCACATGACTTTTTTCACACTCTTCGGAAGGTACTTTAACAAATGCTGCAGACATACGTGGTATGTATGTATTCTTTTGAAAATCTATGTCTGTGCATCTTTTCAGGACCCTGTAGGATTATTTGTACTATCCGCTAGTGTCGCTGTCACAGTACAAGCACGTGTATCCGACGTGTTGTTATGTTGTTACTACTGACTTCAGGGAGTTAATACGTACGAGGTTGGTACTCTAACGATGTGACGTACGGACCGGATTTTGTAAAATAAATGGTTAAAGTCTTGACCGGGGACAGATTTTCCTGTCTTTTTTTATTATGCTTATCTTCCTGGCAAGTAAAAAGTATGCTTCCGAGCCCACTTTTCTCTCTGTGTTCACCCACCCCCACCCCATTTGAACTTTCGAGACATATGATGACTTTTACGAAACTCAGCATGAAACTTACGCCGCCCGAGTACCTCCAGCGCCGGAATTATGTATGTTCTATAAATAGTAGTAAAGTGACGGAGACCGTTGGATGTGTGAGGCTGAACCGAACCCAGCGTCACTCCTGAAATGGTGCATGACCTTTTTTTTTGTTCAACCCTTTATTTATACTCTCGGTCCGTAGTAGACCTTTAGTACATGTGTGGAGAAATTAGTACAACAGTTAGGTACAGAGTCATGGTGAGGGGCATTCCAGTGAATACCCTCAGTTAACAGGAACTTTTAAGTTATGAATCTGTTAGGCAGATCAAACGGTGAGTAACGGCGTAGTCTGCCTGGGCCGTGCTTCTCTAGGAGGGAGGTCGTGAGTTTATTTGGGTGCACCTCTATTTTGGCTTTATAGTTGGTGCTAAGCCGTGTGATCTCTTCCCTTATAGTTGGTATTTGGAGATCAGTGTGTAGCATATGGTTGGGTTTAGACTTGGAACAAATGTGCAGCTTTCCTTAGGGTAATCTCCCCCCCCCCCCGAATGTAAAGTAACAATATGTCGGCTTTGTGAATTTTTGCTTCGTTTGTGTATCTGATGACAATTCTTTATGATCCATTGGATCTGGACAGTGAAATATATTAGGTATCCAGATTCTAACGTATCTACATATTATTTATGATGTACCGGGGTGCTAATAAGTTCCTAGCCTGACCAGGAAGGAAACAAGCTCGGAAGCATGTCAGGGACGCGCGCGATTTCAACAACATCGAGACGCGAGCTGTCATCAAGTTTCTTTCCCCCAGCAAGGCAAGGCGCCGAAGGCAATCCACGCCATTCTGACAGAAACATTAGCTTGTTTCCTTCCTGGTCGGGCTAAGGACTTATCAGCACCCCTGTATTGTTTGTAAGGGAAAAGTTAAAAGATTGCGACGTCACGAAACTTCGACGATGTATCGGAAAAATTTAATGCGCTATACTCTTTGTACTCTTAAGTAGTAATTTGATCATTACAAAAATAAACTTGGAACAACTATGCGCTTTGAGTACTGCACGTAAGTCCCTGTCATGTTTTTCCCCATTTCGTTTGGTCGAATTTAAGTACAGCATAATGCGTTGTCCGGCTGCCCGTTCCTTTATCACAGACGATCCTTAATTATTTCGCCATATCTGATTCAGCGCTACGTGACGCCGGCAGTTGTTCTAGTGTTGTAAATGAACCTGATACACGAACATAAATCGTATAGTATGAGCGTGAATGTATTATTGTTACTGTACAGATGAGTTGAGGAACTGTATCGCGTGGTCGGCTAGTGGTATTTTGAGTAATCATTTCGTAGGTCGTTTACTGTTGTTGAGCGTTAATTTTTAAAAGAAGTGGGTAGCTTAAAAAAACCGGTCTGGATGAAAAATTATAAAAAAAATTGGATTGATAAGTGAGTGTAAATTGTATTAACTGCGCCTATTACCTTCGACTGTCGACTAAATAAGCGGTAGCTGTCGGCCATACTTATTTCCATTTTGGAAAATAAAGGAGGCTAAAAACAGAAACTAAAGAGGCGTTTGTGGTATCACACTCTCCACGTTAATTATGCTTGTGCAACGCTGTCGGTGAGGGTCGAGTGATACTGCAATATCGTTTGTGAAAATACGATGCATCACTTGAACGTTTATTTGGCATTAAGGCCTCAGAAGCTGTGATAAATGTTCCCTTCGTGTTACACATCTAGAGGTGAAGGCAACCTGAAATTGGACCGCAGTATGTTTTGCATGTAAAATATAAATGGTTATAGTTCAGTCACCGGTAAAGAAATAGACCTGTAATATTGTAATCAAGGGTTTAGAATCACCAGAAAGCCCCGAGCAATTTAAATTCTCAGAACCCTGTTGCATTTCGTTGTCTTGCCCAAGAAAGAATGGAGTTCTACCTGAGCTCGCCCAGTATACCTTCATGGCCTGGACAGGGACAGCTTTACCGTATTATCGTATGTCACTTCTCGCTGCTATTACTCCGCGAGTTTAGGCTGTCGGATAGACGAGCTACGTTAATACGACAAACGAGCCGACAAGAAGTGACAACGGATAATTGTCAGATAAAATAATGATCTTGTATTATAATTATGATCAATCTTAAGCTTTTAGTAATAGGCTGTCTGTTGCAGCTTGCCGGCTGGGTTGACGAATTGCGCCAGGAACTGCAGAACGATGAGGCAGCAGATACCCTGGAAGCGGCGGAGAGGTTGCTAGAGCAGTGTGGACAGCAACGAGACTCCTCGTTGGACGCGTGTGTTAGCACCATCGCACGGGGCGAAACTCTGCTACAGGAGCTGCGGTGAGTGGTCAGCCATGTCTAAGAATACCTGCTGTCTTTTGACAAATTAGATTCAGTGACTTATTTGAAGGACGAGACAGAACTGAAGAGGTGGCATGTAGGATTTGTGTATAAATCGGCATTGACTAGGACATGAGCCAGCGCATTGACCTGGGCATGTTACGGGTCACAAAAATGTCGCCGAACTTTGAACATGCCATTGTATAATGATTGCATTTAGCATGTTATGGATGCAGTTTTATACTGGTACTTAACAGATAAAATGAAATTAAATTAAGCGGTTTGGCCCATTACGGAGGTTAAATTGAGCAGATGAAGGTCGCAGGATTGTCATTAGAGGCTTCCTCCTCCTCCTCCTCCTCTTCTTCGTCAACAGTTGTGATGTCTGATGTTCAGGGTCTTGGAAATGTCGGCTTGTATTTTGAAGCTTCCACTTGGGTTTTTATGCTTCTTAATAAACAAAAGAACTAATCCTAGCAGAGAGCGTTTCTAAGAAAGGAAGTCATTTGCTAGATGCTTCTTCATACAGTTTTCAAACAGAAATTCAGAATATCCGGTGTAAGAATTACCTGCGACTTAGCAAAACCTGTAAACGGATATCTTTTCTGCTTTTCTGCAGAGTAAGAATTCAAACTGTGTGGACAGTGGTGCACGTGAATACGTTGAGCCAGTTGCATTCGTGAGGGTATCAGAAATCAGTACATGGAACAGCCCTCATTGCACGCCCTCACCCCGTTCCCGACGTTCGATCTTTGGGACCAACGGTATAGCGGCAGAACTGCTGGCAAAAGTGACTTTACTTAATCAGACTGCACTAAAACCTTCTGATTTAATCTAAGTTTGGGTGTGCTTATGGCCACTGTTCTGCTCGTATAACGTGTAGCTAACTGTTATGGCCTCCGAGGTCATAAAGTGTGGAACAGCGGCGGTTAACATGCAGTGGAAACTATGGGCACGTGACGCGGACATTAAAAAAAGGGGTGGGGGTGGGGGGTGGTGGTTTCTCAACTCGGACCACACAGGTCAGATAGGGACAAACTGAATTTAAGGTCTTCATAACCTCAGTTTCAGGCAACATAGCGTGACGTGTTTTAGTGACAGTCGTTGCAGGTTTTTTGCTTGCGTCCTACAACCGTTGCTACTAATAATTCATAAACAGACAACACTCAGCCATTGCTGACCCTATGGTTTGTTCTGTGGTTTAATTATCGGAGTGGGAGAAAATTCGGCCCTTAAGAGAGACGAACTAGCATTTGGGTAGAAGCTAAAGTTTTCTCTGTATACGCCACGAAGCCATGTAGGGGAGTAGGGGTGGCGTATTACTACTACTACTACTGCTGCTGCTGCTGCTGCTGCCGCCGCCGCCGCTACCGCTGCTGCAATTGAGTTTTCACTTCGTGGCCGTAGCCAGTACACTAGTACAGACAAAACAAATAAGAATAAATATACATAAACGAAACAGCACAAAGTCACAGTACAGACAATACACAACACAGTAAATACAAGTACACATATTACCAAAACACCCACGCATTACAAAACAAGTTACAACAACCACA
>Ga0123353_10018000_pt1 | contig 10422 bp, 10 predicted proteins | sample TergutLab28metaG_3_FD_92763 | JGI IMG/M metagenome (GOLD analysis project Ga0123353, IMG submission 92763) | Labiotermes labralis P3 segment gut microbial communities from Petit-Saut dam, French Guiana - Lab288 P3 | ecosystem: Host-associated > Arthropoda: Insects > Digestive system > Gut ...
AGTCCTTGACAAAACAGCCCAAGGGTTTAGGCAATGGGTACCGGGGGGGCGATGTCCCCCGTAAGCAGGAGGGACGCAGCGGCGGCTTCGGCGGTCTCCAGGAGGCGAAAGGCGTCCGGGAGGCTACTCCCGCCCGCGAGTATGTGGCTGTTTGCAAAGATCATAACCGGCGTTGACGGGGAGAGCATCCCGGCGGCTTCGCCGACATCGGCGTAGGTGGCGCGAAAAGGCGCGACAGGGATATGACGCAGGAGCATATAGCTCTCCGACATGGCGGTAACGTCCAAGGGGGCGCCGGTGACGGCGAACGCCATGGCGTGCGGCGGGCATCCGCCCATCAGCGCGTGAATATCCGGGCGCCGGGCGTAGATCGCCTGGTGCAACGCGGCCAGGCGCGGCGATGGGTTATCCGATGGCAGGTTATCCGGCGACACCTGACCCTGCATCGCCTCGGTCGGCGGCTTTCCGCCACCCCGGATGAGAACTAGATCGCCTTCCTCCATATTCGCCCTATCCCCGCCGCGAGGCGTAATCAAAAAGCCGCCGCCGATCCGGACGGAGCAGATCCCCACCGCGCTGGTAATAAGCTTCCGCCGGTATGCGCGCCGTGTCCAGGCGGCCAACGTGCGCCTGGCCTCCCCCTCCTGCGGGCTTTGCGCCACAGGCGGGTAAGCAAAAGTGGGCATGGCAAGCGCAGGCGAGGCAAGCGTAGGCGAGGCGCCCACGGGCATGGCATCTACGGACGAGGTATCCACAGGCAGGGCATCTACGGGCAAGGTATCCATAGGTAAGTCGTCTGCCGCCGCCGCCGCCATATCGATCTCCCCTTGGCGCAGGGCCTTCGGCGTCCCCAGCCGTTTAGCGTATATCTCGATGGCGGCCGCCATTTCCAACGCCTCAAACCTCGCTGTGGCCGCAAACAGGCAATCGGCGCCCACAACGACGCCATGGTTGGCCATGAGCACGCTGTGATACCCTTTTGCGAACGCCTCGGAGATGCTGTTACCCAGCGACGGGGCGCCCGGCGCGGCGTAGGGCGCCATGGCCGCCTCGCCCGCAACCAGGCTGAGTTCGGCGGCAAGGCGCGTGTCCGGCCGTGTGCGCGCCGCGGAGAAAGCCACCAGGGCAGGCGGATGCGCGTGCAAAACCGCCCGAATGTCCGGCCGGCAGCGGTAGATGGCCTTGTGAAAGGGCAGCTCTATCGAGGGCTTGTATGGCCCGTGTATACCGCCGTCAGGCGTCACGCGACAAATGTCCTCCGGTCGTAGCATCCCCTTGTCTACGCCCGACGGCGTAATCCAGATGTCCCCGCCGCTATCCAGGATGCTCAGGTTCCCGCCCGACGCGGTGGTCAGGCCGCCCCCATAGAGGTTCCTCATCGCCTGCGCCAGCTGCTCGGCTGGATGCATTTTTTTTGGCTTCATATGATCATACGCCTTTTCCCCATGTCATTGTCCATTTCCCCACATAATATATATGTACACATAAAATCTTATAGATTGCGGCAGAAGATGTCAAGAAATTTCTATGGGATTTGTCAAGATTTTTCAAAGTGCCCTATAATCGTGCGCGAAACCCATTGACAAATCTACCTTTTGCGTTCACAATGTAATGGTGATGGCCGTCGCGGCCGTTGGGCGCGGCGCGTCGTTATTAAGTAGATTGGTAAAGTCGGATGGACGGAGAATCTGCAGATAGAATAGATAGGTAGGTAGATAGATAGGGTGGCTATGGATTACTTGTTTCGTGACGTCGTCGCGGTTTTGATGGACAGGGATCATTCTGTCCTGCGCGGCGCCTATGTGGGCGTGGAGGCTGGCCGGATTGCCTATGTGGGCAACACGCCGCCCGGCACGGACGCCGCCTCAGGCGTTGCCCGCGCCATCGATGGCCGGGGGTGTGTCCTGATGCCCGGCCTCATCAACGCGCATACGCATCTGCCCATGACGCTGTTGCGCGGACATGCCGACGACGCCCCGCTGGCCAGCTGGCTGAGCGACCATATCTGGCCGGCCGAGGCGCGCCTGGACAGCCGCGCGGTGCGGGCAGGGACGATGCTGGCGTTGGCCGAACTGCTGGCTTCCGGCACGGTGTCGGTGTCCGATATGTACTATTTCTGCGATGATATCGCCGCCTGCGTGGCCCAAAGCGGCCTCAAGGCCAACTTGTCCCGGGCGTTGATGTGTCCCGATGGCGCGTTCGACGCCGCCCACGACGAACGCCTGCGGGAAGCCGTAAAGCTATACGCGGATTGGCACGGCTTTGACGACGGGCGCATTGTCGTGGAGGCTTCGATCCACGCGGAGTATACCTCCCCGCCCGCGCTGTGGGAAGCGGCGGCAAGGCTCGCCCTCGATAACGGCATGGGGATGCACGTGCATGTGTCCGAGACGCACCGGGAACACGAGGAGTGCCTTTCCCGGTGGGGCTTGACGCCTACGGAGGTCTTGGATCGCCACGGCGCCTTCGGCGCGCGGACGACGGTGGCTCACGGCGTGTGGCTGACCGGCGGCGATATGGATATACTGGCCGCGCGGGGCGCCTCGGTGGCGCACTGCCCGGTTTCCAACCTCAAGCTGGCCTGCGGCGTCGCCAGGGTATCCGACATGATGTCGCGCGGCGTCAACGTGGCGTTGGGCACGGACAGCGCGGCCTCCAACAACTCGCTCGACCTCTGGGAAGAGGTAAAGACCGCCGCCCTGCTGGCCAAAAACGAAAACGGCGCCCCGGAGCTCTTCACGGCGCCGGATGCGTTGTCGCTGGCTGTGACCCATGGCGCACAGGCCCAAGGCCGGGCAAAGGAAACCGGCCAGATCGCGGTGGGCTTCGATGCCGACCTCATTTTGCTGGACTTCGACAAGCCGCACCTCTCCCCCTGCCGCGACCCGTTGAGCCACCTTGCCTACGCCACGCGGGGCAGCGACGTGGCCATGACGATGGTCAGGGGCAAGATCCTCTACGAGAACGGGTCGTTCCCCACGATAGACGTCGAAAAAGCAAAATGGGAAGCCGAGCACTACGCCCTGCCGCTTATCTTTGCTACGCAATGACGCAATGACGAGGTGAATTATGCCCCCTAAAACTTCCGAGAAGCAGAACTTCCTCCAAGGCGCGCTGATCTTGTCGGCGGGCACGGCGGTGGTCAAGGTCATCGGCGCGTTGTTCAAGATCCCGCTGCAAAACCTGATAGGCCCCGTGGGCATGACGCACTTCAACACGGCATACGACATCTACGCCACACTGTTTGTCATCTCGACGGCGGGCCTCCCGGTCGCCGTGTCCAAGATGGTTTCCGAGGCGCTCACCAAGCGGCGTCTGGGCGAGACGCGGGTCATTTTCCGCGCGGCGGTTTCCTGCTTCTCGATCATCGGCTTCCTGTTCGCCTGCCTGATGTTTTTTGGCGCGCGTACCGCCGCCGGCTGGATGAACAACCCCGACGCCTACATGGCCGTGCGGACTATCGCGCCGGCCATTCTGTTCGTGTCCCTGATGTCGGCCTTCCGGGGCTTTTACCAGGGGCACGGGAATATGATCCCCACCGTCGTGTCCCAGATCATCGAGGCGTTGTGCAAGCTGGGCATTGGCTTTGTGATGGCCTCTTGGATCTACAATGGGTTCTTGCGCGACAACGCGCCGCCCGGGGGGCTATCGTCCTTGGCCGACGATGCTTTGAAGGAGTTGCAGAGCCTGGCCTCGGAACCGGCGGCAGCCGGGGCCATCGCGGGCATCTCGATTGGATCGGTCATCGGCATGCTGTATCTCCTATGGCGCTATGTCCGCCAAAAGAAAACGCACTCCCCCAACGTCTCCCCCGTTGTGCGCCCCCGGCGGCAGATCCTATGGGAGGTGCTGCGCCTCGCCATCCCCATCACCATCAGCGCCTCGATACTCACGCTGACCAACTTGATCGACAACGCGCAGGTCATGGGGCGTTTGCAGGAGGCGGCCGGCTTCACCTATGAGCAGGCGAAGTTTTACAACGGATCGTACGGTTTCGCGCGGACGCTGTTCAACCTGCCGCCGGCCTTCATCCTGACCATCTCGGTCAGCATCATCCCGGCTTTGTCCGCCGCCCTGGTCAAACGGGATCGCAAGACGGCCAACCGCACCATCGCCTCCTCCCTGCGCATCACCTCCCTGCTGGCCTTCCCGGCCGCCGCCGGCCTCATCGCCCTTTCCTTCCCCATCCTGGATCTGTTGAGTGGCACGTCACAGCCCGAAGCGGTGGCGACCGCCGCGCCGTTGCTGACGACGCTGGGCTTCGCCGTGCCCTTTGTGTGCCTCGTGTCGCTGACCAACGCCATCTTGCAGTCCATGGGCAGGGTGGGCCTCCCCATCCTCACCATGATGGTGGGCGCCATCGCCAAAATCGCCATCAACTATGTCCTGGTGGGCCACCCCGATATCAATATCGCGGGCGCGCCCATCGGCACGCTGGTGTGTTACGCGCTCATCGCCGCGCTCAACCTGTTCTTCATTATCCGCGCCTCCTTCTCCGCGCGCTTCCTGGGCGTCTTTATCAAACCCTTGTTTGCGGCGGCTTCAATGGGCGTCGCCGCCTATGGCCTCAATGCCCTGCTTACGGGCGTCTTGCACATGAATGCGCGCCTGTCCGTCATCCTGACCATAGGCGCGGCGGTGCTGATTTATCTGGCCATCATCCTCCTCATCAAGGCCCTTCCCCGGGAGGATGTACTCCTGCTTCCCAAAGGGGAAAAGCTGGCGAAGTGGTTTAATTGATAAGAAAACCCGAAATTTCTAAAAAAACACTTATTTTATTTCAAAAAACACTTGCATTAAGGAGCGTATTGTGGTAGATTCAGTTCATGAGTCAAAATACGACTGGCAGGAGCTTCTCTCGCTCGTTGCCTTTCTCCGTTCCGACCGCGGTTGCCCATGGGACAGGGAGCAGACACACGGGTCCATTCGCCAGAACCTGCTGGAAGAAGCTTACGAAGTTTGCGAAGCCATAGACAGCGGCGATTCGGCCCATTTATGCGAGGAGTTGGGCGATCTGCTGATGCAAGTCGTCTTCCACGCGCGGATCGCGGAGGAGTCCGGTTCCTTTTCCCTTGGCGATGTCATCGACGGGCTGTGCCGCAAACTGGTCACGCGACATCCCCACGTGTTTCGCGACGCGACGGCCGGCAGCGCGGACGAGGTGTTGGCCATCTGGGAGGAGATCAAACAAGGCACGAGGGGGCAGACGACGCAGCACGGCGCCATGCAATCGGTATCGCGCGGCCTGCCGGCGCTGATGCGGGCCGAGAAGATCCAAAGCAAGGCCAGCAAGGTCGGGTTCGACTGGCCGGATGTGTCCGGCGCCTGGGACAAACTCATGGAGGAACTCTCCGAACTGCGCGACGCCGTGTCGTCCGGCGTCGGTATGGAAGAAGAATTGGGCGACCTGCTCTTTTCTGCGGTCAACGTGTCCCGCTTCCTGAAGGTAGGCGCCGAGCGCGCGCTGGAGCGCGCCTGCGACAAGTTTACCGACCGCTTCGGCCGCGTCGAGGGCGCGGCGATCTCGCAGGGCCGATCCTTGCGCGAGATGACCCTCGCCGAAATGGATCTTCTCTGGGAGAATGAAAAAGTAACTGACGGAACCATCACATGATCCGTTGGAATATCAACACAATGAATTAGGAGGATGTCACATGAACAAAGCAGATCTGATCAATGCGGTGGCTGACAAAACCGGGCTTACCAAGAAGGACTGCGAAAAAGCCATCAGCGGCGTATTTGACGCCATCAGTGAATCGTTAGTCGCGGGCGAAAAGGTGCAACTCGTCGGTTTCGGCGCCTTTGACGTGAAGGCCCGCGCGCCGCGCATGGGCCGCAACCCGAAAACCAAAGAAAGCATCCAGATCCCAGCCTCCCAGTCTCCCGTGTTCAAGGCGGGCAAGGCGCTCAAAGAAGCCATTGTGAATTCGCAGATCTAAAAAGACAAAGGATGCGCCTCGCCCGACCGCCAACGCTACTAGAGCGACAGTGGTTTGGTGGGCGCGTTTTCTTGCGGTGGGGAAGGGGGCGGCGCTGTGCGGCTGGACAAATACTTGAAGGTCTCGCGGCTGATCAAACGGCGCACGTTGGCCAAGGAGGCTTGTGGCCGCGAGCGTATTTTGGTGGGCGGCCGCATAGCCCGGGCTTCCTACGAGGTCAAGCTGGGCGATATCATCGAGGTCCCCTTCGGCCCGCACAGGCGGCGCGTGGAGGTCCTGTCCCTGCGGGAGGTCGCCGACAAGGCGGGCGCGGCCGCCATGTACAGGGAACTGGAATAACCCAGCTTGCCTTCGGCGAGACCCCCACCTCTAAGCGAAGCGTAGGTGGGGGAGATGATAAATAATTTGTCATACCCCCTTTCTTTTTTGGGAAAAATAAGGTAAAATAGTAGGCGCGCCCCAAAAGCGCGCCCGCTTGTCCAGGAACTGGCCGCGAAGGGAATGAAGGCGAAGGGGTTTACTATGGGAATGAAAAGGAAAAAAGCCGGGTTTTTGCTCAAATTGCTGGTACTCATGCTGGCAGTCTACGCCGCCGTGCAAATGGTCGTCTTGCAGATCGAATACAACACGCAGCGGGATCAGCAAGAGCGGTTGGCCGAGCAACGGGACGATCTCCGCCAAAGGATCTCGGCGTTGCGATCGTACAACGAATCCATCGAATCCGGGTCTGAGGAGGCCATCGCGCTCGTCGCGCGGGATTTGGGATGGTGCTGGCGGGACGAAATCGTGATCGTGAACAGGGGCCGCTAGGGTCGCTAGGGCCGCTGAGACTTTCTCGCGATGAAGGAGGGTTTTTTCCCGACATGGAGATAGAGGTTGGGAGTATCTTGATCGGCAAGGTGGCCAGCATCACCAAATTCGGCGCCTTCGTTACGCTTCCCATGGGCCGGACCGGTATGGTTCACATTTCCGAGATATCCCGTTCTTATGTCAACGAAGTCCGTGACCATCTCACGGAGGGGCAAGAGGTCAAGGTATGCGTCTTGGCCGTTGACGAGATCGGCCGTATCAACCTGTCTATCAAGAAAGCGTTGCCGCCCCTGCGCCCCTACGCCAGCCCCGCGTCGCCGATGTCGCGCCCAACCGGCGGCGGCAGCGGCGGCAGCGGCGGTAGCGGCAGGGCCTTATCCTTCGAGGACAAGCTCAAACAATTCATGCAAGATTCCCAAAGCAAAATGTCCGATCTAAACAGTGGCGAACGCCGCGCCCCGCGCAGGGGGGGCCGGCGGTAAGCCAGCGCGGTAAATTTACATTGGTACCTTACGGGCGCGTTGGCCCGCATGGGGAGGGACTATGCAAACAAGAGAGATTACCCGACTCGGCGTCTCCGTGTCGCGGTTGGGCTTTGGCGCCATGCGCATGCCCACGCGCGACGGGAAGATTGACGAAGCCCTCGCGCTGGAGATGGTCGACTATTTGCAGAAAAGCGGTGTCACGTACTATGACACGGCTCTATTCTATCACGACGGCGAATCCGAGCCTTTCCTGAAGAGGGCGTTGGTCGATCGCTACCCCCGGGATAGTTACACGATAGCCACCAAGCTCCCTTTGAGCAATTGCCAGGCGCCGGAAGACATGGCGGGTATCTTTGCCTCCCAGCTTGCCAAGCTCGGCCTGTCGGCCATCGACTTTTACCTCCTGCACGGCATCGGCGCCGCCGATTGGGAAAAGGCCAAGGCGTTGGGCGCCCCCGGCTGGCTGCGCCGCTTGAAGGAGGGGGGTTCGGCTCGCTTTGTCGGTTTTTCTTATCACGACTTGCCGGACGCCCTGCCCGCTATTTTGGATGATTATCCCTGGGACTTTTGTCAAATCCAGCTCAACTACGCCGACTGGTACCAGCGCGGCGGCGCGGAAATGTACAATGCGTTGGCGGCGCGGGGCATACCGATTATCGTCATGGAGCCGGTGCGCGGCGGCGGCCTCACCCAGCTCTACCCCGATATGCGTGACTTGCTGGACGCGCTGGATCCGAGTGTTTCCCCGGCTTCTTGGGCGTTACGTTTCTGCGCCGGCCTCCCCCATGTGGACGTGGTCCTGTCCGGCATGTCCACGATGGGGCAATGCGTAGAAAACGTCGGGCTGTTTTCCGATCCCCCGCCGCTCACGGCGCCACAGCAGGACGCCCTGCGCCGGATCGCGCTGGCTTTTGACCAAATGCCCACCATCCCCTGCACCGAATGCCGCTATTGCGCCGGATGCCCCAGTGGCATCGATATCCCCAAGTTGTTTACCGCCTACAACAACCACATGCGTTATCAGGGTTCCTGGGAACTATCGTACGTATATAAAAACGAAGTGCCCGACGATCGGAAAGCCACCGCCTGCACCCGTTGCGGCGCGTGCGAGGATATCTGCCCGCAAAAGATCGCCGTCATGGACGAGCTTGGCCGGGTACACAAAGTGGCCGAGGGCCTTTGGGAGTGAAATGAAGTCGATGAACCTGAACCGAGACCTGATCATGAGCAGATTGCGGTCGGCGATACGCCCCTTGGCGTTTCTTCTTGTGCTCTGCGCCCTGCTTTGCGGCTATGCCTGTGGCGCCCCGGCGCCGGTTGACAGCGCGCCGGACATCTATGAATCGCCCGCATCGCCCCCTCTTGCCACCACGTCGCCGACCCTTGCCCCAGACCCTACGCCGACCCCCACGCCAGACCCCACGCCCACACCCACGCCGACCCCTACGCCCGAACCGGATTTCTCCACGCCCACCGTCAAGATTCAAATGGCGGGCGATATCTTGTTGCATACCAACCCCGTGAAATACGCCGGCATCGGCGGCGGCGCCTACGATTTTTCCCCTTATTTCAGCCTGCTCGCCCCCCGCTTGGACGGCGATCTTCGCATATGCAACATGGAGTCCCCTGTGGATGCTTACGGGGGCAACGAGAACCTTTCTTCCTACCCCCGGTTCAACGTGCCTTTTGAGATCCTGGCCGCCCTGCGTGACGCGGGGTTTAACCTACTGCTCACTTCCAACAACCACGCCTACGACAGGGGGCTGTCCGGCCTCCAGGCCACCCGCCGCAACATGGAGGAGGCCGGCATCGATTATGTCGGCACCTATGATACGCAAGAACAATTCGACATGCCGAAGATCTTGGACGTGGGCGGGATGATGGTGGGCATCGTCAGTTACACCGACTCCGCCAACGGCTTGGACAGCCTCATCCCCGATGATACGCGGCCCTACACCATGCGCCGCTTCTCTTCCTCCGATCTCTCTTCCCTCCCTAGCATGTCCGCCGACATCCAAGCCCTTCGCCAAAGCGGCGCCGGGTTGGTTATCGTGGCGTTGCATTGGGGCGCGGAATATGTCAACGACGCCACGAAGACGCAGAAGCAGATCGCCCGGGCTTTGTGCGATGCCGGCGCCGACATCATCATGGGCGGCCACTCCCATTGCGTGCAACCTGTCGAATTGTATGAGGCGGACGACGGTCGGCAGAGCGTGATCATCTATTCCTTGGGCAACTTTTTCGCCGATCAAATCGGCCTGAACAACCCCAAGACACAGTATGGGATGTTGGTCAATCTGCGCGTGCGGCTCGACAAGGGCGGCGCGCCCGTCTGGGAGGGCGTGGAGGTCCTGCCCACCATGACCTACCGCTACTCTGCCGGCGGCGGCTATGCCTATCGTTTGCTTCCCTTGGACGAATACGCCATCGCCCCCGGGCGCCCCGCCTTCTTCTCCTCGAACGGCGAGTGGGATCGCGCGAAGGCCGCCTACAAACATGTGGAGATGATTGTGGGGGAGGCGCTGGTGGTCGGCGCGGGCGGGCAATGATCCGCGTGGCGTGCGGTTAGTGGTTAGTGGTTCGTGGTTAGTGGACGGGGGTCGTGGTTCGTGATTCATGGATAGTGGACGGGGGTCTTCCCCGGCAGGCCGCCGCGTCGTAGTCGCCGGAGCCGGGCCGGCCGGCTTGATGGCAAGCGGCACAGCCGCCCAGCGAGGGTGTAAAGTCATATTGCTTGACGCCAACGGCATGGCCGGGAAGAAGTTGCTGATAACTGGCAAGGGCCGCTGCAACCTATGCAACGACTGCGATGTGGATACCTGCCTGAAGAATATCCCCACCAATCCCCGCTTCCTTTACAGCGCGCTGTCCCATTTCCCGCCCTCCGCCGCGATGGCCTTCTTCACCGGCTTGGGCGTCCCGCTCAAAACCGAACGGGGCGGGCGGGTCTTCCCGGTGTCCGACAAGGCGGGCGACATCGTTGACGCATTGACGCGCTGGACTTCAGGGCTGGGCGTCCCGGTGAAAAAGGGCCGGGTGACCGGCCTTCTGGTGCGTGATGGCGCCATTTACGGCGTGAAGACGGACAACGGCGACATCCCCTGCGAGGCGCTCGTGGTGGCCACGGGCGGCATGTCCTACCCGCACACGGGCGCCACAGGCGACGGCTACCTGCTAGCCGCGCAGGC
>Ga0123353_10018001_pt1 | contig 10422 bp, 4 predicted proteins | sample TergutLab28metaG_3_FD_92763 | JGI IMG/M metagenome (GOLD analysis project Ga0123353, IMG submission 92763) | Labiotermes labralis P3 segment gut microbial communities from Petit-Saut dam, French Guiana - Lab288 P3 | ecosystem: Host-associated > Arthropoda: Insects > Digestive system > Gut ...
CATTGTTTAGAATATTTTTTGCCGCCTATAGTCGCTTCCATCCTGCATCTGTAAATCCCCGGCCCGTATTTTCTTAAGTTGACTTTGAACTCATTCCAGTCGGGGAAATCGCCGCTCAAATTTCTAAAAGTATCCATCCGTTTTCCGGTGATTGTGTGAATGTCAAGCCGGACATTTGCCGCTCTTCCGTTGAATTGATATTTGAACGTAGTGTACGCGTCATCCCTTGACGTAGGATTGGGATAATTCCAAAATGTAATAGGATCTTTTACGACAACGATATCTTTTTGCTGAGTCTGCACTCCGCCGTAAGCAAATGAACGCGCGGCGTCAAAACCGTTTTGCGGCCAGTACAACGAATCGGTGAGAATTCCGTCTAATTTCCATCTGTAAATCATCCCGGAACTTGCAGCCGCAAAGAGATCAGGCACCGGATCGTTTTGAGTGCGGTAAATAAGCGGCGAAGCGGTTACCGGAGCTCCCGCGGAGAGCGGCCAGCGGGACTGCTGTATTGCCCATGTGTTCATTTTTTTTAAAGGACGTCTCGCGTCCGCGCCAAGCGCGTCAACAAATCCGCCCGGTAAGATATAAGGGTAGATAAGCGAATCACCGATTGTTAGAATAGTATCTATAGTTGACGCGCCGATATCCCACAAACTGTCAAGAGTGCCGTCATCTCTTCTGAAAGTCACGACACCCCTGTTTTTATCAGCGCTCTCAATTTTTGTTATTGAAAAAGTCGCCCGTTCTCCGGTAGGGGAGGAGAAGAGAATTAACGGCTGATTGCTGTTGTCGGACACGACAATCGGCGAAGTTGTAACGCTGCCGCGCTGATACCAGTACCGGTTGTCAAGATACGCGGGCCATCTGCTTAAAAGCGCGCCTCTGCTGTTGAGAGCGTATATGCCGTTTGTTCCGCTGACCACAATGTCAAGATTGCCGCTGCGGTTAATGTCCGCAAGAGCGGGGGCTGAGAAGTTTTTTGTATACCACTCGCGGCCTTTGCGGTTTTGCGGATCGATATGGTAGGCGTTGGCCCAGTCGTTGGGATTTTCACTCCATCCCCGCGCTAATCGAAGATCCTGATTATAGACCCACAGCCCCTGTCTGCTGTCTGATACCACGATTTCGCTTTTGCCGCATTTGTCAAGATCGCCGGTGACTATTGTAAAGGGGCCGATTCCGTTTCTGACTCTTGCCTGTCTGACGGCAGTCAAATTGCCGTTGATTATTGACAGCGTACCGTCTTCCTGCATAACGGCAAATATTCCGTCATCATCCTCTGACTTTAAAGCCGCAATAGCGTTTACCGGTGATCTTGAATTGAGGATTATTGTATTTGTGATATTAACAGCTGCAGAGCCTGTAACTACTTGACCATTGGCTAATCCTACTACCCACATATCACTGCTGATACCGCTGACATAACTTGATGGTGCGGCGGGCAGATCAATAACTTTTTTATCGCTAATATCCGCAGAATTATAGATATGCAGTTTAGAATTTTTTGCGGGGATAAAAATTTTATTCGCAATCGCTGTCGGAAAAGTAAATACACCGTCACTATTAAGATCATCAAAATATTTTACGCGTGAACTGCTTACGGTATCGCCTTTAAAATTTATATGATACAGATCAGTTTCTTTATCGCCGTAAGATTCCTGTTTGTTATCACCTAAAGAAAAAAGATAAAATTTTCCAGACTCACTCAATAACGCAAATACGTTATCTTTGCTTGTTGGTGATACTGATATTTCGGTGATAAGCGGATCAAAAAATTTATCCGGCGCAGCCCGGCGGGGCCAGCCGTCTTTCAGATAATTACGATAATAACCTATATCAACCCTGAAAATACTGTCTGAAAAATTAATGATAGTATCATTTTGAAAACTTAACGTGCGCTCCTGCCGCGGTGAATCGTTCGAATAATTGAATTTAAGATTAAGGTAACTGTGCCCGCCGTCATTCGCCCGTGTTGAGGGGCGGCTGTAAGGCCCCATTGAATCAACAAGACCGCCCGGATTATTACCTTTTACCGTCCTGTGCGGAAAAACATAGTTCGCGCCGCCGTAATCAAACGCGGCCTGATAAAACATATCTGTAAACTCAACGCCAAGAACGTTAAGACCGTCCGCCTCTACAAGGCGTACTCCGCGGTATGACGAATCAGCATTGACAAAATTATAATTCATGCGCTGTCTTATTATCCGTTCGTCAACGTGCCAGACTAATATCCCGGAAGCGGGGAGACTTACGTCGTTATTCTTCGCTTCCAATATAACGTTTGACGTGTCTGATAGAGTTTTAACATTGGCTTCTACGTTTACATTGAACGGGTAGGCTTTTATTACGGTTCCATCGTATCCGAAAACATTTTGATCACCGCTGAGATTGCGCTGCCTGTTTTCAACAAGATAGTATTCGTTATTGTTAATTGGTATGAGCAGTATGGTAGTATCATTATTTCGGGGTGAATCAAAAGAAGCGCTCAGAGCTCTTACATTGAACGAGCCGCCCGCTCCCGCGGTGCGCGGGGTATCCCATCCCATAAACGCCCGCACCCACGCGCTGGGGTAGGGGGGTATAAATCCCTGTCCCGCGGAGTAGCCCGCAAAGTCCATAATGCAAAAAGCGCCTATGGCGGTAACTCCGCTTGACGTAGAGAAAAGATCTGGAATACCAAGCTGGCGGGCCATCTGATTAACAAGAATACCCTGTATCCCCCAGTTAAGTCCATCCTGATTCGAGGTTTCGGAGCACATCATCACTTCGTCAATCAAAATATCCTTGTTGTCTTTGCCTCTTACGGTGATTCCTGCCGCGCCAAGTCCCAAAGTATCCTTAAAGTATTTAAAGAACTCTCTGTCAATAAACGCGTCGATCATATCCGACGGTGTATTTGCGCCAGCGGGGCCGTCTAAACCGCCGTCTGTGAGATAAGAGGCGCCGGCGTGAAAAATAAGGATAACAGCTTTCCTTTTAGTTCCCGTATCATCTGTATGCCACAGAACTCCGTCCTCCTGCTCTAAATTTGCAAAGGGAGAGTTTGCGTCGTTTGCCGCAGCCGTTACCGCGTCTTTTACAAAAGTCATTAACCCATGAGTTTTTCTGTCCCAGTACTGATTGATATTTTCTTCTCTGCGTTTCCAGCCGGGCGAGTAGTGCGTCATAGTGTGAGGGACGCTGATGCCGGTTTCGCCTCTGCCCGCGGGATATAGCGAGTGCGCGAGTTCAAGTTTTCCGCGTGACACTTTATTGTAGTAGTTTCTAAGAGCTGTCAGTTGATTATGAAAGTAGCTGTAGTCGTGGGGCAGATTATCAAATTTGTAAGTACTGTCCTGATAATACCTCTGTTCCTCTCTTGAATTAGAGCCCCGTATTCCAAAAAGTCCGTTTCCTGTTGTAAGCGCGGAGGTGTCGTTTCTCTGAAATTCCACGCGTATCGCTATTATGTGCAGAGTGTCTTTATCACTGCTGTGTTTTGGAAAATTTATTGACCACTGATAGTCCGCGGCTGTTTTTACCAAATTTTTTGAGGATGTGCTTTTTAAAAGTGAATTTCTTGATTTAAACGATCCGCTTTGGGCGTGTACGTGGAAACTGCAAAGAAACAGAGTCAGTAAAAAGAGGTAAAAAAAACGTTTTGACATCAAATGCACACTTTCTAGATTCCATTGTACAGACAAATATTTTTCTATTTTTCCAGCGCCCCCATTAGGGGAGCTAAGACTGCAGCGGAGGGTTTTAACCCATCGCGGTTTGTTTTGACGTCCGCTGTGATTACATATTAAACAAAAATGACAATCTCCACTGTCCGTCGCGCACGCCGCTCGCTCCGTCTTTGTTTTTGTTCATGGTACGCATTAAGCCGCCCATGAAATCTTCCGGCGCGTAAATGTATGAGAAGTCAAAATTGATATTTGCGTACTTTACCCCAAGTCCAAGCGAGAGCTCAAAACGCTCACCAAGATAGTCAACCAAAAGACCGCTGCGAAGAGCCATAAAGTCGGCGTACATGTATTCCAACCCGGTACTCACGTTTATCATCTGCATCTGCCATTTGAAATCTTCGTCCTTATCGTTGAGCATGCCTGTCCACAACGCTTTCCAAAAAGGATCCGGGCCTTTGTCCGAATAGGTTTTCACAACCTCTCTGTACATATCCATTACAAGCGTCAGTTCGTGAAAAGGGGTTTGGATAGGACGGTAAGCTGTTCCAAGACGAAGCGAAAACGGGATAGGGTCAGCCTCTTCGGGGGTAAGATAGTAGATTTTAGGCCCCATGTTTTGGAGCATAAATCCTACGTCGAATTTGTTAATTAGAAAATTTCTTTTTAATACCCCTGCGTCAATCGCAAATGTCTGCCCCACACCGCCTGACGCTTGATCAAGAACGCTGTGTATGTATTTTGCGCTGAGCCCAAGCGATAAATCTTCCTTTATCGGAACTCCATAGGAGACGCCGAATACTCCCTCCCACGCTCTTGACTGTCCAAGATACGCTTCAAGCTCATCCCACCGGTCGTTATTTCCCATGTTAATGAAGTTGACAAAAAATCCAAATGTTCCCCAATCCTCAGTAGGTATGATGAGAGCAGGGTAAGCGTGCCACAGATCGCTCATTCTGAAAGCGGGCATAATCTGTTCGTAGAAGAGGAGCACCTGCATAGAGGCGTGATCATACTGGTGCATCGCTCCGTCTGTGGCAATCCACATATCTTTTGCGCACGCAGACATCGCGCGGACATTATCATTTCTTAGCGCGTTTTTAGAGTGGTAGGTTTTCCACTCCGGTTTCTCTACGCTTCGGCCGTCTTTGTCAACGGTTGGTTTACCCGCTTTATAGGTGATAACGCCCTTATCGGAGCCTATCCAAACAGTACCGTTTGCCTGCTCGGCAAAAGAGTAGATATTCGAACCGGGGAACCGATACCGTTTCCAGTTTCTTATACCGGAGTGAATCGCAACACCGTTCTCTCCACCAATCCACAGCCTGTCTTTAGAGTCTGTAAATAGCGCGTTTACTCTTTGGGAGAGCAGTCCTGAAGAAGTATCAAAAACGGTAAACTCGCCGCCGTCTTTTCTCGCAAGTCCGTTTGGTGTACCTATAAAGAGCTGTCCTCTTTTAGAGAACGCTAAAGAGGTAACATAAGAGTCCGGCAGACCGTTCTCCTTAGTAAAGCTGCTCCACTCGATGTTTCTCATAACCGCAAGACCCTTATCTGTACCCACGGCCAAATCGCTGTTTGACGATATGCTCAGGCTTGTTATTCTGTTGGATGGAAGTCCAACCGACGCGGCGGTATAATGGTGCCACTTGCTGTCGTGATAGCGCCACAGACCGTTTACAGTACCCACCCAAAGCCGCTCCGCGTCGTCAATCGCAAGCACTGTCACGCTGTCGCGTATGGCAACTGTAAACGGAACGGTAAGCTCTGTGAGCTGCCTAAGTTCTCTGTCGTCAATCTTCACAGCCATTGCGATATTGTCGGCAAGATCTTTTCTTGCTCTCGCGCCTATTGCTTTTGGTAAAATCTGTTTTTGAAGATTATCGCTGTCGATTTCGTCTTGCGGCAGAAGCATTATCATTCTTGCGAAAGTCTCAGGCGTATACTGCGCGGAGTCTTTCGCTAAAACATCTTTGTGGGCTCTAAGCAGAATAACAAGCTGCTCGTAGCGCTTCATTCCGATCCTGTTTTCTCTCATGATTTCAAATACCGCATTGTCAATCATAGCCTTATTGTCGGTAACAAAATACCGCTGCGCTATTCTGCGGATAGACTCGTCCCCTTCAACAAGAAAACTCTCTCCCTTTTCCCAAATTTTCCCGTTAAAGCGCGTAACGCCGCTTGATGACCCTGCCCACACGTAGTTTCTTGACCCAAACGCGGCGGAGGAGCGCGCCGCAACCGCTGTAAAAGCGCTGTCGCCGAAGTGTGTCTTCCACGAAGAGCTCAGCGGCGATTGCCCAAGTCCCGCGGGGTTATAAAATGTGGCGTTAGCGTCGTTTGCAAGCCCTGTGAACGCTTCGCCCATAGCTGTGGGGCGGGCGCCTACGGGAAATGAGAGCGTAACAACTGCCGACTGACCAATGGCAAAAACGTTGGTACTGCATAAAATCAGACACATGCAAGCGGCAATAACCGCTTTACCAACAGCAAAACAGCTGTTTTTATTATACTTTGTCACCTGCTTACCTCTGCCGTTTTGGGAAGTGTTACTGTAGATTTCCAGTCGGGAAGCGCCGGCACGCTTTTATCTGTAAAAAATGGGCGCAAGCCGCTTACTGCCGTATCTTTGGGATCTGCGCTGCCGTTATGAGCGGCCAAAGTACATGTACATCCAAGATGAAATGGGGGGACTAACTGCGGATTGTTGAAAATCTCTTCACGGCTTACAAAATGCCCTTTAGATAGAAAAGGCGCGCACGCGGGGCATACCTGCGGAAAGTCGTAATAATAAAACGCCACGCCGTTTTTATCGCCGTCCTCTACTACCTGCAGATTCGCGTCCATTTGCTCTTTCCAGTGTTCAAGAAGCGCGCTTCGCTCCGAGCCGCTCAGGGCAACATTGTACATATCTACGTTTTGGGACTCAAGATATTGTCTAATAATTTCTTCCGGGGGCCGCAATTTAATTAAATCTTCTCTTGGACTCTTGCGTACTATGGAATAGATACCGCTGACATGGATAATTTTTTCCTGCGGCTCTTCCAAACGCGAATCTTCTTTGCCCGTAACAGCTTTTATAACAACCACTATCAGCAATATAATAATTATTATGCCGATTATAATTGGTGTTGATATCATGGATTACTCCTATTCATTATTTACGGATACCCTAATCCGCCGTAGGTAGGGACGATCGTCCGCAATTCATGCGTATCTGTATCGCGCGGACGGCCGAGGCGGCCGTCCCTGCGATGTATATTACATATTATTCACGATCTCTTTGCCGAATTGCGAACAGGATACGCACTGCGCGTTATCCATTAACCGCGCGAAATCGTATGTAACCGTTTTTTTGGCGATAGCGCCCTCAATACCTTTTATTACAAGATCCGCCGCCTCGTTCCATTTCATATATCTCAGCATCATCTCGCCTGAAAGAATAACTGACGATGGATTTACCTTGTCTTGATCCGCGTACTTTGGAGCGGTGCCGTGAGTCGCTTCAAAAATAGCGTGTCCGGTCAAATAGTTAATATTCGCCCCCGGAGCGATCCCAATACCGCCCACCTGAGCCGCAAGCGCGTCGCTTATATAATCACCGTTCAAATTCATCGTAGCCACAACATCAAACTCATCCGGTCGTGTAAGCGCCTGCTGAAAGAAGATGTCGGCGATTGCGTCTTTTACAAGAATTTGTCCTGATGACGGCTTCCCGCCGCACTCATCCCAGCTCACAAGTTTACCGGCATAATCTCTTTTAGCAAGCTCATATCCCCAATTTCTAAAAGCGCCCTCTGTAAATTTTTGAATATTGCCTTTGTGGACAAGCGTCACGCTTTTACGGTTATTTGCGATAGCATATTCGATGGCGGCTCTTATAAGTCTTTCAGAACCGCTCTTTGATATGGGCTTAATACCTATGCCGCTGTCCTCTTTTATTGTCCACCCGAGCTCGTTTTTTAAAAACGCTATAAGTTTGAGCGCCTTTTCGCCGCCAGCCTCAACCTCTTTACCTGCGTACACATCCTCGGTATTCTCTCTGAAGATCACCATATCACATTTTTCGGGACTCTTAACCGGGGAGGGCACTCCATTAAAATAGCGCACCGGTCTTAAACATACATAAAGATCAAGAATTTGACGCAGCGCCACATTCAGCGAACGGATTCCGCCCCCAACAGGCGTCGTAAGAGGTCCCTTTAACCCGAGAAGATACTCTCTGAAAATATCAATCGTCTCATCAGGAAGCCAGTTGCCGGTTTTATTAAAAGCCTTCTCGCCTGCCAGAACCTCTTTCCATTCAATACGCCGCTTTCCGCCGTAAGCCTTTTCTACAGCCGCGTCAAGCGTAAACCGCGAAGCTCTCCATATATCCGGCCCTGTACCGTCCCCTTCAATATAAGGAATAATGGGATTTTCGGGTACATCAAGGCCACCGTCCGTCATTTTAATCTTTTCAGCCATTATCTTAACCTTTTCAACCGTTTTTCATATATATACTTCTCACCGTCCATAAAATAAGTTTTTCCCGTGGTTAAAAACAATTTTTGCGGAGTAATACTTTGTTTCGAAGTTAAAAAATTAAGCTCCCAATGAAGCTATGGATATAACATTAATTCCGTCATTGCGGGTATAGCTGATACCTGTACCTGTGATTATGTTCAGTGATTTGGGCGGCGGCACTTTTTCCGTGTCGATATTTGCGGCCATTTTCTTGAGATTTGCCGCAGCCTCCTCAATTTGGCCGGCGCCGAGTTTTGTTTCGAACGCTATCCAGTCGCCGTTATATTTTTGTGCGATCGCGTCTACTTCCAAGCCGCTTGTGTCGCGGTAATAGTAGATTTTAGCGTCGTTTACCTGTGCGTACACCCGTAACTCATGGGTTACAAGGGATTCAAATAGAAAACCTGTGAATTTGATATCGTTCAGCAGTGTTTTTGCATTTGCGCCAAGCGCGGCTGCCGCTAAGCACGGATCGGTAAAGTGGCGCTTAGGCGTCTTTCGCAAGTTTGCCGATGATCGGATATGCGTATTCCATACGGGTTGATCTTCGGTTATCATCAGTCTGTTCAGAGCGTCTAAATAGTCGTAGATTGTCGGACGTGAGGCGCTGTCCGCCTCCTTTTCGTTAATATCCGCGGCAAGCGTAGTAATCTCCGCCGGGGTTGCGGTATTCCGCGCAATTGAACGCAGAAGAGCGCGTACTTTTATTGGGTCGCGTTTAGTATCTGAAACCCTGCTCATGTCAACTTCCGCGAGGAGGTCGATGTAGGCGCGGTTTAGGTCAACAGCTTGATTCATCCGTTTGCCTAAAAGCGTTGGAAAGCCGCCAATAATTAATTTGTCAATTATAAATTCTAATTCTGCTGGCTCATCGATTATGTCGATTTTCGCTCCGTCGAAAAGCTTGTTGACGCTGACCTTGCCGGATGAGCGGCCAAGTTCCTGCCACGACATCGTCCTCATATCAAGCACAGTGAATCTGCCTGCGCCGGAGTGCATCTTCGCAGTCTCCTCCGGGTTTGCCGAACCTGTCAGGATAAACTGTCCGGTCTGTTTACGTTCATCTACCTCATGGCGTATATAATTCCACAGTTTAGGCTGTGTCTGCCATTCATCTATAAGACGGGGAGTTTTGCCAAGCAGCAGTCTCTTTGGCGCTGTCTGCATGAGATCCGGCACATTTACATCTGTATCGACCTGCAAAATACTCCCGGCAATCTGCTTTGCCGATTCGCTTTTCCCACAAGATTTAGCGCCTCTGATAAGCACCGCGCCGGCGGAGTCGAGTTTTCTTTGTAACTCGTTGTCAGTCAATCTGTTGTTATATGTCATAGTGCGTCTACTTTACATATTTTGAGCATTTTACTTTACATATTTCGAGCAACTCGCTTTACATATTTTGAGCTGTTCGATTTACATATTTCAGGCAAAACGTCTTACATAAATAAGATAATTTGTTTTACATATTTAGTGCAAGCGTTTTTTTATTTTTAGCTGTTGACATCCTTTGCGTTCTGATTTATCTTAAATTATCCTACGATTATAATGCAGGAGTGACTCAATGGTAGAGTGCAACCTTCCCAAGGTTGAAGTTGCGGGTTCGATCCCCGTCTCCTGCTTTTTTTAATTGTGATTACGCTTGCGCATATCGTCATATAAGCTCCGGTCTCCATCACCGCTTGGGAATAGTTCCCTGCTGCGAATAAGGAAATCGGAGTTTTTTTATTTTGTTGGAGTGTCAGGAGGCGAATGAGAATAGAATATCAGGACATTAGCTGTGAACAGGTGCAGATGGATAACGCCATATCTATTGAATCGGCGAATAAAAAACGGGCTGCGGTTGTTGTTGTTGACCCGTCAAAGATTATAGGTTGGGACAGAGAACCTGTAAATTTATTCAACACAAAAGAGTTAAAGCTATGGCTGCTTCGTACCTATCAGGGAAGAAAAATAAAAATAAACGATGATAACCAGATTGTTCAATTTACAAGAGGCGGGCTTGAAAGTGATTTAAAAAATAGGGGTGAGATACGCCGTCAAGCGTATGCAGACCTTGATTGTATAATTCAAAACAGCATTTATTACAGCTATGAACTCGGCGACGTCAAGCATTTTAACGTAAATAAACATCGAACATATTATGGGGCAATAAATATAGGCAGTCAAAACTACGCGGTACGCTTGAAAATTAATACGTTTGCCGGTTCAGATGTTGGTTTATATAAAGATTTGGATATTAAGGAAATAA
>Ga0123353_10018002_pt1 | contig 10422 bp, 10 predicted proteins | sample TergutLab28metaG_3_FD_92763 | JGI IMG/M metagenome (GOLD analysis project Ga0123353, IMG submission 92763) | Labiotermes labralis P3 segment gut microbial communities from Petit-Saut dam, French Guiana - Lab288 P3 | ecosystem: Host-associated > Arthropoda: Insects > Digestive system > Gut ...
AGCTTATGTATTACATAACAAAAGCCTTCATTCCGAGGTTAACTTGATTCCATTTGCTTCCATTTTTAGATTAGGAAGTGCATTATCGTGCAAAAATTCGACTTGTACACAACCGTACACAACCAAACTCAGCAAAGAAGCAATATTGTCATACATATATGGTATTATGTGGTATTATATAGTATTATATGGTAATATTTGTCCCCGTTCGCCCGTTCCTAAGACAAATAACGTGTACAAGTCGAATTTTTGCACAATAATGCAACCATTCTCCTAATGCAATAATGCAACCTGCAACTATAATGCAATTAACTCCTAATCTTAAAATATAAAATCCGAAATCCGAAATCAGAAATCTGAAGACTCAAATTAACAATTCATTTGGGTCCATTTGTTTTGGATATCTCATATAATGTTTTACTCGAAAATAATTATAAAAATGAACGCCAGCGCGGAAGCTCCCGCTGTGCCTGCGCGTAACCGGCCGCGTAACTCGCTTCAAGCAGTTCCGGTTTCGTGGTCGTGTTTTTAATAGTCATATGCTCGGGACAAAACACGATCGCTTTCCCGTCCCGCTCCAGCGCGTCGAGCTCGTCCAAGATCTCGTTATAGCAGCGCCACCGGTTCAGCATACGCTCGGCCAGTATTTTCTTGCGTGGGAAAAGCGCCCGCGTGAGCATGGGATGTTTGTCCTCTGATTTACGGTAGCCGCGCTCCTGTGTGCGGACCACGAAAAACTTTTTATACCCGTCGCGCTTTGCCTGAGCGAGGGGCAAACCCCAACTGTCCCCTATGCCTCCGTCGTAATATAAGTGGCCGTCGAGGACGACGGCGGGCATGAACCAGGGCATCGTAGAGCTCGCGCGCACGCGCGTCATCAGCATGTATAAGTCCGGCATGTCAGCTTTCGTCCAATAGACTGTCTCGCCAGCCGTAGCGTCAAACGACTCGATATGCGCACAAGCGGGATTCGCGCAAAACGCGTCGAAATCGAAGACGAGCTTTTCCCCCGGCATACAGGCCTCCTGATAGATATACCGGGCGTTGAAATAGCCCTTGCCCGTGAGAAAGGTCCTGAGCCCCGACGTGCCGGGCTCCCCCATGAAATCGACGAACGACTCTTTGGACCTCCGGATATCGCCCGAAATATAATTTACCGTATGGCTCGACCCGGCTGAGATCCCGTAGACGTCGGCAAAGAGAAGCCCTTCCTCAAGCAAGGTCACAACGACGCCCGCCGTATAGCTGGCGCGCATGCCGCCGCCCTCGAAAATCAGTGCTGTATCATTTATATTAGGCGTATTTGGCACTATTCCCACTCTTTGCCCTGGCGCAAGCAGAGTTTTACAACCGCGTATTTTCAATCGTTCTTGCAGACACATATGTGTCTATTATTTGTATTTTCGGAAAATTTTCGCAAGAAGCCGACTTTTTGCAATCAAAATGCGATCACTATTTCTGAAACCAATGGTTGCAGAAATCGGCTTTTCTCCCGATACTTCTGACAAGACTCTTGAACGATATGCGGTTGTCAAGGTACGTTTCTAACGTGCATTAACAGCTGATTAGAGCCATTAAAGCCACATTCGAGCAACTTGAGGAATTTCATTCAATTCCTAGCTTCGCTCGCCATCCAGTTTATCACATCATCTTCATCATCGGAACGAAATACTATTTCATCCTTTTCGTTTCGAATTTGGTATTCGAGAATGTCGAAATCGATCTCTTTCTCCCAAAGAGGATGTACCCTTCCTTCAAATACCTCCGCGTGATTCCACGCTTTCGACTCAACAATAATATGAAAACTCATAATTCCTTTTACTCCTACTATAAGCGTAACGCCCTTGCCCCTTTTACGCTTTCATCATGTAGCAACCCTGATTAGCTCATCACTACCCTTAGTAATAGTGCCTTTCTTAATATGATAGGCTATATTTTTTGTCTCGCAGAACTGAATTACTTTTTGCGCTTGAGTATTGTAAAACAGCTTATGATCTTTGAACGATGATATGATCTTATTGTAATGTGTTCGCCCGAAAATAATTTTATCAACAAAAGACACTTCTTCAAGTATTTTTGTTAAATTCTGCTCAATAATATTCGGCGTTGGGTATGGCTCAATACTGACCCATGTTTTCAGCCCCCTATCGTGCAAATATTTTAATGCCTTTATGCGATCTGAATAATCTGCCGCACCGGGTTCATATACATTTCGATAGCTTTTATCTAAAGACACCAATGTGATTCCATATTCATTTTCCGGTGTTAGTTCGTTCAGTTTTTCAGGTAGTATACCTTTTGTGAGAACTGTACATTTAATCCCTGCACTATTTAGTTTGTCCATGGCAGACATGCTCATTTCGGCAATTTCGAGATAATCAAGCATAAATGGATCTAATGTTTTGCTTTTTCACAATTGAATTAGAAATCAAAGGTTTTAGCACGGGAGTTATAATTTGCGTACTTTTCAGCATTGTATTTTCAACAAGGAATATTTCGATTTCATTATATGTAACTTCTCTCCCCGCAAATTCTTTAGTAAGCATCTCCTTTGCTTCGTTCGCGTAGTACTCTAATCTTGTCTCTTTTTCAAATTCAGTTGAAAACAACGAAGTTTGACCTGGCATCAATATACTATTTTGATAAAACTCGCGACCATCAAATGTATCCCACAAAGCATCCTTTAAGAGCACCAACCCTTTAAGCGCTGGCGATGCATATAATATCTGATATAGTTCAGAGCTGGTTGAGGTTTTAAAAGAATAAGAAAATGAAAAGTTCATGGCACCAATTTTTATACACTTTTTTATATGATCAACAAGTTGCTTTTTATCTTCAATTAATCTGGTAGCTTATATTCTCATATTTTGTAATACTCCAGTACTTTCCGGATAGTGGCTTTGTTCCGATCGAATATTTCATTTGAAAAATCATTATTGGAGATTATACCCTTTACAATTACGAGATCCTCAACGCTTAATTGATTGAACGCTTTCCACCAGTCTTTAGTAAGTGTCTCTTTGTATTTAAATCTATATATGATAAAGGGCTCCGGCATCCATAGTATTTTAAAATAGCCTGCCTCGTTCTCGCCAAAGGCTTCGTTGAAGAAATCGACACCGCGCCCTATTTTCCCTTTTGTAGCATTTAAAACAGCCTGAACGGCTCGGATGAATTTTTTATTCCAATATTTTCCTATATAGTCTCGATTTCGGAAAAATTGCGGATCGCTGATCGGATGGTACTTCATCGGAAATGAGTAAATACTAGTATCGAGTTCTTCGCACAAATAAACATTAAGGCGCATACGACGATAAAGGTCTTCCGGCTTATCGGCATAGTTATATAGCATATAGTTTGAAAGATTTTTAACACCACATTCGATAGCAATGCGGACTGCTCGTTCGTACGATTCACGTTCGCTCCAATAATCAAACGCGATGCGGAGCGGTGAGATATGCACTTCAGCCAACTTTTGCATCTTTTCTCTCGTAACAAGTTTTGCGTCGATGCCTTGATTGAAATCAACACAACGCCGAGCCGAACGGTGGGTCTTTTTATCGTGTATTTTTTTGTATAATGGACGGATATACTCATTTAAGGCAATAATTTTTTCCTTTGTAGCCGTATGTTCTTGCAGGCAGTGGGCTTCTTCAAGCTTAATAAATACCTCGGTCTTTTTCTTGTCATCAAGCCTGGATACCAGTTCACGATAGTGGAGGACGCAACGCTTTATGTACGCTCGGTCGTTGTATGAAGAACCCAGGTTTCGGATAGAAATATCATATTGATTCGGTTGTATATACTTTTGATCTTTGCCGAAACCACAAGCAACCAACTCATCGACAATCTTGTCAAAGCATTCGGAGGCTAGAACGTTGTTGTCCAGCAATAATAAGTTCCTCTGTTTCCCAAACCTTTCATCAGTCTCACGTATACTCTCAGCCAATCCGGCTACATAATCGCAAAAATCCGGCTCTAAAGTTGGTACCGCGCAAAACGGGCATTTATTCGGACACCCTCGTGTTAGATATCCGTAGTAAGCATTTATCGCCCTATACTGATAATCTGTCTCGTCCAAAAGAGAATAATCAAGCGGCAAGTTGTCGATATTGTCATTTGTACCCGGATCTATTACTGAAGAGTCGGTCAACTGCCCGATAAAAGGACGAATTCCTGTTTCGGAAAAAACTTCATCCGGCAGTATACTGGACATGATACCGCCAATATATACATCCTCTTGCTTCTTACAAAGTTGTTTAACAGTATTAACCGTGCGAATTGTCACATTCCAGTTGTATGTAAAAAGCGTCGTAATAAAAACCTTGTCGAAAAAAGGCTCTCTCTTATATACTCTGCGGATGTATTTTGATCTGTATTCTTTCATTCGATTCTTTATAGCTTCATCTTTAAAGCCGGGAACATTTTCCAGAATATTATTATGCCCTATACGGATGAATTCCTGGAATGAGATAATAAATTCGCGCCAAAAAATATCAGGTGCAAGGTCTTGTAAATCGCTTATTAAACTCTCACTGTAGATGTCTGCAATCAGCCTACGGATATCACCTTTAAAAAAACGGACCTCATCGCCTTGTTTCTTAAAATACGTCGATAGCTTCATTAAGCCCAGTGGCGGGTATTTATTTTTGTAATCAGGTTCAATAAGCAGTATTTTTCGATTCATGAATTATTTTAATTCTTCTTGAATGCGTCTGATGATCATATCTGATAGTTCCTCAGATACAGCTTCCTTAATGATTGAATATATGCGGCCAATGAGTTTTTGTTCGCTTCGTGTGAGTTTCGGAAGATTGGTTGTCATATAAGGAAGATCGTCGACTTCCTCCTTTTTAGATTCAATTGTCTCGACCTTTTCTTGGGTCCGCTTGACCTTTTCTTCAAGCTTATCGCTTTTGTATATATCAGCGATATTCTTACTAACTATGGAAAATGGGCTATTCTCATCTTCGCTTACGGAACTACGCTCGAGTTTACGAATAGCTTTCTCTGCATTTTGTTGCGCTTTCTCCAATTCGAATTTCTTTCGTTGACGATCTTCTTCGTCAATAAACTCGTTGTTCTTTACTTTATCTTCATAGTCTTTTGCAAGATCGATATACTTTGCCTGCGCTTTATAATTCCCTTTGTCCGCATTCGCATGTGTATATAGTTTATGTAGTACATCATAAAAATATTCACGTAATACATCCTCAAATTCCACGCGCGCCTCGTTTTCGATGAAGTAGTTTCGTTGTGAATTTGGAATCAGGTCTTTATGGACTACAAATACTTCACCGATGAAATAAAAAATCGCCCGCGTCTCTTTGAACAATTCGCGAAGCGTAATGCCATCCCCAATCTGTATATTTCCCTGACGGAGGCGAATACCTCTCATCATATTGATATTTGGGATTTGCTTTTCAAAAGCAGAAAGACCTGTCCACATCCACCCAAGCAGTTCCCCGTTTTTCAAATGGAAATCCCTAAACTCAAGAGTTTTTACTTCATCATATTGTTTTTTACTCTGGCCATAGCTTTCATATAACACAGTGCCATAATCCTTGTATACTTGCTGGCCGTTTACTGTAATATTGTATTCATCGATTTGCAGGCCGATATCGCGGGCATGATTGTATACATCTTCTCTAAGCAGAAATGTGTTTTTATATTTCACCGGAGCGACAAAACTTAAATAAATAATAACTTCTTCCTTATTTAGCAGCGTTGTGTTTTCTGGATTGATTTCGATAAGTTCAACTCGGAAAAAATGGCTGTCGATATCGTCTTCTGCGCTTGAAAACTCAACAATCTGTTCAAGTACCTCATCAATCGTATGTTTCTTGTTGTCAGATAAAAGTGTACGCATATGCTTTGCGTCCCACGTCATTACTGATTTTTCAGATTCACCTTTGTACGATGTAGTAAATACAAGTTTGCTGCAATAAGCCAAGCCAGACAATCGGCCGATACCGCGAAAACCTTTATCTTTTCCTATTTGTTTATCCGAGTTCGCGATATCGCCAAGTTGCTGTTGAAAGACATCTTTACTGATACCTGTTGCGTTGTCCTCAATAACAATGCGACGGTTTTTGTTTTCAATATATATTTCAACTAATGCGTCATCAGAATCAAGAATTCCCTCTGAAATGGCAAGATCAATTTGGTCGCAAGCATTTTGTATATATTCCCGAAAGATAGTCTTCGATTCAGAGTACATTCCGGTTGTCAGGTTTTCAAGGATATTCTTACCTATTACAGCCATTTTAAAGCTCCTCCTATTTAAACTGTTTATAAATCGGTTTCGGGAATTTAATACTGAGATGCGTTCTAAGCACAGGATTCTCAATTATGTATTCGCCTTGTTTCAATCGCGTCATGATGGTTTTATATGTGCTTGGTATGCTCCGGTAGTCACCTTTTGTTAATTCTATCGAATTCGTACGGCCATAAGCATGTGTAGAGCAGTTTCCTGTCACTCGATCGTGAATAGCGCTGCGGAATTGCTCGGCTGCAAACAGTATGACGCCAAGCGAGCGCCCGCGCTCAGCCACATCGAGAATCTGTCGCAGTATTGGAGAGTTTTTTGGTGCTTCCTTTGAAGCGTACTTGTTCAATTCGTCAATGAAAATGATGATCTTCGAAGGGGGCTCAACGCCTTCCTGCCCCGAAAACTGCCCAAGCTGCAGATCATAAATTGTCCTCACAACATCTCCAAAAATAAACGCTTGCATGTCTTCAGAAAGCTTAGCTATATCAATAACATGTACATCATTTCTTTTGATAAATCGAAGGGCATCGCCTAATCTGGTTTCGTTGTCATCTTCAACAATGGATCGTGCGAAAATCTTATTGTCTGTGAGCGCTTTGTTCACAATGCGATAAAATTTGCGCCAACTCACAACCGGTATTTCCTTATCGGAGCTGCTCCCTCCGGAGCATTTCGCCTTAACTGCCTCAAGGAATTTCTGCCAATCGGAAGCTTCTCCAAAATCCCCTTGCCCGGATATGATATAACTGATGATGGCGTCCATCGTTTGCGTGGAATCGTCAATATTTGAAAATAGCAGATCTAAATTGTCCTTGTCATATTGATAGATATATTTAAATCTACTGGCTTTCTTCTTTCTGATATTGTCTTCTACTTCTTCTGGCGTAAGATACGTGTTCCATTGTTTGCTTTTAGTTTGTGAATATGGATAGTAATAATGAACGTTTTGAAAAGGTGTTGTTGACAATCCAAGATCCTCATACTGTTTATGTGTTTTTGTTTTTTCGCCTTCAGGGTTGTCGCTATCGGAAAAATCATTCGGTTGGTCAACGGCCAGTAAATCCCTGCCTTTGACATTGAGCAAGACGAATGCAACACTCTCATCCTCATCATCAATACATAAATACCTGTCTTGAATAGCCTTGAACAGGAACATTCCATAGGATGTTTTTGCAGCCAAGCCAGAGATGCCGGAGATGTTCAGATGGGCTCCTTCAGGCCCGATAATAAACTTGGAATTCAAATGTACGGGGATTGTAACCTTATCGGAGCATTGTGTGCTCTCATACATCTCCAGATACCCGCAAACTAAAGGATTCTCGATATCCTGGAGCCCAAGCGCGTATCTGATCTCGTCAGCCTCGGCGAGATACACTTTCTTATCGCTCTGTAAAGGTATATAGATATTTTTCGTATTACAAATAATTTTTGCAGCCACATAATTCATTCCAATACGAAGGGTGTTGCCTTGTGCTTCGACGTCACCAAAATCATTTGAAATAAAATTACCCAGGAATCCGTTCGCATCTGTAATGTGTGAGATATCTTCAATTTGGCCATATGAGTATGATCCTTCAACATGTTCAACCTTCACTACATCAAAAGGATGAAGTATCAGATTTGAATTCGTCCAGAAAATGAAGTCGTCTACAGTTGTCGGTTTATTTTCCGTCGCTATAACGCGTCCAATCAACTTTCCCATTACCGCCTCCTAAAACAAATTTAAAAACAATTCATTACTGATATATTTGCTTTTTACAAATCGTTCGGTGAGATACACCGGGTATAGATGATTAGCCCATCGTAGATCCGCGCCATAGCAAGTCGGATTTCTCTCATTGATGATGTTTGCGCTGATCAGATCGACAAGTTCACTGTCCATACCTTCATTAAGTTCCTTTTTTGTAATGAGAATTTTTTCTACTTTCACAACCCCGTCAAACGGCGTAGTAGTAACATTCTTGCTGCGAAGCCTAATATACCAAACTGCAAAATGAACGCCTTTAAGAAACTTCGTTTCATAAAGTGCGACCGGAGTCCGATGAAAGACCGGAAGATCGACAATATAGCCGGCGTTCTTTTTCCCGGTATGATCAAGGCAACTCTCAGGATTGAATGATTTCGAAACACCAATAACATAGTCATAGTTGTTCTTGATCTTTTCAAGCGAACGAAGATCTTTATCTCCGGAACGCATTTCTTTATATTCCAAAGATCCATCCTTCAGCAAGAAATTGTCCTGATTCAGTTTACCTTTAGCGACAAGATTTTGCACCATCTTCTTTTCGGCCTCAATCATGGAATCTTGAACTACAGCAATACCACGATCTTCAAGTTTTGCGTTTTCATTAAGGTTATTGGTAGAGTATGGCTTTATTGCTGAAATAGAAACTCCAAGATCGTGCAAATACGGCCTCTCATTCAGTTTTTTTATACGTGAGCTGAAAAAAGCTCCGTCGTCCCATCCGTCGGCATTGCTTTTATCCGGAAGTGCAATGATAATATCAAAGAAAAATTCCTCAGGATGTAGTTCCTTGTCTACACGCTTACAGCAACCTACTCCAAATTGCCCGGCAATGACAGGATAGACTTGATTTGCGTATCCAATGTCGTCAACCTTGTACGCATGGCGCGATCCGTCAAGGAAATATGTTAGAATTGGTCGGCTTCCGGCAATTTTATCGGCTTCCGACATAAGATTTACAGCGGTTTTGTGAGTGACAGTTTCGGCAGCTTCTTTCCATTTCATTATTCTGTCAGCCTCGTTATCATAGTCAATGGAAGGCAATCCAATTGAGTCAAAACTGTATTTCAATGTATTGTAACTTTTGCCTTTTGTCTCCCTGGCGAGCATCGCCATAATTTTTTCCACCGTTTCACTCCCTGTTGTAGTAACCGATAATAACTTCGATTAAACCGGCAATCATTGCTTTGTCTCCCTCGATCATTCCCGTCATATATCGCTCATATACAGATTGATCTTCAGCAGAACTTAAATCGAGCCGGTACCCTTTTTCAAGCGCAAGCACTCTGATGAATTCACGTTGCGTTCTGCCGTTACCCTCACGAAATGGGTGGAGATGGTTTGTTGCATCCAAGACCTCAGCAAGTTTTTTCGCTACTGTTGGAATGTCATCGCCTAAAGCCCGAAACTCTTCAATCAATTCATTTATATAAGTGAAGCCCTCGGAAAACCTTTCCGTCGGTAAGAACTGGGTTCTCTCTTTACTTATCTGGACTGTCCGGACTTTACCGGCCCACTCATATATATCCTGAAAAATGTATCCGTGAATTTTCAAAAGAGTCTCAGCTGATTTTATTTTGATCGGATTGATCGCCAATTCTTCCAACCGACGGCCGCACCAAATGCTTTCAGTTACGGTCAATAGATTATCGTCCTCGATATTTAACTTGTTCAGCAGGACGTGCGTTTTTGGGTCTGTATAAATATGATCGGGATCTTCGTACTTGTATTTGTGTTCGTTTTTCATAACCGTTCTTTGATACGTGCAACGAGCGCTGAAGGCTCTATCTTGCCGGCAACGAAATCCCGATACAATTCGATAAGCCCGGGCGTTGGCTCAAAGCCCTCGTACATATTCGATCCGAGTGCGTTTGCTGCCCGATCAAGCGAGCCTTTATCAGGGAACGGTACCCCCATAATTGTCATTGCATTGCGGTCAACCGCTATCGGTGTAAATGCCATTTTCAACCTCTTGTATTTCAAATCATATTATTAATTATACCAAGAATTGCTTGATTTTTCAATGGATAGGCGCTCTTTACAATAGAATTCAATGGAAGAAGCACAAGTAAATGTGACCAGCTAAATTGTCGTGACAGTGAAACGACAGTTTTTTCATCAGGAAAATATTCGGCAAACAGGAGCATACGACGAAAATTCTATCTTTAAAACTGCAGCTATATTTTTCTTGCAATTGTGTCGCAGGTTGCGACGCAATCATTTTGCAATCACGCGTGAAAAAAGGCCCTTGAAATTGTTGGAGTTTCAAGGGCCTTGCGGTTGTAGCGATTCATTCCCACTCAATGGTGCCGGGGGGTTTTGGGGTGATGTCGTAAAAGACGCGGCTGACGCCTTTGACTTCCTTGGTGATACGGCTCGAGATGAGATCGAGTACTTCGTAAGGCAG
>Ga0123353_10018003_pt1 | contig 10422 bp, 7 predicted proteins | sample TergutLab28metaG_3_FD_92763 | JGI IMG/M metagenome (GOLD analysis project Ga0123353, IMG submission 92763) | Labiotermes labralis P3 segment gut microbial communities from Petit-Saut dam, French Guiana - Lab288 P3 | ecosystem: Host-associated > Arthropoda: Insects > Digestive system > Gut ...
ACACACACCCACACATACACACACACCACACCCACACACACACACACACACACATACACACACACCACACACCCACACACACACACACCACACAAACACACACCCACAACCACACACACATACACACACACACACCCACACACACCCACACATACACACACACACACATACACACACACCACACACACACACACACCCACACACCCACATATACACATACACACACACCACACACACACACACACACATACACACACACATACATTAGGTGCATTACTAATTAGGGCACTTTTGGAAGACGCACCATTTTGGACCATTTTCGAAACCATTTTCAGTTATTCGTTATGCAACATGAGAGGGGCTGGTGTCATCTTACAGTAATTAAGCTACGGGCTGGATGATCAGGGCTTCATATCCCGGCACCAAATTACCTAGACAGGCCCTGGGGGCCAACGAGCCCTTATCCATGCACACCGAGGGCCTGATTGGGGTTCCAGCAAGGGTGGGCGAGTTAAAAGTCTTTACACTAAATCAGCCAGTCTGTCATCTGCAGAGTGACTTTGGGTTGGTCTGAGAGGGCTTATTGGTACAGTCGGCAGATAATGGAACTGCCAAGAGAGATAAAAACGTATGCAACATATTGGGGGCCGGGACCCCTTCCGGTCCCCCGGGCCCCGGTAATTCGTACCAGCTTCCCCCACCCTCCCTCTCTTCGAATTTGCCGATAGCTGTTTCTGCAGAGTTAAAGCGGCCAGGGCGTGAGGCTGACCAGTCATCTCCATATTCTGTGGCGGTTAAGAATGAATGCAGCTGCACGTTTCCTTGCGCAGTTTGTTGCTGTGGCTTCTAGAGAACCACCAAATGACGAATGTATCAGATTCGAAGTGTTTCTTACGTATCTGTTCTTGTCTTGAAAGACAGGGACAGTCCTTATACATGAACCATCCCCGTTGGTGCTCAGTTTGTGTACTTTCGTATTCTGGTGCAATCGACCTAATGATGACCCATGCTGGGGGTCGAAACTAGTAGCTAGACAGCATTTCGTTGTGTGTGACTGTGGACAGTGTATGCTGCACACGCAGTATGTGTACTGTGCGTGTCTGCAGCACGCAGCTAGTCAGGCTGCCAGCGTCCAATTAACAGATTAGCCGTCTTGTGTTCTGCCCGACTGTAAATGACAGTTGATGTGACGTTACCTTCAATGAAAATCTTCTCGTCCGGATCTCGAGTTCTTGGAGTGTGTATGCGGACGGACGGACAGACAAAGGGATTATACATAACTCCCCCCCCCCCGCGTGAATTCGGACTGCCTGGAAAAGGAAAGTTTAAATTTATCGCAGGTGTACGTTGCACAAACACGTGCGCGTTGTCACTTCACGTGTCGTGTCGACACTGTTCCTTGTTACCGTCGTCACTTGTTGTGCTGTCTGCATTCCGCAGTTCGCAGTTTCTGAACAACCAAAGTGCAGACGGACAGGTAAAGCGATGACTTCATTTGACAATGTCCTGACAATTACTAAGGTTTGTGACGGCGAAGGATATACTGGCCCTCGATTGTGTTCGCCGGAAGTTAGTGTGCGCCTTCCGGAACTTCTGCCGAACGTGAATCGATGTGCATCGTACAGGGTGAGTCGGAAGGATCCGCGAAACTGCGTGAGTGTGTCAGTGGAGCGACCTAGAGGAAACAAACATTGTTCAGTGCTGATATTGTAAGGAACAGTAGCGAGAAGGACCGGCAATGACCGCAGTGTGGGTCGGACAGAGCAGCGTGCTGCAGAATCTACCGTGCTGTTATACAAATGACGAGTTAACGTCACTGGGCCAATAGGGTAAATCGAGATGGCAGAGTGCTCCGAAATGGCGGCACCTGTGGGTCAGACTGCACGATGTCGTACCCCACCAGACCGCAACCTTGAAAGCAAATGCAATTTCTTACGCAATTCCGGCCTGTGACACTTTATTGGCGCAGACAGAACGTAACGCCTCTAGTACTTTTATCTGCATACATTGTTTTGTTTGTATTAACTACAACCTCCCGTGATACGTGGGTCCCTGTCACCACGGCATGGCCCTTTCGCAGGTTGCGGATGGAGGAACGGCCTGAAATACGGAGGGTATCTGCGAATATATTGAATAAACTGTCGCGGGCAGCCGACTGTTTATTCTTGCAGCTTGGGGTTTGTGCGAGGTACTTCTTGCCTTAAAAACTGGCATTGTTACCAAACAGTTAACACGTTCCTCGAACCTGGACTGATCCTTCGATACGATCTAAGCAGTGGAACAGGGACATACGTGGAATTGATTGGATTGATCTGGCTCAGGATAAGGACAAGTGGCGGGCACTTAATACACGCGTTAATGGACCTTTGGGTTCAACAAAATTCGGGCAATTTCCGACTAGCTGAGAACCGGTCAGCTCCTCAAGAAGGACTGTGCTCCACTTCATTGCCCATCAGTCGGAACAGTTTCTCTCGACAGATGGCAGTGCTGCAGTTGACCCTTGTGCGGTGGAAACAAGGAACGGGGACAAAGTTTTTGGTTGCTCAGGGTCTTGCATACACGTTCGTTTGCTCAAGGAGTGTGCTGAAGCTGCTGTGGATGTGCGTGCTGTTCGGCGAAGGGTGGCAGGTGGTATGGAAGCTGGAATGGGGGGTGGGGGCAGCACTTGCTGACAGACCGCTGAGTGGTCGTTGTTGTGAGCTGCTTGCCCAGAGGGTAACAAGAGCGCACTCCGCCGGCTGTACTGAAACACGAAGCAGTACACCTGCAAAATGTTTGATGTGTCGTTCCTCCACGGTAACTGACGTCGGCACAGTGCTGCCGCACCCACCCTACAGTTTTGCACTCGTACCGTCTGTTGAATCCGTTGAATGAAGAAAGCCTGTGAGGACGTCATTAGGCGCTGCAGAGGGTGAGCAGCTTCCAGTGGTGGCGCTCAGAGGAGGAATGTGACTGTCGGCAGGAAGGACGACACACTGCCGTCTGCACTGTTGCGGTGAAGTCTGTCTAACCAGTAAACAGCTTGCAGTGAAACGTAGGAGCCTGAGCTTTGCTGTGCTGTGCTGCAGCAGGAACTGACTATGCAGGTTCCGGACAGGAACTGATGTGACACTGTTTATGCAGTGCAGTGTATCATGCTGACATGCGAACCTGCTGGCACATACAAATTATGTACATCGCATACATGCATACATACATACATACATGTGATGTTCCGTCCTTAGGGAGTAACACATAAAACATAAGTTGAACCGAATGAATCCATTGTTTATGCAACTAATGATGTAACAGAGTTATGGATAATTGTAAAATAACAGAGTGGTAAACTGTAGGGTGTGAAGTGGGGACCGTGTGTATGTGAAGTGGGGTCATTGGGTGTGAAGTGTGGACCGCGTGTGTAAAGTGTGGACCGTGTGTATGTGAAGTGTTGGCCCTGTGTATGTGAAGTGGGGACCGTATGTGTGAAGTGTGGATCGCGCGCGCGTGAAGTGGGACCTGTGTTTGTGAAATGGGGACCGCGTGTATGTGAAGTGTGGACCACGTGTATGTGAAGTGGGGACCGTGTGTGTGAAGTGTGGACCGCGCGCGTGTGTGAAGTGTGAACCGTGTGCGTGAAGTGGGGACCTTGTGTGTGAAGCGTGGGCTGTGAGAAGTGTCAAATATGAATGTGAAATATGGACGATTTTTATTGAGGAGGGAGACTTCAGTGGCAATTCCTGATGTCAGCAGACCAGAGAGAGAGAGAGAAAATAGGTGAGCGTTAGGATATGAAACGAGCGGTTTGGGGAGAAGCAAAAACAGAATGCTGCTCTCTACGCCGTGTGGTCTGGTGTCAGCGCACCGATGTTTTGAGCAGCTTGCATCGATGTTGGTGGTGGAGACAGCAGTGTTCAGAGCCTGCTATCGTGTGCAGCGCTGAACAGGAAGTGTGCTTTTGTGCGACTGGAGACGGACAGTTCCAGGAAGACCTCTGCGACTGTGCCACCCAGGAACAGTTCTGGAACCAGACAGTGGGCAGTGCACTGACAGGCCTGGCGCTTGGCACCCCTGACGAGATACGCGATATCACTATCGATCTGATCAAGACCAACCCTCTGTCCGTTCTGACAACCCTTTCCATACCCTAACAAATTGGATGTCGGAAGAGGGTGGTGGTGGTGGTGGTGGTGGTGGTGGCGGCGGCGGTGTTATTCATAGCTGCATTTTGACCATAATATTTAATTCTCTGCAAAGACTTTCATTATTTGGAACGGAGCCATCTTGAGTTCCCAGAATGCTCGCTGTGCCACACACTGTCGGCGTATCGAGAAGTGCATACGGCAGATTGCACCTGCCGGTACGTGAACGAAAGATCATCAGATGAATTACCCGCTCTGTCCTAGTTCCTGTTTTGGCATTTACTATGTACCCCTATAGTAGGTCGCGGGGTAGCTCAGTCAGCTTAGTGATCGCGAAGGTGATCCATAAACCGTTATCCACTGCACACTTACTGGTTTATTAATTAATATATTCAAACATGCAGCATGTTTCGGCCGCAAAGGGCGATTGTCGGTTAACAGATAAAAATACTGACAGACAGCAATCTGTATGCGGAGAAGAAAGTTGTATTAAGGGCGAGATCTGACCCATTTGCAACTTGTACAGTACCGACGTAGGCTAATTCAGCCGATACAGCTGCAGCTCTTAGTAAAAGTGCTGTAGCAGCGCTGTATATCTATAAAGAACGTCAGCCTCGAGACCAGTGCACATTGCCATCCCGCAGTTGTACATCGCGGACGTACCCTGTGTGCTAGGCACACCGCAGTACACTGCACTCTGCATTAAGTTATGGCAGGTAACGTTACAGGACACTGAAAATTAAGTGCCAGGGTTTTAAAGTAAGTTATTATTTCACGTAATTTCATTCTCCGTTATTAATAAACTGAAAACATTCGGACTCTACAGCAAAATATAAAATGTCTTGCAACGTAAGAACCAAAAATTTTAGTCCATTTGCTGTACTAAACTTTCAGCGTATCATTTTCGTCATAACCTTGTGTCTTATTGTCGATACTTTCCAGATTCCAATCCTCATTCCCAGAACATTCGACACAACTGCCGAATAATTTAATACTATTTAAGTCAACACCATCTCTGGCGCAGTTGGTTGAGGCACAGCGCTACAATCCGGGAAGTAGCGGGTTCGATTCCCCACGATGTTACTCTGGCCCTGAGGTCATTCAGCCTGTAACAGAAATGAGTACCAGGAGCGTTTGCTGGGGGGGGGGGGCAAAGGCGGCCGGGGCTTGGGGCTGACAACTCTACCACCTTCTTGTGCCGTTTGTCGTGAAATCTGGGAGCCTCAACCTCCTGGAACCCTCGGGGCCTTTCTACGTCTCGAATCGGAGAATAAAAAATAAACGTAGTTAAAAGCCCGTGGTTGGCACCAGGGGCGCAGTTCTTGATATTTAACTGTTAATTGTCGATATTAATGCAATAAATTGTGTATCTGCATTTTTGACATGAGCTGCAGATGTGTGGGCTGAATTACATCCGGAAATTTACAAGTTTCCAAGGAAGTAGATCTCGTCTTTAATAAGATTTTACTGTTATAACATACAGTGACAATTTTATTTGTGGTGCCTCTCGATGGCGCTCTGCGACCGTAAACGTGTTGCGTGTTTGAAACTTTTAGTTGCTGACCGACTGGGTGCGTTCCTTACATATGTCACAGCCGAATGTCAGGATAAAGTGCGGTCGGTAGAGTGATCAGGCAGGCTGCAGGATGCACGACCCCGCAGCGGCTGCTCCGAAACGTCCAGACCGGCTCTGGGGCTGACACAACTTCCTGTGCGGGGTGGGGACTCTGTCCCAGGGGATAAGACGGTCGGGGCCTAGTCCTGATGTAATGGCGGAGATTAAGAATTTGCGCAGCTATACCTCCACTCCCCCATACGTAAAAGGACAACTACTGTTGCGTTACTGTGGCGCTATGTAACACACATAGCATGATGGGATGTTACACAGCGTAGATCGCTAGTTACTTACCGACATTTCGAAACAACCTGTAGGTTCCATCTTCACTAGTCAACCAATCCATTAAGAATATCCGTTCATCTTAGACTGGTTGACTAGTGAAGATGGGACCGATTGGTTGTCCTGAAACGTCGGTATATAACTATCAAGAAGAGCGAAGACCTCGTGTACTCAACGGCCTAAGCCTGAAGTCACACATACACAGCGCTTGTGGCCAGGGATCGTCGGTTCGTGTCTGGTCTGGGGCGACGTGTTTCGTTTGTTTCCTACACTCCGCCCAGGGAAGTGCCGGGGTAGTACTGGGACTAGGCTAAAATGGCTTTCTTGCAATATATTGCGAAGTGCCATGGCCTGCCCAGCTTCCGTCTCCAGCCATTCCGTGAAAGGAACAGCTGCTTCTCCGATTAATCCCCCCTCCACCTCTTTGTCACTCCACCAGTGCTCCGTATTGGTTCATGCGCTCGTCTGTCATGGACGCTAATCTTTGCATGTAAGAGCGTCGTTAAACAACTCACGTATCAAAATCCTTCCAGCCAGTGTAACCCAGTCACACCGAACTTTCGGCGCTGAGTGTTTCTGACGACGACAGCGTTTGCAGTGATTGCGAGCAGGACTGTGAGTGTAGTGCCTTATCTGCAGTGCACTGCGTTACGGGCGGACGGACGCCATGATTGCTGTCGTCCCGTGCCTACTGCAGTTTCTGTATTGACAAATGTATTTTGTAATGGCTGTATCGTACGTCGGGGTGACGGAACAGATATGTATAGAGAACGATTTGACACTGGTTATCTACTGTTTTATTTTGACATTTCGTTCTGTCCCTTGATGACCAAATGCAACATGAAAAATTCGGGCCTTTTTTTATGATGATGTCACGTGTGTGTAGACCAAGCTGTTTACGTGTGACGTAGCTGATCGCTGCACGTGCTGCTGTCACGTGTGCTGTGGGGAGCAGCAACAGAACCAAGCAATGTCCGTGTGTTGAAATCGTTTTGTTGCCATAAATCTTGTTTTATCGCGACCAAACAGGTGACAGTGCGCGCTGCTGCTGCGAAGGTACGGGGTTCGAGACCGTACCGAGCTCCCGGCTGAACTGGATGCTCTGTGGCATTGGTGAGGCTTGAGCTGTGCCCTTGTCTTGAACAGCCTGGCGCCCCATGTGGTGCAGCAAGGGTGCTTGCTCCACGCGTTGCACAGCCTGCGCTGTGTCCCCACAAAATATCGCGTTTATATCTTAATGTTATATTTCTATCTGTTTCGTAAAATATTCACACTTGATATGATAAGTGCGCTTAAAGTGTTCCTCCCCCGGCTGTATAGGCTGCGGCGTGACCCCGTCCAGTTTGGTAGACGGTGCCTTGGTTTCGCCACAACCATTTGCGTCCATGTTCAGGGTGGCAGAGACTTTAACAATACTCTGCCCAACGACAAGTTCTCTGAAACGTCGATTTAAGCGTCTGTCGCTGGGTAAAAACGTTCCGACGTTAGATCAAAGGAATTTCTTTCCTTCAAAACCCGGGGAATCCTTAACCGACCGACACACCTAACATGCTAGAAGACTGGCAACACCGCTGAGAGAAACTCACATTTCACACGTTTGTACCCCTATAACAAATGAAGTAATCTTCAAATTTTTCTGGATCTCTGAGAATTCTCACGCCATTTCAGTGCGGTGTCTTCGAACAGAAAACGATGCCTTATTAAATTCGACGCTGTGTGACTCTGCGGACGGTCTGGTGACCGAGTTGGAGGCTTAAGAAACGTGATAAACTTTAAATAAACAGGTAGGTAATGTGGCAGTCGCTGGTAAAAATAGCAATTTCCGGAAACGTCGTACACGCTGTCTTTATGGAACAAAAATTTGTCCGATATAATGTCCAACGTCAGACGTTACCACATGTCTATTGTCTTCTGTTTTGGAATGTTTCGCTTTGTGAAGACACACGGAATTGGCAACATGGGATTGCTCAGGCAACTGCTGCAGATCGACGCTAATGGCTGTTCGATGCTCCTCCGATAATCGAAAGGGCGCTGCGCTGAGAATCCCAGACTTCGCCCTCTTAAGCTTGTGACAACAGAACATGATTGTGGAGCAATAGCGGCATGATACCGACAGGAGAAAACCGACGTACTCGGAGAAAACCATTTCCCTGTGCCACTTTCTGCGCTACAAATCGGATGTGGACTGATTGGGCCTTCGTGGTGAGAGAAGGGCGACTGGCCGCACGAGCCAGTGTATGACCACCAGGAAGAGGGGATTTCGTTTTTAGTTCATACCTTGCAGTAAACAAAACGTTTCCATTACAAATACCAGCCGGTTTTTTTATTGGTTAGGGAAATAATTACCTGTTTTTAGGCGCTTTCGCAAAATTGCGTCAAGGGACTCTTAGCTTCGTCATGTCTGTCTGTCTGGTCGTCCGTCCGCCCGCATGGAACAACTGGACTGCCACTGGACGGATTTAATAAAATTTGACGTTTGAGTGTTTGTCGAAAATCTGTTGCGAAATTTGATGTTTCATTAAAATATGACGAGAATAGCAGTACTTTACCTAAGACCATTATACATTTTTGATCATATCTCGCTCATTTCTTTTTAGAGTGAGAAATGTTTCAGACAAAAGTTGTAGAGAAAATCAAAACACACATTTTATGTTCAGTAACCCTTTTTTTCGAAAGTCGTGCCGTTTATGAGATAACGTGAGAAAATATTGTACAGCCATACAGGCCACAGATATCAATATAATACGGCGCATGCGCATTGCATGCTGGATACCTAGGGCTACAGAAACACACTCAGAATATGTAACACTTATTGCCTTCCCATTGCAACAACGGTTGTACGAACGCCCTTTAATGTTGCGTACATTGTCTTGGTGCAAACTCTTCAGAGCGTTTATAGATTCCAGAAGACAGTGCGCGGTGACCGTTGTGATTTGTTGTGTCAAAATGCGATGTTGTTGGTTTACGCAACGCTCTTGACATACCTGCCCTCTTGAAAGTGATGTCACGCACTTCGGTACGTGTGTAATGTTGTTTCGGAGAAACCTGCCGCTTCCTTCGTCAGGGCAAACCAAACAGTTTCAGGATTCTTGTAGCGGACGTTGTGGATGAAAAGCGCCAGACGGTGGCTCACTGTGGCCACGTTATATGTGAATATTCCGCCTCTTGCCGTCGCTAACCTGATGCGGTGTTCGCTGCGTGACGCCACTGGATTCCAAATCGCAGACCGTTCTTCCGAAGCGCCGCCATTTTGTTTTACCCCTCGTCTTCGGATTCCTATAAGCCAGATGTGTCTCTGTCCTGTTGCTTGTGGCTCGTCTTCGATCCCAGGCCAGTCCGCGTGACATTTATTGTGGACAAAGTGGCACTGCCACACGTTTTCCTCCCATTACTTCTATTTTTCCCTGTCAGTATCAGTCCGCCATTGCTTCGTACTGACCGTTATCTTGCACTGACGCTGCGTAATCTCTTTTGTCGAAGACATCCTTAAACAAACACACGCTGACCGATTTGCTTGAAATACGAGGTGAATGGAATCCTTTCCATTTGTTCGTTGTAGTCGTCAGTGATAACCAACATGGCGACACTGCGATCTCGTGATATTTCGTGCTGAAAATCGGCGATGTTGGAGGGTCTGTGTTTGGAATTTTGCAGACTTCCGTAGGATAACTTATTTGCCTACACAAACACAGAGGGTGCCTCTTTTACCATTTCCTTAAGCACGACAGGTGTCACGGTATTTCTCTGCGTATGCAGGCTTTCCATGCAATGAAGCCCTCGTGCTCGGGGAAGCAATAAAAGAAACACCCAGTATGACGGAACGGGGATACGTTACATATTTGCATACTAGGAATACTTGCAGATAGCGATCACTGTAAATGGACCCCCAGTTCATGTCCTTGTGCCCTCCATAATGCCCGATCGATAATAATGCATTTTTTCCATACTCGGTGCGGTGGCTCTGTCATTACAGTGACTTGTGGGGGCTGGGCGGCCGAGGTATCGTGGTTTTATTCCCTTCTTCGTGCACGAAGCGACAACGTAACTTCTTATCAAGGCACTTTGCACATGGATACGACGACCGTGACATGACATCTCGTGCCGGGGCTAAGAATCAGTGGAGCTTTACCTCCAATGTACATGTGTTAATGGCATACACAGTGTCAACATGCCTTTACCGTCAGTAGTTGGAAGAAGTGTGCATGAAAATGTTCGGTACCGACAGAGAGTGAGAGAGAGAGGGGGAGCGTGTTGTTAAGCGGGGTTCAGCCAAGGACGAAGAATGTACAGTATGTCCGCGGTTTGGGGTGCTTGCAGGAGTGGCGGTTGGAAAGTCGCGGGTGGGGGGGGGGGGGGGGGGTTGGCCTTGTTGAAATTAATCGTCTTGATGTCGGGGGGTATGCCGGG
>Ga0123353_10018005_pt1 | contig 10421 bp, 4 predicted proteins | sample TergutLab28metaG_3_FD_92763 | JGI IMG/M metagenome (GOLD analysis project Ga0123353, IMG submission 92763) | Labiotermes labralis P3 segment gut microbial communities from Petit-Saut dam, French Guiana - Lab288 P3 | ecosystem: Host-associated > Arthropoda: Insects > Digestive system > Gut ...
AAAGTCAACTGACAAGGTTGCAACAAAGTTACAACAGAGCGTGTAATTAGATGTCAAAATATGTCATTATATGTAATTTGAGACATCAAAAGAAGCATGTTGGTAGCAAACAAAAAACCCTCTAAGTCATTGATTCTTAGAGGGTTATGATACACACAGCCGAAGGGACTCGAACCCCTAACCTTCTGATCCGTAGACACGGTCAGAACCACCTTAACCCACTGATTTCAATATAGATCACGGATTCATGTTGCAACAAGGTTACAACGCTACAACAAAACACATTAACAACATCTTATTTAAACCGCTGCACTGCACACTTTTTATTTACATCAGGAAACTCAATGTTTTCAATGCCGTTAGTCGATTTTTGACTGCGTTTAGATTATTGTTTTGTCAATAGTTTTTTTGTCCAGTATGTCAAAAAAAGTCAGAAGTTCACTGTTCTTTTGAACAGTATCAAGGCGCGGCTCACCTCTTTCTCCTCATACTCTCCACCGGTTCCGGCGACCACTGAAATACTGTTTTTGCCGGATTGCCTATGATCGGTATTCCGTATAGTTTTTCAATGAGCGTTTTCTCCTCCCAAGGAATATCATCCTCTTTAGGGAGGATCCAAAAGATGTTACCGCCGATTGATTTGTACGCCCATCTGCCCATAGATTTAAGCTCTCCGACGATATCGCGGCCAAATATGTGGCGCGGTATTACATTGCGCCCGTAGAACGGATCGTATGGATTCAGGCCGAGCCCATATTGTGCAAAACCGACTCCGACTTTAAGCCACGGCGTAAGTCCGCCGGATGCGGGATTGGCCGCATATAGAGCGCTTAAGGTTTTTCCGATAGCATTTTTAAACTCAGAAGCGTCACCTTTCCAATCCCAGTCGATGTCGCTATTTCCCTCAAAGTTCAAATCCCATTCGCCGTTAATAACACCGTCAAGCAGATTATAATAAGCCTCCCCAACAAACTGCATCTCAAAGCTGCGCGGTATCGGCAAGAAGAGCTGTCGCCCATCGTGCGAGCGTATAGGCATCGGGATTGCGTCGTATCGCGCTTTATAATAATCAGGTATGGCGTTCATGGATTCCTCATACCATTCCACCAAATCCATAATCATGTCGGGTGCGCCCATGCGGTCAAGCATTTCGGTAAGCAAGTGCTGTTTGGCAAGGATTGCACACGTCTTTGGGATGACGGTGTACATCATCGCCTTAACGCCGTAGTTAATAGGGTCTCTTTTGAATGCCTCCATAGATCCGTACCATCCTTGGAGCGTAGAGTTTGAATACAGAAACAAATTGTTTGTCCACGGAGTCCACCGGCCGCCAGAAGCGATGTCCGACGTGCCGACTTGAGTCCTCACAAGATGAAGCTGCTCCGCGGCGCCCAATTCGGGATACATCTCTTTGACAAGTTTATGTCCGGCAAGCTTCATTGTGCGCTCTTCAAAAGCAAGCCAGTTATCAAGAACGCCTATTGATTTGCGCCAGCCGCGCTTTAACCATGAATCCCGCGCCTCAATGTTGTTACCGAATGATTCAAGGCGCTTCGTTATTTCTTTATCGTAACCAAGAGCGGCATCGTCTTTTAGGGAATGTCCCGCTAATACTCCGCGGTTCACCAAGATGTATTCTAAATCTGCGCTCATCTCACCGGTCTTTCGATACTCCCAAACCTCTTTCCCTGCTTGCCATATTTTTTTTGTTTTGCGGAATACGTTGCCGCGCAGGTTTTGGTGGAATTCACGAAAGTCTCTTATGGGATTGCGCAAGTGAAAGCCAAGGTTTTTGAGTGTCAAAAGCTGGCGCTGAATATTGTTGATATTTCGCATTATATCAAGCGCGGCTACGCCCCACGGGTTAGGGTTATCAATGAGGACATCCGCCATGTTTTTATTTAGATTAACGCCGCGCAATTTTCCATCATGGAAAAAGAACACCGTCCGCGTATTGCTCTTATTACTATTAACTTCGACTATTGATCCGTCACTGCGCCGCCTTGCTGATTCTGCTCTAATACCGGTTGCCGCCTCTCTCGCAACCCTGTTGTCTTTATCAGCGCCAACGCCGCTGAAATTAAATACTGCGGTTCGCAGCGCATCGTTTCGCGCCGCCATCGAAAGGAGCAGAAGATCGTTCATGTATGTTTCGCGCAGCGGGTTTCCAATGTCCTTAAACGTACCTGTCTGCGCTTTGAGCCCGGCCACTCCCTCCATCACGCCGTCGCCGAATTTGTCATAAAAATCTTTAACCACGTTGAATGTGGCATAGTGTTCGTTCTCTTTTAGCTTTTTGAGAAGCCTCTCCGACAACAGTCCGCTTTTTTCAAGCTCTGGAATGATATGTTTTTGGCGTATAGTATTGTATGACTCTACCGCGCTTTTTACCTTCTCAAAACGCTCATCTCCCCAATTCTTTCTGAGGTCATTGAGCAACTCCTCCGCACGTCCCTTTGTTAATCCGCGGGGATTAAAAAGGTCGCTTCTGTCTCCGCGGGCGATACGATTGTACATCATGTATTCGCCAAGGTCAGACATATCCCCTTTGGAGATTTCAAATTTGTTCGATCCATAGAGCGTTTTCTTGATCATATTTTCAACGGAAACAATATACGCCTCTTGCTGACCACCCACGTGCCCGATAGAGCGTAGCTTATAGTAAGCGCTTAAAGACTTATCATCAAGCAGTCCGGCTTTTGCAAGGGCGCGTTCCGCAAGAAATACTTTGCGGTACTTATCGACAGAACCCTCTATTCCCCAATGGCCAATAGCCTTGGCGCCTTTAGGCTTCGCAGCTTTGTCAGCCTCTTTTTGCGCCTTGCGCTGGTCTTCCATGCGATCAAACCCGCGTCGGACAGCTTGTCTGTCTTTGTCAAGAACCGCCTCGCGCCCTTGCCCGTATAGCTTTTGGATTTCCTTATGAATCTGCGTGAACGGATTACGCGACTCTTCCCATCCGTTAAAAACCCTCCAAAACGTAGGCGCGTGCTGCGGGAGGAGATCAGGGTCTTTGAGAAATATTGACATCATGTCGGCGAATACCTCTTCGCCTTTTTGCCGGTACTTTGTGAAATTTGCGTCCGCAGATTCATCGAAAGGCCGCCATTTTTTAGATAGCTCATATCCTTCTTTGTATATCTTGCTGATTTCTGTTAAGCCAAGCTCATCAGCGCGTTTCATCAGCGCGTCAGTATACGCCCTTTGCTTCTCTTCCTTAGTAGCGCCCGCCCCAAGCTCTTTATACGCCGATCTGCGAACGCGTCCGCGCTCTTTAGAATCCATCATTTTTACGCGCGGATGATCCTCAATAAACTGTCTGAACTTGTGTTCAGCATTCTTAATCTTTTTGGCGAGCGCCCTATATTTTCCCGTTCCTCCATACATTGACAAAAGGTGCCCAAGCTCGTGCCCAAGCGTAGCGTGAGCCTGTTCAGGGTCTTTGGCGAGAGATGCAAGCATTTCAATCATCCCGCCATTGCCGTCTTTCCCATGATAAGCACGGCCGCGCGCCCCATCTCTTAACCGTTTTAAAACCCTTAAATCTGCGCCTATTGCCCTAATAATATCCACGATCTCGGGCAGCTCCAGCGGTTTGTAGCCGGAGGATACAGAGTTATCAGATTCGATGGGAGCGCTGTCTGCAACTGGAGACGGCGCGTCCTTGTCGGCATTGGAATAACCGCCACCGCTTTTTTTGCCGGACGACAAATTTGAATACCTACCGTAGCTCGCGGCGCCTCTGATACTTGCAGGAATATCTGCGTTATTATCATCAATCCAAATCCTTGTACCCCTTGGAATCGCCTCATTAATGCCGTCAAATTTATAAACACCTTCTTGTCTATCAAGACGGCCCACAAACACCTCTCCGTTATTGGTGATACGGATACGGCCGTTTACCTTTGGGATATTATCAATATCGACTTGCTTCAAAGGAATAAATATATCGCCTCTTGTATAGCCAAAAGATTCTGCTGCCGGAATGTGGCCATCTATTCCGTCGGTTAAACTTTTGAAAGAAGCGTCCCTCATTATATTTTCAGTTGACGCGATATCAGGACTTTCATTTGTCCTTATTGTCCTTGCCGTCCCTTGCTTCTTCCAGCCCTGCGCAGCATCAATAACATCGCGAAAATCGAATTTGTTTTCTGCATCGTAGTTTTTAAAACCGGCAGCGCGGGCAATTCCTGCGTCAATAAATAAATCAGGATCATCAGCTGCCATCTGCCAAATTTCATGCTCTTTAGCATCCCACTTTCTTTTATTGGCCTCTATACCTGACGGGCCTTTTTTCTGAGCGGATTTAGATACTCTGCCCCAATTAGATATGAGCGCGTCAATATCACTGCCAAAGCCCATGCTTTGAGCTATAGGGCGTAAGCGGTTAAGGATTTCTGCTTGCGGATTACGTTGTGAAGGCGGCCCGGATTTTGGCCGTGTTGCGAGTTTTGTAGTTAGGCTGTGCGGAGCAAGGTCTTCTGAGGAGGGTCGTCCTGTATAATGTTGGCTTTCAGCTCCTCTTGCAGTTTTTGATGTCGCTGTTCGAGCAACTCCAATATCTTCTCTCTTGGAAGATTCGGGTCTATCCCTGCCCTCAGAAGATTTCTTTCTTGACTCATGACTATCTCCTTTATAAAATCTCTTTTCGCTCTCATTATAATTATACCCTAATTTTTCAGCCAGTGCAAACATTTCTTTATCAGAGTTTACTGTTTGTAAACTTTCTGCATCGTTATGTAATTTTTCGGCGTGTAACTTAACATCTCTCGCTTTCTCACCGCCATACTCAGAAAATCCCGACACCGTTTTCAGCGCCCCAGTCGGCAGCCCCTTTTTTAAATGGAGCATATCATCAAGCCCCATCTCTTTAACTTTTGCACGGACATTATTTTCAATAGCTTGCCGGATTTCTATGACCTCATCCTTTGTGTATCGCGGCCATATCACACCAAACTCGTCACCGCCCCTGCGGCCCATAATACCACCAAAATCCCGTACAGATTCACCAATGATTTTTCCCCATACATTTTTTATATCTTCATTCGCCAAAGATTCATATCCCTGTCCGCGCCCTTTATAAGACTCATTCAATCCTCCAAGATTCGTGCCGTCCCAGCTCTCATACACAAAGGGGATGCGCTTCTCAATAAGACCTTCGAGCTTGTCAATAAAATAGCCCTTGTTGACTACTCCATGATCACCCAAAAGGTGCTCATGCGTTGTCCTTTTCGCAAATCGCTCTCTTACCTTTGGATTACGCACTGTAGCTAAATCACCATCAGATTCTGTAACTACGCTCTGTAATGCTTTTGCCGCGCCCTGCGCTTTTGCGTTGTGCCTTTCGCGCAATATACCCAATTCGCTCACGGCTTCGCCTGCGTCCTCCGGTGTCCTTGCCGTCCCTGTTGTCCTTGCAGCGCTCTTCGGCGGTTGTCTTAGCTGATTGTCCAAAATATTGACAGCATCGTCAAGCTGATCCGCCCTGCGCGCCTCGCGGAAAAATTTTCGCCGACTTCCCTCACCGCTCTCAGCAAGCTCAGTTAAACGCGCCTCTGCGTCCGCAGATTCTTTGCTCAATTGGCCTCTTGCATTCAACAGCGTCTTATCGCTCTTGTCAATACCGGTTATATCATCCCAGCTGCGAATGTTGCCGCTGTCATCTACAGGAAGAAAATCGAATCCATCCTCACCGCGCTTACGCCCCTGTCCCTTTTCTCTTTGCCTCCCGCTTCCGTTAGCCCATCTATTAAAAGCGGATTCAATCTCTGCTTTTTGCATAGCCTGATTCGCGCGGAACATCGCCCCGCTTCGCACGTCACGAATGGCAAATCCTGTAGATGTTCCGGCAGACAGCGCGGTAGCCAGCAAAAATTCTGTTGACATTAAATCCTGCCCGCGCATCATACCAAAGAGCGCGTCAGCGCCTATATCAGACATGGGCTGCGCAAGCAGCTGTGTCAGTCCTGCCCTTGCGTATACTTCGGGAATGATAGTTATAACTGATGTTATGCCGGCTTGCGCGGCATTGGCCGCCATGTCCTGCCACGTCAAATTAGGGTTGCCTGTATCCCTTGCCACGCTTGAAACAGTGGAAAATCCGGTGCGGGTTGCCGCAGCTTTTCCAATTGCGGAGCTTCCAATTTTTGGCATTGCGGATACGGCTCGCGCAGCTACCGGCATACCCGCAAGCGTTGTAGTGACACCGCCGACCACGCTCCCTGCTATTGCTGCCGCCGGATTAGTTTCGCGCGTATAGCGCTCTGCGGCAGTCTCATGGACTACAAGATGAGAGAGGGGAATCGTGCGCCCAAAGGCGTGAACAAAGGCGCTGTCCCAATTCACGTCAAATCGCGCATGGTCTGCCGCTGCCTTTTCTTCTGTGTTCAGCCTGTTGTAAATTTCAGGGTCTTCGCGCATTTCATCAGCAAGCAGCTTCCCATATTCGATATAGTTACGGTATTGATCATCATTCATATCCCGAACTATTTCTTTACGCGCCTGCGCCGCCCGCCCTTTAGTCAGACCGACATAGTTGCGATGCCACCTTTCAAGAGAGGGCAGTTGAAACGGCGCCACTACTGATGCAAGAAAATTCTCATCGTCATCAATAAGCCCCGCGTCTGTTCTGTCGGAGAACCGGTCGGGCTGATGCCGTGTTGATTCGGAGGACATTGCCCCGCCAAGCTCGTCACGGAGATTGAACTCTAATGGTTGCAGCTCTGTAACCATTGAACTTGCGGGATCATCGTAAGGTTCCGGCAGAGCATTGGCGGCTGGCTCCTCAATTGGGGAAGATTCGCCTCTGTTGTTCAGCATAGAAGCGTACACGCTTCGGAGCGAATCATTGGCGGCGGCGCGATCTTCCGGCTCGTTCGCATCAGCATTGCTTCTGCCGTTAAGCATAGAGGCGTATAGCCCGCGAAGAGACATTAACGCACCTGTCCTTTCCTAAGGTTCCTTGTGGGAATATTTTTAGACGGAGATTCGTAACGGACAATACCCTTGAGTCTCCAAAGAGCGCCCTCTACACTGCCGCCTCCGGCAATTGCCTCTTCCAGCGCATCCCATGAATCACTGCTAAGTCTCCCGAGCGCTTGGCTGCTTCTATAAGCGTCTAAGAAAGATTCCGCATCATCCATAGACACCCTCTTTATTTCGGGCCTTTTTCTCGTTCCGCGCCGTTCGCGTATGCTATTATTTTCTTTTATCAGACTGTCAAGCGCGGTGATAGCGCCGAGAACCCCAGCGCTTGCTCTCAACGCTTCCTCATCAGACATCCCTTTAACGCCGCCTCTCGCAAGCTGTATAGCTTTGGCTCCGCGCACCACCTGAATTTCGTTATCAAGTTCCGAAATCGCTCCCGCATTAGCCGCAGTGCTGCGCCCCAAGTTTAAGCGGTCTAATCTGCCCGGCAGCGTACTTACCGGCTCCTTAGCACCCCTATCGCGGCTACTGCGATCTGATGGCCGCCATCTATTATTCTTGTCAATCTTTGATTGCGTATAAGCATCTTTCAAGGAGTTGTCTGATGACAAAGCGCTCCCAATAATAAAAGCCTCAGGATCGTCCCACATCTCCGCACTGTCAAACTCACTTATCGGCTCGCGGGTATCACGGCGCAGTATTTGAATTTTTCCGCGTGCGGCAAACAGGTCTTTGCGCAGCGCGTCAAGGCGCCCTTCCTGCGTCTTAAAATCAAACTCATCCTGCTGAATCTGCGCTTTACGATACCCTTCCATAATGGAGTCTCTGCGCCTGACAACATCGCTGCTGGCTATTCTGCGGTTGCTGACATCATCCGCTAATCTACGTAATTCATCTTCAAATCCTTGTGTGTAGTTTGGAGCGAACCGACTCCGCGACTGCAATTGTTGCGACGGCTGCGCGCCAAGTGGAGCACCAAGAGGCGCGCTCATAGCCTCCATGTCCACACTTGGAGCAGAGAGCATCCCGCCGCCCATAGCTCCAAGCGGAGCGCTTTGGCCAAATTGAGATTGCAAGCTATCTAATGGCGGGGCCTGCGAAACATCCGGCATTGGCGGGGACGGAGCAAATCTATTTTGAAAGTCAGCATCATGACCTCTCATCGCTCGCTCTTCGCGAAGCCTGCTTGTATCCATGCCCTTGCGCTCGCCAAACGCTATGGCTTTTGACATCCAAATATCAGCTGATTGCGGATTTTTAGCTATTTCAGCATTAAACAAATTGTTGATATATGTCAAATATTCTTCGGTGGTTTCGCCCTTATTGGCGCGGCGAAAACCATCAAGGGCGATATTTTCTTTTTCGAGAAACTGATTTACAACATTAAAAGCATCGTCCTTAATACTGTTCTGATGCTTGCGCCTGTCAATATTTTCCTGCATCTGCTGACCATCACGGAAGCGAGACGGCGCATCTGCTACAGCGCTTCCTAATTGATTACCTAAAGCGATGAGCGGATCGCCCGGTCGAGTCATAAACTGCGCGGGATTATATCCGCCGAAATTTGCACCCATAATTAACGCCCTCCCCATAACGCACGCACGCTGTTTTGCAAATCAATATTGGTGCGTAGCATCTCATTGATTTGATTAACACGATCACGCGAAAGACTGTGCGCCTGCTGCCGCTGCGCCATAGCCATACTCTCTTTATCCTGCCACATTCTAAACTGATCTATATTCTGACCCCAAGCAAACTGACGCTCAGCCATCTCGCGAGCCTCTGCCTGTTGATGGCGCGACTCCTTGATGTTTTTATTATTGCCGTGCATCCCAAAAAGGCCGGCAACTCCGGCTCCTAAAACAGGAGCTAATAAAGTTGCTATTATCGATGCTGCCATCTGAACCCCCTCTCAACTAAGACCTAACTTTTTTTGTTGTTCCGTCTAAAAATGTTATGGTGTATTCGACCCACCTGCTTCCCCTTACATTGCCAACATCTTTAGAGCCGGTTACTTGACCAATATTTCCATTAAACTCAACTAATGAGCCGGTACTCCGTGCGTTGGTAAGGCTTGGATAATATCTTCTGCCGTCTTTATAGCTCGCGCTGTTGCCTGTGCCAACTACAAGCGAACCATTATTTTTTAGTTCGCCAATTATATCTTCCCAAGCCGGACTACTGGCAAGTGCAATAATTCTTTCTGCCGCTGCAGAGCCGTCTTTGTACATGGCTGCCATGCGCGTAATTATATCGTTGTACTCTTGCGAATCCTTTTGATCGGGATCATCCAGAATGGCGGCTGCCTTATTATTATTAAATGGATTTGTAATATTCCAGTCCGTTGCTACAACAACCTCGTCGTCTATAGACTCTAATTTCGGCACGTCATTTTCATCCATAACGAGTCTATAGCCAAGAGCAGCCAATCCCCGCTCGCTCAAAATTTTATCAGCCAGTCCTTCTGTCACCCCCGGTATCTGCATTAGTGCATTGCGAGCTTGCAAAACGGCATTTTCCTTGTCCCTAATATTCGTCATCTGCTGAGCAGTCCAATTCATATCAAACTGACCCTGCCCGCCCTGCCTTTCCCAAGCCTCCTGCATTGTGCGCTTAAATACAGGGTCGTTCATAAGTCCCGCCAGCAGCATTGGATCGCTGCTTTCTATCGCGGTCATCCATTGAGGATTCTGTTGCGATGCGGCGGCCAAATCGCCCATTGCCTTGTCACGCAATACAGATTCATTCGCTGCCTGCTCCTGCACAAACCTATCTTTTTCCATCCCAAGCCGCTCTCGATCCAAAGCGAACCTATTCGCCTGATCCGCATACCCAAGCGCCATCTGAGCACCATCCTGCTTCATGCCCTGACGCGCAACCTCAATCCCAAGATTGGTATCAAACCGATTGCGCAGCAATGCGCCCTCTGCAGCATTGCCAACCCCGGCTCCAAGCGGCGTACCCGAGAAGCCGGCCTGATGAATTTGCGAAGCGGTGGACGCTCTCTGATTAGCTTCTGCACGCCCAAGTGCCTCTCTCATTTGAATAGCATGAGGATTAAAGGCAGCGCCGGAAAGCATATCGTTGATGACACCCTCGGTCTTGGCTCCAAGCGGAGTGGTTGACGGCGTGGCCGTACTGTCCCATATTGTACTTGTTGGCGCAGGCGGCGCAACTACAGAGCGCCCTTGCATCAATGGCTGCGCCCCAAGCAGCCCGGGCGCTATTGCGGACGTAGGCGCAACAGCATTGTGCTGCTCTGCTTGAGCCATCCGCCTATCAACCCATTTCCTGGTCGCGCCAAGCATGTTTCCTATGTATAGCGACATCTATTCATCCTCCTTTATAATCATTTTGAGAAGACCAAACAATTTATACACACCCAGTTTTCTCCCTGAGACATTTCCCGCCACAATAATGCTCGCACTCCCCGCGTTCTGCTTTGGACGGCCAAAAACCTACACAGTTGCATCGCTCGTCTTTATTCGGAGCGG
>Ga0123353_10018007_pt1 | contig 10421 bp, 5 predicted proteins | sample TergutLab28metaG_3_FD_92763 | JGI IMG/M metagenome (GOLD analysis project Ga0123353, IMG submission 92763) | Labiotermes labralis P3 segment gut microbial communities from Petit-Saut dam, French Guiana - Lab288 P3 | ecosystem: Host-associated > Arthropoda: Insects > Digestive system > Gut ...
GAAGCCACCTTATGAAATCGCCGCTTGCGGCGAAATCAGCGGGAGTCCACACTCCCGTCTGATTCCCCGAGCGAAGCGAGTTGGATGACGTGGTTTTGGAGCTATCCAATTATGGAGTCGTCATTGAAGACCCAATCGCGTGTGTTGATAACGACGTATTCATCTGCGTGTGTGCGACATACTGTTTTTTCTATGCCCGCGTTGATAATAAGTCTGCGACACATACTGCAAGGTATTGTGTCGCCAAGAAGTTCGCCCGTTTTCGAATCCCGTCCTGATAGATAAAGCGTCGCTCCGAGCATGTCTTTGCGGGCGGCGGAAATAATTGCGTTGGATTCTGCGTGGACGCTCCGGCAGAGTTCGTAGCGTTCGCCGCTTGGTATGTCCAGTTCGTCCCGCATGCAGACCCCGCGATCCAGGCAGTTGTTTCTGCCGCGGGGCGCCCCGTTATATCCGGTCGCTATGATTTCGTCGTTTCGCACAATCGCCGCGCCGTATTTGCGCCGGCGGCATGTGGATCTCTGTAAAACCGCTTCCGCTATATCAAGATAATAGTTCTCTTTATCTTTACGCTCCATTTTATCAAACCTCCCAGTTCAGTGTTTTCATTATAAAATGCATTCATGTAAAAATCAAGTTCCATATGATACAAAGGAGTTAACCTTTTTATGTTGATTTTCGGGAAAATATGTGTATACTTAATATAAATATGTGTATAAAATGCGTTGAAACATGTAAAAATAGTGTTAAAACATAATGTGAAGGGAAAATCCAGATGCATAATGATTCTAAAAACCGTGCACGAGGGTTTACGCGGCTGCTCAATAAAATGAATATGAAGCTGCGGCCTAAACTTATCCTGATATTCCTGGCAGTGAAAGTAATACCTATCATACTGCTTACAGTAATCGCATGGAATCAAATTGTTTCACTCGGAAGTCTGCTTCGTGATATCGCCGTTACCGACTCAAAAAATGCGCTCAATGACGGCGCCAGGGAGTATATTGAGAGGATGACGACCGACACGGCGGCGGACATTGCGAGGTTTCTTCACCAGCGCGACCAGGACATTTTGCTGCTGTCTAAACTCAACCCGTCTGACGAGGCGTACAGGATTTTCTCCGAAAACAGGAACAGCGGGTTGATGACGCGGGGAGAATGGACTATTTCCGGGGACGGTAAATCATGGGAAGAGAAAGAGCCTTATCAATATACCGGGCCGGACAATACTTCCACTAACAGGGAAAATGATGATCAAAGGCACGGGAGCGGTTTCAGGAACAGACCGCCGGAGTTTTTCGACCATTACCGCGAGTTTTTTCCCTTGTATGACGAAATCACGTTTATCGATATGGACGGAAATGAAGCATTTAAATATGTCAGCCCGGATTCGAATAAAATACACTATCCAATGAATCCGGAGAAGGTGAGTATTGCCGACGGGTCATATACATACGTCAGGGCGGAGAATTATTGGGAGCAGTTGCAAAAGCTGCAACCCGGAGAGGTATATGTATCGGACGTCATCGGAGCTTATGTGGGCACGAATTACATCGGTATGTATACGCCGGGAGTCCTAAAGAACCTGCCGGAAAACCCTGCTGCGGGTTTGCCTCATCCAAATCGGGACGAACTTGTGAGAATCGGGAATCTGCCGGAAGAGGAATTCATCGAAGTGGCAAAGAAGCAGGCCTTTGCCGGCAGGGAAAACCCGGTCGGCCAGCGTTTTGAAGGTATAGTACGCTGGGCAACGCCGTTTGTGGACTTTGATGGTAATATTGCAGGTTATGTGACCGTGGCCCTCAATCACGACCATATCATGGAGTTTGTGGACTACATAACCCCATTGAACAAACGTTACACCGTGATGCCCGACGCACTCAGCGGTAATTATGCATTCATATGGGACTACAAATGCCGCAGCATAGCGCATCCGAGGCATCACTCAATAGTCGGATTCGACCCTGTCACGGGAGAACCGCAGATACCCTGGCTGGAAAACACTATAGATTACGAGAGGGATTACAAAAACGGCGGATTTATCAAAGTACCTGACGAAAACGGCGAACAAACGGAAAAAGTAGAAAAAAAAGACGACGGAGGTAACGCCAAACCCGCGCAGAATACGCCGTTCTTTTATTGGTATAGCAGCGGCGGCGCACAGTGGCTTGAAGCAAACCCCTCGTGGGAGTCACACAACCTGAGCAGTATAAAAGGCGTAAATTGGTGGGAATGGGACGCCGCAGAAAAGCCTGCCGCAGGTATGAGCTGGGGCGAATTCCTTTCGAAAAATGAAAGCAACAGGGAGATCCTGCCGCAGTTTGGCGAAAGGATACTAAGAAACGAGAACGGCGATCCGGCAATGTATGCGAGCGGGGAGTTTATACCTGACTATCAGTCCCGCGACAAGACTTCCGCCAGAGAACTGACAAAAGCCGGATATATGGGCCTTGACGGCCGATATTTGAACAATGCCCCGCAATGCACCGGTTGGATGGATCTGACGGAAAACGGAGGCTCCGGTTCGTTTTACATATTATGGAGCGATGTATACAAGCTAACCACCGCCGGGGCGATTCCATACTATACAGGGCAATACTCGCCGGAGAACCGGAACGGGTCTGGGCGGGGCTTCGCTTTTGTAACCATCGGAGCGGGGATAGAGGATTTTACAGCCCCTGCTGTTACTATAGGTGAGAAGCTGACGCTTGCCATAAACACACATTCAGGCGAAAGTACGATTCAATTGATAGTAAGCAGTGTCGGATTGGTCGTGCTGGTAGTTTTGGTGGCGATACTCCTTGCATCGTCCCTGACAAGAAGCATTCAGGATCTGGTCAACGGTATATCACGCTACCGGGCGGGTGAAAGGCAGTTTCGGTTTCATACGGATTTAAGAGATGAATTTGGGGTACTTGCCGATTCATTCGACGAAATGGCGGTCAGTCTCGAAGACAGCGTCAATTCGCCGCTTTCGATCGTTGATTTGGAATTCAGAGTCGTCTATATGAACGACCTTGCTCTGAAAGTAAGCGGAAACACATTGGACAATGCTATCGGTACGCTATACAGGGATATCAGCGTCTATCCTACCGGTTCCGTATACGACCCAATTGCAGCGCTGCAAGAGGGAAGGGAAGCCGAAGTCATGTATCAGGAGGAAAGCGGGCACTATCTTAAGGGTACGGCGAATTATCTTGTCGATCAGAAAGGTAAAAAAACCGGATTCATCATCGTATCCGGCGATGTTACAGAGATACAGCTTGCCAGACAGAAAGCTGAACAGGCAAACATTGCGAAAAGCAACTTCCTTTCAAACATGAGCCATGAGATACGCACCCCGCTCAATGCCATTATCGGGATGACGTCAATCGGCATGGGCGCGTCAAACATTGAGAAGAAGGATTATGCACTCGAAAGGATCCAGGAAGCGTCGAAGCATTTACTTGGGGTAATCAACGATATTCTTGACGTATCGAAGATAGAAGCCAATAAGCTTTGCTTGTCCACTGCGGAGTTTGTTCTGGATCAGGTTATCCAGCATGTGCTGGAAGTGGTCAGTTTCCGTGTCGAACAAAAAAAACAAAAACTGTCAGTTCACATCGATCCCGGCGTGCCGCATGAACTCATTGGCGACGATCAGCGACTCGCACAGGTTATCACAAACCTTCTTATAAACGCGGTCAAGTTTACGCCGGAAAAAGGCTTGATACATATGGAAGCCGCGCTGTTGTCAATGGATGACGCCGGCTGCGTTATTCAATTTGTGGTGAGCGACACAGGTATCGGTATAAGCAAGGAGCAGCAAACCCGTCTGTTTTCATCGTTTGAACAGGCGGAAGCAAGCACATCGCGAAAATACGGAGGTTCGGGACTCGGACTCTTTATTTGTAAAAGCATCGTGGAAATGATGGGCGGCAAAATTTGGGTCGATTCCGAACCCGATGAGGGTTCGATATTCTCGTTTACGGTACGGATGGCGTACGGTGGGAGCGGGCAAAAAAAATTACTGGCAACCTGTTTGAAAATGGATGACATCCGGCTGCTTGTGGTTGACAGCGACCGGAATACACAATCGTTCTTCGGGGAAACGTCAAAGCTCATCGGCGTCAGATGCGACATCGCCGCGACGGAGTCCGATGCTCTCGATATGGTCACGGAAAAGGGAGGATATAGTATTTGCTTTGTTGCCGGTGATATTCCGGAAGTTGACTGCGTTGGGCTTGCGCACACTATAAGTGAAAAGAGCGGGGGCTGTACGGTAATTTTTATGGCGGCCAACTGTGATTGGAATGCAATACATCAGCGCGCTGCTGAGATAGGCATCACCAGACATGTTTCGAAGCCCTTATTTGTTTCGTCTGTTACTGATTCAATAAATGAGTGTTTGTATGTGCCGGACCAGGTCTTGGAAATGCAGTCCAAGCCTATGCTGGACTTTGAGGGGCGCTGTGTTCTGTTGGTGGAAGATGTAGAAATAAACCGTGAAATCGTTCTCGCATTATTTGAGCCGACAAAGCTTGAAATAGACTGTGCCGAAAACGGTATTGAGGCTGTAGACGCTTTTAAAGCCGATCCGCTGAAATACGACATGATATTTATGGACATTCAAATGCCGGAAATGGACGGGTTAACAGCCACACAGCTAATTCGTGATTCCGGAATGGAGCGCGCACGTGAAATACCTATTGTAGCCATGACAGCAAATGCGTTTAAAGAGGATATCGAGAAATGCCTGGAAGCCGGGATGAACGGGCATCTTGGAAAACCGCTGGTGTTCGAGCTTGTAATAGAGACGCTGGAAAGGTTCCTGAACGGCAGCCCCTGAAGACTAACGTGAGGCTTCGCCCCACAACCCATCGGGCTTTTTTCACGTCTTGTACGCCATGTCGGGCGGCATGAACCCGCCCTGCGTACAAGGCGAAAAAGCCCTCCGCCGCTTCGCGGCGCACCGCGCGTTCGCGCAGTGATAGTCCGCTTATAACAACTTGTTTTTTGTTTACGTTGTGCGGGTGTAAGCGGACTAATAAAACTGTAACTGTTCAGGGGTCACCGCCAAATGCGGCTCAGCCTGCGTCAATGCACGTGTACTGCGTTGATTACTTGATATACTGGTCTAAATTTGTGTGCAGGACTCCGGCTGATCCTCATTTTTCGGCAGCCCCTGAACAGTAGTATAAAACTGGGAAAAATAAAACTTTATTGTTAATAATATATTGCATTTCTACACGAATTTTGTTAACATATACACATTCACGGGGTAAAGCTCCCGGAATACATATTGAAAGGTGGATAACTAAAAAATGAAGAGGTCTTTAACTTTCCTGCTGGCGCTGATATTGTGCCTGTCATTTCTCACGATTGGCGGATTTGCTGCCGGTGAAGAACTATTTGCGGATGTTAACGGCAAACTTGTAGTCATACACACAAACGACGTTCACGGACGCGATGTATCGACCTCCAGCCAGTATGGTACGGCAGCCGTTGCACAGTTAAAGAAGGACTTTGAGGCGGCAGGCGCGAAAGTCCTTCTGCTCAGCGCGGGCGATGCAATACAGGGGCTTCCGCTTGTCAACTATGACTTCGGGGCAACTGCCATTGAGTTTTTGTCCGCAGCCGGATACGACGCAATGTCCCCCGGTAACCACGAGTTTGACTGGGGCGCACAAAACCTGTTTGATATTTTGGAAGACGCTGACTTCACGGTTCTCTCCGCAAACATACGTTTTACTGCCGGCAACGAATACGGCGGGGAAGCCGGGAAGCTTGTTTTCGAGGCAAACAAGGTGTTTGCGTTAGGCGGGTTCAAGGTCGGCGTATTTGGGCTTACCACGCCTGAAACCTTTACAAAGGCGCATCCCGATAAGGTCAAGGGCATTGAATTCCTGCAGGGCAATGAAATGTTTGCCGCAGCGCAGGCGCAGGTTGATTTTCTCAAAGGCGAAGGGTGCGATGTAATAATATGCCTGGGGCATCTGGGCATTGATGACGAGAGTACAGGGAACCGCTCCATTGACGTAATAGAGGCTGTAAATGGTATAGACATTTTCATCGACGGACACAGCCATTCAGCCTTCCCGAACGGACGTGAAGAAGGGGACACGCTGCTTGTAAGCACCGGTACGGCCCTTGCCAACATCGGGGTTGTTATCTATAATCCGAAGGACGGAGTGTTTGCCGCCAGTTTGCTGGGAATCGCGAACAACGAAAAAGCCTATACCGGCATTGACGAGGAGCTTGCAAAGATAATCAGCGACCGCAACACATTGGTTACGGAAACCCTTAAATCCAATGTAATCGGCGTCACGGAGGTACTGCTTTACGGAAGGAATACTACCGATCCGCCCGGAGTCCGGGTTGTCGAAACAAATCTCGGGAATTTTGCCACCGACGCATTGCTCTGGCTCGCCAACAGAGAATACGGCGACGGCTTTGCTGACGCCGCGCTGACAAACGGCGGAGGTATCAGGGACTCCATCCCGAACGCGGCCGATGCAGAGCTTCCGTACGAGATCACGATGCTCGACATGGTAACAGTATTTCCGTTCGGCAACCAGGTGGAAGTAATTGAAATAACCGGAGCCCAGCTTCTGGAGGCTTTGGAGGCGGCGACGTTCAGCAATCCGGCTGCCGTCGGCGCATTCCCGCAGGTAGCGGGCATAGAATTCTCACTATATAATTACATCCCGTATGAGCAAGGCGAACAGTATGCGGGCAGCACCTATTACGCACCCGCGAACCCCGGCAGCCGCATCAGGAATGTTAGGGTAGGCGGCGCACCGCTCAATCTTAATAAGGTTTACAGGATAGCGACCAATGACTTCACGGCTGCAGGCGGCGACACATATATTGTGTTTAAGGACAAGGCGGCGTCCTACTCCACCGGCGTAGCTATGGAGCAGGCACTGATAGATTATGTCAGCGAGGTGCTTGACGGTGTGGTTGGTGATGAATACGCCGCTCCGAGAGGCAACATAAAAATATTTGATACGTTTTCCGATATTAACAAAGGCGATTGGTATATCAACGCATTTACATATGTGTTTGAAAACAGCCTCATGACCGGAATAAGCGATACCAGCTGGGCGCCAAATGCGAGCGTGACCCGCGCTACGGCGTTCATGACCCTGTACAGGCTTGAAGGCAGCCCCGAGGTGACAGGGGAGAATTTCAGCGATGTAAGACAGGCTGATTGGTTCTACGACGCCGCGCTTTGGGCGAAGAACACCGGCGTCAGCGAGGGCGAGAACGGCAGGTTTGTGGGCAACAGGAACATCACGCGGACCGAACTGGCTGCGATTTTTGTCCGCTATCTTGAACTAAAGGGATATAAGCTGGAGACGGTTGATTTAAGCCAGTATACCGATGAGGGCAGCATTCCGGGATGGGCAGTAGAGCAGTGTGTTTTAGCCAAGATAGTTGGTACCGGCATTATTAAAGGCAGGAGCGACACTATACTTGCGCCAAATGCGACAGCAACGCGCGCCGAGCTTGCGCAGATGCTTTTGAATATGGACGAATGTATTGACGACCTCGAACTTACCGGGGAAACCGAGGGAGAAACGCCGGAGGGCGGGGACGGTCCCGAGGAAGACAAGGGAGAAGAAGAACTCCTTATGGCAGCATAGAAAAAGCCCGATGGGTTGTGGGGCGAAGCCTCACGTTAGTCCGCCTGCGTCGAACAATCAAAAAACTATAGATTAAAAAACTGCCGCTCACAGGTTTCATTAAGCCGTGAGCGGCAGCAATATATTTACGCTTTCAATGTGACGCTACTCCTGACCCACATAGCGCAGATAGCTCTCCAGTATCAGCGAAGCCGCTACGGCGTCGACGGTTTTTTTGCGTTTTTTACCGTACCGACCCGTATCGGTAAGTATTCGGTGCGCACTCATCGTCGTCATGCGCTCATCCCACAAAACGACCTCGATATAGCATAGTGTGCGCAATAAACCGGCCAGCTGCTCGCTTTTTTCAGCCCTCGGTCCGACGGAACCGTTCATATTTTTCGGATGACCGACAGCGATGACCCGGACGTTACGGGAAACAGCCTCAGACGCTACAATCCGCGCTACTGTTTCCTGATTCTTCTCCTGAATCACCCAAGCCTCCCCGGCGAGCGACGCGGACTCATCCGAGACGGCAATGCCCGTGCGGGCGTCACCATAGTCGACTGCCATCACTCTCATAGGCTATTCACTGCTCTCGACATCCTGCTCTTGCTGGGCGCCGGATTCGTCGTCTATCGTGTCCAGAAGCTGTCTGTACCAGTGCAGAGAGTCCAGAAATGCCTTTGTTAAATCTTCGATTTCTATGCTGTTGCGTACCATAATGATCGAAGCGTTGTACCAATCCGCCCGCTCATATGCGAAAACCAACGACAGCACCTCATATATAATTCCCTCATGCTCGATCAGCGCGGCCTTTATCTCGCTGTCAACCGCAACTTCATTGATAGCCCGGTGCAATGGCATTTGCATTATGACGTCAAGCAGCGAGAAAAGCCCGGCGATGAACAGGGAGCCGGATTTTAAGGCAATTTCGAAAGCGGGCGCAAGGTTTTCCGCAAACTTGGCGCGAAGAAGCGAAAGCCTCGTTATCTCACTCGGTCTGTCTTCGCCAATGCTTACGGAGAGTGCGACGTTTGCCCATTTTCCCACCTCTTTTTGCCCCAGGATCGCAACCGCGTTTCGGATGGAATCGATCTTTCTGCTGCGGTTGAGATTCATGGCGTTAATAAAACGCAGGAGCGAAATAGAAAGCGCCGGGTCACGCTCAATCGTACTCGCAGCGGCGCCGAGGTCAAAGCTCTCATCATTAATTTGCCCGAGAAGATGCAATGAGTTGACTTTAAGCGGAGATATTTGGCTAAGGCCCTTAGTTATCGGCTGGCTGTAAAAATCACCCGACAACAACACGCCGCGTGCGCCGGCGAGCTTGTCAAAGCTTTCCATATTCGGAACATCTGTCAGGACCAGTCTGGTTTCGAATATATATGGGCGAATCGTCTTGAAATCTTCCTTAAAACCAGGTGATTCATAACTAAGAAGCACAAAGTCAAAAAACTTGACCGCCGTATCCATGCCGATGGTTTGCGGCAAACCGTCAATGGCTAACCGATACCCTCTGCGCTTTAATATCCCCAGTTTTGCGTAAACCGCATTGTCGCTGAGCGTCTCATTATCGACCACACAGACCAGGTTATCCTGAGGGATATCCATACTTAGCGGCATTCCAACCAGAAGTTGATACTTGCTTATATCGACAAAAAAATCATGTTCGCCGGCGAACGGTTCAGTTCCGATTTCTTTGATAAGCTCCAACTCAGACGCCATAAGCTCGCCGCCCAGCATACGGAAATCTTCCGCCGCACCCAATAGTTTTTCCCCGTCCTGCGTCATCATTCTGTAGGCGTGGACTGCCATGTTTGAGTCAAAAAACGGTATCGCGCTTATAAAGAACCGCATGACACTTTTCCTTTCTATTCATACAAAGTGCTTTGAGTAATTCACCATGCGTTCCATTATACACTATTGACCGGAAAAGAAATAGACAAATTGTGTAAAATGAAAATTTATTGACAGAAAACCCTACATATGGTTTCATATAATGTGTAAAAATTAAACATGTTTGAGAGGTTAGATATCATGGGTATTGTCTTGGGCATTGACGTTGGCGGGTCTACGACGAAAATTGTCGGGCTGCAAAATGGCGGACTAATCGGTACGCTGCAAGTCAAGGCAGCGGATCAGATAACGTCTTTGTACGGCGCGATTGGGAATTTCCTCCGTGCGCAATGCTTAAAGCTTGACGACATATCATCAATAGCCCTGACCGGTGTGGGCGCCACTTTTATCGATGAGCCGATATATGATTTGGATACACGAAAGATCAATGAATTCCTCGCCATTGGGTATGGCGCGCTCCGGCTGTCCGGGTTGGAGGAGGCGATAGTAGTCAGCATGGGAACGGGTACGGCGTTCGTAAGGGCAGGGAGAGACTCGATAACACATATCGGAGGATCCGGCGTGGGCGGAGGGACGATTATCGGGCTTGCATCACAGATGCTGGGCAAAAGCGATATTGATGCGATTCTATTACTTGCGGAAAGCGGCAAGCTGGAAAACGTCGACCTTTCGGTCCGGGAAATAATAGGCCGTGACATACCATCGCTGCCGCCTGACCTGACGGCTGCGAATTTCGGAAGAATAAAAAGCACGGCGTCCGAATCCGACATCGCGCTGGGTATAATCAATATGGTTTTCCAGACTGCCGGGATGCTCGCTGTATTTGTAGCGCGAAACGATACGATAAGGGACGTCGTCCTGACCGGGACGTTAACGACGATCCCGCAAGCGCAGACAATACTATCACCGTTTTTGGATAAGTTCAACCTCCGGTTTATCATACCGCCGAAGGCA
>Ga0123353_10018009_pt1 | contig 10421 bp, 9 predicted proteins | sample TergutLab28metaG_3_FD_92763 | JGI IMG/M metagenome (GOLD analysis project Ga0123353, IMG submission 92763) | Labiotermes labralis P3 segment gut microbial communities from Petit-Saut dam, French Guiana - Lab288 P3 | ecosystem: Host-associated > Arthropoda: Insects > Digestive system > Gut ...
ACTGCAAGCCGGGCATACGCGCGGAGGTGTTCGGCAAGGCCTTTGACGGCACTTGCTGTCACGTGATGAAGTTTGAGAACCCCGACGCCGACGCGGTGAAGAAGATCATCCAGTTGACGCAAGCATGGAAGCAGAGCATTGACGCAGAGGAGAAAAACAAAATGTGTGAGCAGAACAGCGCCGAGGTCTTCGCAAAAATCGAAGAAGAAGCCAGGACTTACCTCAAAGGCGACAACTTACGAATCGCAATGGATTTACTCGCCTACTTGAAGGAAAGCGGAAGAACGTGGGCCATGTCAGACTATCATCCGGAGTTTTACTATATGGATGAAATGACGTGCCTTCTCGCGTATCTCAAATCTCCCCTGGACGAGGCGACGCTTGACGCGATGCGCCAGATGATAGAGGGGGCCGGTAATCGCTGGGTCTACTACCCGGAGTCTTCGTGGAATATCTGCTGCTGGCAGCATGACGACGATCTCTATGAAATGGACAGTTTTCCGGTGGAGGAAGACGTGAAGGAGTTTGCCCGGGAAAATGTATGGAAATGTATCCGCTGCGGCGGCTGCGGCGCGCCGGGCGGAACGCGCAGAACAGTTTTCGGTAAGGAATTTGACAACGCCTGCTGTAACGTGTTCCAATTCGCAAATCCGGATGATGATATGCTGGAGAAAATCAAAACCCTGATGGAATTGGAGAAGCATATTATCGCGAACGCCAAGGGAAAATGAAGACGCGAAAGGAAGTAAGAAAATGTCTGAACAGAACAACGCAAACGCCACACGCTCAGTCGAGGATGTTATCCGCGAAAAACTCACGGATATCTTGCAACAAAACGCGCTTGATCTCGTCGCATTTATACGGGAAAATGGCATGGACTTCGAGCGCGATGACTACGCGGGCGATGTAGGATGGTTCGTGGGGGGCGCTCTCGGGAACAGACTTTGCTTTTTGATCATCCACGGCTCCGCGAACCCCTCCGCCCCGTGGACGCTGTGTTTCCAAGACTGCGATTTTCCTGACGATGCGGATACGGACATCAAAGAAATTACATGGGCGCACACGATCAAGTGCAGCCGCTGCCACGAAGGCTGGGAAAAATGCGGCCACGGCGACAGGATGATTTTCGGAAGAAAGTTCGAAAACCTGTGCCTTTCCCAGTTCTGGTTCGAGAATCCCGACGGCCAAACATTGGAAAGCGTTAAGAAGCTGCTTCTGCTGATGAAGCGGAGAGCTGTTCCCGGCGAAAAATGACAAACTCGGAAGGATATAAAAAAGTGCCTGAACAAAACACCGAAAACACCCGCCTCAAAATCGAGGATGATCTGATCGCCGCCCTAAGCGGTAACAAGCTCAAGTATGCGCTGGCTTACGTCGATTGCATGAAGGCGAGCGGAATGGCGCGAGATACTGGCGGTGGAAACGCATTTGGTTCTGCGGACGGATATGTGTGCCAAATATGTATCAATCCCATCGGATATCATTACGCTTGGTCTGTCTGCATGGGCGGATGGGACAGCGTGCTTCACCGCAGCGCGTATCAAAATTTTCCAATAGATGATGATGTGAAAGCGTTTGCCTGGGCGCATGTAAGGCCATGTACAAACTTCTCTTCCAATGGAAAAGAGTGTGGTTGCGGCTTTCAACCGGGAAGACGCGTCATGTTGTTTGGAAAAGAATTTTGTCATACCTGCCATGGAGGCGTGGAGTTTGGCGATCTTGACGGTGAATCGTTGGAGTTGGCGAAACGGTTGACAGATGTATGGGCACAAAGCATGGCCGACGCGGCGAATCAAGACAAGCCATACGTGCCGGGAGAAAATGAATGGCTTCCAGTCAAGGGTAGCGGCGCTCAAACAGGACGGCCGCTTGGAAAAGCCTATACCAAATCATTGGATGTACAGTTTTTCATCACACCCCGGCGCAGGTACGCCTGGGACGCAGCCGTTGGGTTTTCAGGCGGCGGATGGGTTCCCGTCACAAGGGCACAACTTCCGGTAGGGCTGAACCTTTGCAGTAATTCCCGAATTGAGGCTTACAAAGGGCCGAACGAGGGATGGACTTCTGTCGAAACCCTGAAATATCAAGCAAATGTGATGTACTGCGTAGAAATGTCAATCAACATCACGGACAACACATTCAGCGCCACCGTTTGGATGTTGGACTCTGGCGGCAAACAAGACACGCCCTATTCTATCGCAAAGGACTTCCCGTTCCGCCTCGGTGGTGATCCCGCGATCCCCACGATCACCGCCATCGACACAGTCTATCTCGGGCAGGATGATAGTCATATTCTTGCGTTCACCGTTAAGGATTTCAAAGTCGTAGGCGGGGAATGAAAACAAAGGCGAAAAGAGGAAAGCGCAATGTCAACCTACCAAGATCAAAAAACTATAAAGCCGAAGATTGAGGACGTCGCCGGGGAGTTTCTCAACGCCGAGCGAGCTGCCGATCTATTAAGCCTTGTAGAATTTCTCCAGGCGAACAAAATCGGCATTCGATGGGATTCGGGTAATTCATGGGCGCTGCAATACAAGGGCAAGCGGTTGGGTTTTCTCAAGCTATACTATTACGATATACAATCAGGATACGAAAATCTATTTGGCAAACCGCACCCTCTTCACAAATCCTGGTTCTTCTGCCACAAGCGCGACTTTTTGGATTGCTACTATGGCATGGAAGACGGCGATTTGAAGTCGTTCATCTTCGACCACCTATACGCGAGGCGTTGCGGGAAATGTTTTTGCTCCTGGCACATGAAGGGGATCAGCGACATGGACGAGCAAAAAGCGGGGTACATGAACCCCACCGAATGCGGGTGCTGGCCTTTGCGCGTGTACAATCCTACAGGCGAAGCACTGAAGCTAACCAAGCGGTTGATTGAATTTCGAATGCAATGCATTTTGGAAGATTCCAAATGAATGACAGGAGAAATGCGCCAATGAAAAACGCACTCGATTTCAACATCCCATTCAGTTCATCCGGCACGCACGGTGGTCTGGATTTCATCAACTGCTTCGCCTCCGCAGTCGTGTTCCTTGAAATCGGCGATAAATTCGGCGGCGATGCCGTGCCATGTAAGATCCATCACAGAGACTGTATCGGGTGCTGCGTCAACTGCATCGATTCGCCCCCGGCGCAACATGCGCGGTGGTTCTACCTGTTTCAAGCCATGTCCGGCGCCAGCTGCGTCCGCCGCCGCTACGACGGGAAGCCGTCCGAAATGCAGCGGCTGATTGGCGACTGTGACGGCCAATACTTCGGAAACGACAACACGGCCGACTTTTTGTTCGGCTTCGCGGGATATGGCTTCCGCAAGCTGACCGACCCGGCCGGATTCAAAGCGGCGATCATGGAATCCATCGACGCCGGAAAGCCGGTGATCGCCAAGGCGAAAACCTCTTTTCACGTGGTGACCGGATACGACGGCGACGCGCTCATCACGCCCGATTTCGTCAACGGGCATGACAATACGAAAATCAAGGGCGCGTCGGAGTACGGCGAAATCGAAGCGCTGTTCCTCTTCGGTGAAAAGACCGCCCCGCGCTATACGCTCAGGGACGGGCTCGAGCGGATCAGGCGCATGTTCGAGCTGAATGAAAGTGAAAAGATATGGGACGAGTATACCGTGCAAATGCGCAGGGATATTTCCGACCGAAATGACGAGGAATATAACGCGCTGACTCCCGATGAGCAAAAGGCGTTCATGAAGAACCTCAAAGACGCGGCGGCTGTCGAGTGGACGACACACGGACTCGGGCAGGCCTTTGCCGGCCGGCAGCACGAAGAGATGCGGAACCCGGCGCTATACGGAATTTGGAACAGGATGGACAATCTAACCGGCGCCATGAATGAAATCGGCTTCGCCGTCTACTTCCTGGACAGCAAAGTAGACTGGTCGGAGCTCAAGCATTTCTGGGATCGCAACGGTATATGCGGCATGATTCGCGCCGGGGTGATCGAGCAGTACAAAACGATGGACGCGGAGCTGCTTGGGCTGATTCAACAGGCGATCGATATCATGAGCCAATAGGAGGAATGCAATATGTCAAAATCAATCGAGGATGTCATCAGGAAAATTCTCAAGGGCGACGCGCGGAAGAACGCGCTGGATTTGGTGGATCACTTGAGAGCGGGTGAGGAATCCGGAGATTTCTCGCTTGGCAAACTGAATGAAGGAGATGAAAATTTCTGGATTGCCAGGACAAAGGGCGAGAACGTGTGCTGCATACTACTGAACGGCGAGAACCCCGATTCATTCACCGTGTGGGTATGCGGCGATCATATCGGCGAGGGCGCGGGCGTAGCCGTGGGTGAACGCATCAAGGAAGTTGCCTGGGCGCATGTGTTTGGCCCGTGCGGAGGCCACGGCTGCGGATGCAGCAGGGAGAGCCGCTACAAGTCAATTTTCGGCAAGCATTTCGACGATGTCTGTACCGCTCAACTGACTGTTGCCATGCAATTTGAGAATCCCGGTGACGAGACGTTGGATTGCATGAAAAGGATCATCGATATACGGAAAGGCGATATACGCCAAACGGCTTAGCGGCATTTCTGCGCCACACAACATTGTAGGGGACACCGCCCTCGGCGTCCCGCCCCGTTGCGCGAAATCCATACATCCCAACCCATCCGGCCGACCCGATTCGACCGGATTTTTTGTTTACAGTTTGTTCATAACCCATTCAAACACAAATGAAAATTGTTTGTTATAATAACAACCGACACGAAAGGAGAGGGACGGCGCATGATTGAAATCCAAAATGTCTCCAAGCGGTACGGTGACAAGTGGGCGGTAAAAGAGGCGACCTTCACCATCAGGAAGGGCGAGATCCTCGGCTTCCTCGGCCGAAACGGCGCGGGAAAGACCACCACGATGAACATCGTGACCGGGTACATCTCGGCGACGGCCGGCCGGGTACTCCTCGACGGGCACGACATCCTCGAGGAGCCTAGGTGGGTGAAGCGGCACATCGGGTACTTGCCCGAGCACCCGCCGCTGTATTTGGACATGACGGTGATTGAGTACCTGCTGTTCGTCTGCGCGATCAAGGAAGTCAAGAAGACGCAGATGAAAAACCATATCGACGAAATCTGCGAATTGGTGCGCATCACAGACGTGCGCAAGCGCCTGATCAAGAACCTCTCCAAGGGTTACCGGCAGCGCGTGGGCATGGCGCAGGCGCTGGTGGGCAACCCCGAGATGCTGATTCTCGACGAGCCGACGGTGGGCCTTGACCCCCGGCAGATCATCGAGATCCGCACCCTCATCAAGGATCTGGGCGCGGAGCACACGGTGGTGCTCTCCAGCCACATCCTCCACGAAGTGGCCGATGTATGCGAGCGGGTGGTCATCATCAACAACGGCGTCATCGTCGCGCAGGATTCGCTTCAAAACCTGACCAAGTCGATTTCCGACTCCTTCCGCGTGCGCCTTCGGGTGCTCGGGAACGAGCGCGACGTGCAAAAGGCGATCCGCGAGATCTCCGGCATCCGCTCGATCGAGGCCCTCGGCAGCAAGGAGCCGGGCGCGGTCGATTTCATGGTGGAGGCCGATCGGGAGACCGATATCCGGGTCCCGCTTTTCAACGTGCTCTCCAAGGCGCAGTACCCGATCCTGACAATGCGCCCGATGGATATCGAGTTGGAGGACATCTTCCTGCAACTGACTTCGGATAAGGGAGGGGAATAGGCGATGCTGGCCGTATGGAAACGCGAAGTACAAAACTATTTTCTAACGCCCATCGGGTACGTGTTCATGGGAATCTTCCTGTTGGTCGGCGGGTTCTTCTTCTTCATGGGGAACATCATGAACGGGTCGAGCGATGTGACGATGCTCTTTGGCAACCTCTCGTACATGTTCATGATCCTGGTGCCCATCCTGACGATGCGGCTCCTCAGTGAAGACCGGCGCAACAAGACCGATCAGCTGCTCTTAACCTCCCCCGCGACGATCCACGGCATAGTCCTCGGGAAGTTCCTCGCCGCCTGCACGGTGCTCTTCGCGGCGATGGTGATCTCGCTATTCTATATCGTGGTGATCATGACCTACCTCGAAGTCTCCCCCTTCACGCCGGCCGCGTCCTTCACCGGCGGCATCATCACCAACTATGTGGGATTCTTCCTGCTAGGCTGCAGCTACATCGCCATCGGCGTACTGATGTCGGCGCTGACCGAGAGCCAGGTATCCGCCGCCGTTTTAACCTTCGGCGTCAACCTGTTCCTTCAGATTTTTGAGTCGGTCGGCCCGCAGCTGAACATCCCCTACCTGACCTTTCTGCCCACGGTATTTTCGTGGATGTCGCTGTACACCCGCTACGCCAGCTTTACCGCGGGGGTACTGAGCATCGGAGACGTACTATACTTCGCGTCGTTCTGCGGGATCATTCTCTTCCTCGCGGTGCGCGTCATTGACAAGAGAAGATGGAGTGAGGGTTGAGCGTTATGAATAACCAAGAGAAAAAAGTGAACGGCAACCCGGTGGGACGGTTCTTCAAGCAGCGGAAACTCCGCTACGGCGGCCTGTCAATCCTCCTGACCGCCGTGGTCATCGCGGTGGTGATCCTGTTCAATATCGCGGTGGGCGCGGTGGAGCGCAACTGGGGCCTGCGCATCGACCTCACCAGCAGCAAGGTGACCGATTTCAACGAGCAGACATACCAACTGGTGGGCGACCTCACGCAGCCGGTGCACATCTACGCGATCTTCTCCACCGGCAACCAGTCGGCGGGGCGCATCCAGATGGAGGAAGTGCTGACCAAGTACCGCACGATCAACCGCAACGTCACCGTCGATTTTGTGGATCCCGCGCTCGACCCGATGACGATCAACAAATATGCCAGCGAGGGCGTGCAGCTCCGGGAAGGCACGCTCTTTGTGGTCAACGAGAGCGGCACGCGCGTAAAGACGATCACCCCCGACCAGTACAATACCACCACCCCGCACCCGCTGAATCCCGAGGTTCAAATTCCTCTCTTCGCGGCGGAGCGCAGGATCACTTCCGCCATCAACTACGTGACCAGCGAGGTCTTCCCGGTGGTGCGCGTGCTCTCCGGCCACAACGAGGCGCCGCTCTCCGCATACAGCGTGTTCCTCAAGGGCTACTTGGAGGACAACAGTTACGAGATGGCGGACCTCAATCTGGCCTCCGAGGACGCGATGCTCAACAAGGGCGACGTGCTCCTGATCGTGAGCCCCTCCCGGGACATCCCCGACAGCGAATACGAGAAGATTCGCGCGTGGCTTACGGACGGCGGCCGCCTGCTGATCGCCATGGATTACCAGATCGACATGACCCACTTCACCAATATCAACCGGCTGCTGAGCTACTACAGCCTCAGCTTCGGCGAGGGCTACATCGTGGAGGACACCAACCAACCGAACAACTGGTACGGCAACACCTACCTGCTTGTGCCCAACAAGGATCCGGAGCATCAGGTAACCAAGAACCTGGGGCAGAGTTACTACATGCTCCTGCCGCAGGTGCGCCCGATCAACCCGCTCGCCATGCCGGAATCCGGCATCCAGTACGCGACCCTCCTCTTCTCCTCCGAAGCGGCGACGGTGCGCACGGCGGACGGGGTCAGCGATCCGGGCAAGCAGATCATCGCGATGACCGCGCTCAAGCAGGATTACGAGAACCAGGAGAACGACGTCCGCATCGCCATGATCGGCACCAGCGCCGCGCTGGTCGATTCGGAGTACATGGGTTCATCCTACAACGGCCTGTTCGCGCTGCAGCTGTTTGAGTGGCTGATCAACCGCGAAGAGCAAGTGAACTTCTCAGCCAAGCTTGTGGCGCAGTCCATGCTGCGCATTCCCGACGCCGCGACTGGCTGGACGCTGGCCGCCATCGTGGTCGTGATCATACCGCTCATGATCGCCGCCGCCGGCGTCATCGTTTGGATCAGAAGGAGGCGTCTGTAATGAGTCAACAGGACGGAAAGCGCCGCACGCTTTCCTCGTCCGCCGAACTGAAGGGCGGAAAAAAAGATAAGGGCGGAAAGAAGAAGCTTTGGATACAGCTGCTCTCCTTGGTGCTGGTGTTGGGCGTGGCGGTTGGAATCTACTACCTCGCCCCCAACTTCCGGCCCGCCGAGGAGGAAGTCGAAGAGACGCCCGCGCCCACATCGGCAGCCGTTAAGCTGATCGACCGGTCACTCAGCGATGTGAGGAGCGTGACGGTGGCGGCCCGAGGGCAGGATTCCTTTACCGTGAATCACAACCCCACCCCGACGCCGACGCCGCGCCCCACGCCGAGGCCCACCGACGCGACGCCCGAGCCGACTCCCGACCCGACGCCGGAGGCGACCGAACCCGGCGATGATCCGCAAGACGAGCAGGCGGATTTGGCGCCGACGCCCACCCCGGAAAAATTGCCCGAGTATACCATTGCGGGCCACCCCGGCTTCCTGCTGGATCAAAGTCTCGCCCGGAACATGATCGGCTACGGCGGGTCTTTGAGCGCCGTCAGACTGGTGGAGGAGGGCGTCACCGATCTCGAGCGCTTTGGCCTCAAGGACCCGGCGCTGCGGGCGACGTTTCAGTACGTCGATGGCACCAGCGTTACCTTGCTCTTTGGCGACCCGGTGCCCACCACCACCCAGTTCTATATAACGCCCGAGGGCAGCCGCTCGGTATACACCACCTATTCGACCGCATTCAATACGCTGTCCAGGCACCTCAACAGCCTGCATATGGTCAACATGCCGCTGTATATCGACCCGATGGCGATCCAGGCGGTATTGGTGGAGCAGGCCGGAAAACCGACGATCGAAATGAAGTATGTCGACGCATCCGAGACCGCCCTCAACTTTACTTCCCTCAGGTTATTCCAGCCCTTCCCCATTCCTCTCGACACTCACATGACGCGCTCCTCCGAGTTCTTTGAGGCGTTGGCGGGTCTCACGATCACCGGCTACGCCGGGACGGTAGAGGAATTGCCCGAGGCGGGATTCGGGCCCGGCGAGGAGCCGCGCGCCCGCATTCTCGTGACACTCAGCGACGGCAGGGCGCTCGATTACCGCGTGGGCAATCGGCTGGATACCAACTACTTCGCCGTGCAGGTGGATGAGACCGATATAGTCTACATCGCGCCGGCGAGCACCCTCCAATTCGTGGAGAACGCGCGCCCCGCCTACCTGGTGGATCAGTTCGCCAACCTGGTGGCCATCGCGAAGGTGGATTCGCTGACCGTCAAGACAGCGGACGACCAGTTTGACCTGAGCATCTACCGCGAGCCGGAACTGGACGCGGAGGGCAACCAGAAGGTCAACTCCGGCGGCGTGCCGCAATTCATCGAGACGTTCTACTTCGAGGGCGAGGAGACCGACGACCTGTTCAAGAAAATCTATCAGGTCATCATCGGCACGATGGTCAGCAAGGAGAGCGATGATATCTATCTGGACGGGGACGTGATGGTGACGGTGACCTACCGCCTGAACGTGGCGCCGGGCGAGCTGGTCATTGAGTACATCGCGTATGACGAGGAGTACTACGCGGTTCGCCGGGACGGTCTGACGCTGTTCCTGATCAAGCAGTCGATCATAAACAACATGATCGCACAGTTGGAGGAGTTCCGAGCGGGGACGTTTGTCGCGCCCAAGTACTGATTATCATCCAGCTATGCACTAGAGAGCCCCTTCACGCGGAGGGAGCTCTCTTCATCTTGCGGATTCGGTTTTCGACTGAGAAGGGAACACCGACGCCCCTATCCCAATAATTCTCCGAATACCTTCTCCAGCGTCCCCTTCGCCTCTTTTCCGGCGCTCGGCCCCACGCAACTGGGGCAGCCGGCCTCACACGAGCACTCTTTGAGCAGCGCCCGCGCTTGCTCAAAGAGCAGTAACCCCGTCTCATACACCCGCTCGCTCAGGCCGATGCCGCCGGGCATGGTGTCGTAGAGGTATATTGTGGGCATTCGGGTAAACGGGTCACGCACGTGGTAGCTGACCGACAGGTCGCGCGCTGAGCACATCAGGTGAACCGGCGCGATGATGCGCAACAGATGCGCCAGCCCCAGCATCGCCCCCTGGAATAAATCCTTCTCATAGCGGTTGACCAACTCGTCCGGCAGCACCCACCAGCAGGCGGTCGTCTGCATTTCCGTCTCGGGCAGCGATACCGGCCCCCAGCCCAGGTTCTCGTGGGTGTCCAGCTTGATTTTCTTGAATATGCGCACCATCGCGCTGACCAGTACTTCGCCGCGCGCGCGGTCAAACGTGCCCAGCGAACCATCGTCAAACACATCCAGCACCTTCATCGATGTGATCGTGTCCGCGTCGGTGTAGTAATCCACATCCACCGCGCGCACATAGCCCTTTTTGTCCTCGTAATCGAGCGTTTCCACCTGAAACTGCCGCCCCTCGTGCAGGTAGATGGCGAATCGATGCAGCAGCATCGGCACGGCGTAGCGATCCATC
>Ga0123353_10018010_pt1 | contig 10421 bp, 9 predicted proteins | sample TergutLab28metaG_3_FD_92763 | JGI IMG/M metagenome (GOLD analysis project Ga0123353, IMG submission 92763) | Labiotermes labralis P3 segment gut microbial communities from Petit-Saut dam, French Guiana - Lab288 P3 | ecosystem: Host-associated > Arthropoda: Insects > Digestive system > Gut ...
CGTTGACTTCGTCGAGGGCTGCGCCGTTCACAGATAATATGTGGATGTCCTATGGACAATATTATGTGAGGGAAATTTTGTATTCTATTGATATATAAATCCTAACGGATTATTATTGGGTGGTGGTGATGAGGCTGTCTCATAAGCCTCTTTCCTCGTTTCGTCATTGCGGGCTTGACCCGCAATCCCACAGATATTGTTTTGACGAGATTGCGGGTCAAGCCCGCAATGACAACTTTTAAGTAAATCCAATATTCAACCGGACTTGTTTCAATGTATCCGCTTAACTCAACCGTAAAAGCCCCATTAATACGGCTATCTTTGAAATCCGGAGATGACAACTGAAAGGACGGAACATGTGGAAATCCGACATCGTCATTCAGATAGCCAATTTTACAATTTCTGTAAAATCCGACCAGTTTTCAACTTTGAAACCTCGTATGTCTCTTACTGATTTTTTAAACCACTCTATTTTTGATAATGCCGAAATTGCTCTATACAAAGTTCCCAAATCTTCGCTTTGGGTCAAATAGGTACTGCCCTGTATCCATTCAAAACCCTGCTTTTGCAACAGAGTTTTGATTTCAAAATATGCACGATTGTAAGGTTCGCCATAGTGCATTTTAAGGTCGGAAATAACAAGGTCAAGACTTATTGCAAACATATTTTTCTGTCTTTCATTGTTTTAAACAAGTCTACTCGACCAAAAAATACATTCCTGTCTTTTGTCTCGGCAGCAACTACAACTCCATTGAAGGTATTTTTTTCAATTTCAATAACAATTCCTTCCGTCCAATTTGTCAATCCGGTCAAATCTGGCGAAATCAAAACATTTTCACCTTTTTTTATCATTGTCTCGGTCATATTTTTAAATATTTTTTTTTGAACTCAAAAACATTATTGTCATGCTTTCGGTGCGGTCAGTCACATTTAGTGCATTGTCCGTCCTTTCAGCGGATGGCACAAAGATAAGCAAATATTTTCATTTATACTACAAATTTTCGGGAAAATTTCAAGTTTCTATTCAACATACCCCGCGTTGCGCTGCCCCATTCGCTGCGCTCAGGGCAGGCTTACACGGGGTTATCCATGTTCCACACCTTCGGTGTGGCTTCGCGCAACGTGTCCAAAGTGTCCAGGTAAGTTACCTTCGGTGAGACCGCTTTGCTTTGACCGGAGGTCATTCATATCAATAGAAAAAGCGGTGAGACCGGTTCGTTAGGTTCCCCTTTAGGGGATTGACTTCGTCGAGGGCTGCGCCGTTGACTTCGTCGAGGGCTGTGCCGTTGACTTCGTCGAGGGCTGCGCCGTTCTCCCTGCGGCACCTATGACGAGTGGGCAGATGAGATTTGCCTTCGGCGAGATCGCTGCGCTAAGTTAACTTCGGCAAGTCCGCTAAATTGACCGGAGGTCATTCATATCAATAGAAAAAGTTCACAGATAATTTGTGAATGTCCTATGGACAAATGATGTGAGAGAAATTTTGTATTCTATTGATATATAAATCCTAACGGATTATTTCTATTGATTGAAAAATAAGGGCTCCGCTGGGACTTCTCCCCCTCTCTTCCGGAGAGGGGGTTTGGGGGGTGAGGCTTTAATCCGGAAAAACGTAAATAGTCTTATTGATTTTTTCGACGCCGTCGATATCCACCTCAATGATTTTCGGCACACGCGGCGGGCAAAGTTTGACGCCGAGGAACAATCCGAGTACAAAGGAAATCACAATCAGCGCAAGCGACACATACACAAGTACCTGAACCGATGAATGAGGCGGCAAAAAATAATTCGATACGATGATGATGAGCAGCGTAACTATAGCACGGGATGCAATCCATCCATAGGTTTCAGTTCTGTACAATAATACGCCCACCAGAAAAACGATATCTAATCCAACGTTAAGCGCTGCAAAGCAATCGACTATCAAAAATTGCCAATCTGCCTTAAAAAGCAATATAGTGTCCAAAATCAGCGCGGCCAACAATAAATTAGCAAGCGTGTAATTGAACACAGCATACTTGTATTTCATCATTTTGGACGGGTTTTTTTCAAGTTGTTTGATAATGGTCACTTTGTCCTTATACACATGCGATAACTCTTCGAGTATCTGCTGTTTGGGTTCACCCTTTTCAACCCGCTCTTTAACTTCTCTGACAATTTGTTTCTTTTCTATGATCTGCTCTTTATTCATATTATTAATTATTATACAGTTACAAATACAAACCCTATTCAAAATATTTTTTTTTGATGTCCATCAGAAAGCGCAAAGATACATTAAAAAATCATTGGTGCAACAACAATAATTTTTTTTCTTTTATTGCAATTGATGATAAAGGACTTTACACTCCCAGCGACCAGCCCTGCCTGTAGGTATGTCTGATGTATTCTTCAGCGGCTTGTTTGGCATTGATGGTTAGTTGTCGCGGATTTTGTCCGGGTATACCATTGGCAACTCTGATGGCGTCAGAATCCGATAAATTGGTAATCCTCATGTTCACGCCATCCCATGCAAGTTTTTTGTTGAGGCTTTTCAGTCTCACAGCCAGATTACCCATCACGACCATTTCGTTGAGCGGGCCTGAATAGGCGAACTCCGACAATGGCGCCACGCGGTTTTCGGGCGATTCCTTACATGCCCTCACCCAATCCATTTCGTGGCTCATCGCAACACGGCGCAGTTGTGCCGGCGGTTTGGGCATGTTGGCAAAGTTAGCGGAGGGCAACAGGCGGTAATTTTCGCCGTAGTTTCCACAAATCAGCGTTCCTTTTGAACCGTGAAAAATCACCCCGTTGTTGCCGGTACCCATCTCTTCGCCATCGGGTAATCCTTCGGGGCGGCGCGGCAACAAACCGCCGTCGTACCAAAATACGGTAACGGCAGGCATGTTGATGTTTCCCACCTTAGCTCTTGCCGGGAAATCATACTGTATTGCCGATGCTACCGGTGCGCACTCGGTATTGATGGCGCTCGACGAGGCTTCAACCGAAACGGGATGTCCCAGTTTCATTGCCGAAAAGGCTACATCGAGTACGTGGCAGGCCATATCGCCAAGGGCTCCTGTTCCGAAATCCCACCATCCGCGCCAGTCCCATGGATGGTATGCACGATGGTAGGGACGCATGGGCGCGGGGCCGATGAACAAATCCCAGTCGATATGTTCCGGGAGCTGCATCCCTTCCTGTGGACGGGTCAGTCCCTGCGGCCATATCGGACGGTCAGTCCATGCGTCTACACGTGTGATTTCGCCAATGGCTCCGCTCCATATCCATTCGCAAACCTCGCTCACCGTATCGTTGCTGTGGCCTTCGTTGCCCATCTGCGTAACCACCTGATAACGGCGCGAAGCATCGAGCAGCACCCTCGACTCATACACCGAATGGGTCAGCGGTTTTTGTACGTACACATGTTTGCCCGACTGCATGGCAGCCATGGCGCACACGGCGTGCGTATGGTCGGGCGTGGCGATCACCACCGCGTCGATACTTTTGCCCATCTCGCCTAACATTTTACGGTAGTCAACATACTGTTTGGCATCGGGAAAAGTTTCGAAGCAACGTTTGGCATATTGCCAGTCGATGTCGCACAAGGCGACGATGTTTTCCGACTTCATGTTGTTGAGGTTGACAATACCTTTGCCTCCCACGCCGATACCGGCAATATTGAGTTTATCGCTCGGGGCGATGTGTCCAAGTCCGCTAACGGCATAGCTGGGAATGATGGAAAAGAGTCCGGCTGTTGAAGCCGTCATGCCTATAAACCGGCGTCGCGAAAATTGATGGTTCATGTCGTCTGTTTTTAAAATTTGAAGATGATGGAAAATAATATTGTCAAAATTTGAAGTATTTCTCTCTGATGGGAATATTCAGCATGGCTGAAGCAGCGTTGTCGCCTGTGAAATCCTCTTTTACGGGGTCCCACGTTAATTTCGACCCTATTTTTACGGCAATCAATCCCAGCTGGCACATGGAAATGGTGCGGTGCGCAGTTTCGAGCGGTTCAAGCGACGGTTTGTTTTCCTTGATGGCCACCAGAAAATCGTCTTTATCGTTCAGTTCCACTTTGAATGATTTTTCGTTGCTTCCCAACGGGGTATTCAGTATCTCAGGCGATGAAGCCGATAACTTGTTGGGATATTCAACCTCTACCCAACCACCGGTGCCTTCGAAGCGAACATAGGCACGGTCGATTTTGAAAAATACTTCCACACCGTTGGCATACTTATAATGTATATCAAACCGGTTCATCGTATTCCAAAGTCCTTTGTCGAAATCGCCTGTACCCTCTATTTCTACCGGGCCGGTATATTCCGTGTTGTTACCCCATTGCAGTATTCCAACCAAATGAGCGCCCCAGTTGGAAATCATACCGTTACAATAATCGCTTACCCTCATCCATCCCGGCCGGCCGTATGCTTTGATGGCGTGTACCCGGTGCACGTTGTAGGGCGTTTCCCATGCGGGACCCAACCAGAAATCGTAGTCGAGTTCTTCCGGCACGGGCATGGTGGGTTGGGGGGGTAAAGCGCTGCTCCCTCTCTCTCCCCACTCAGGGGGAACGGCAACATGAATTTTCTGTAATTTTCCGATTCGCCCGTTCCTGACCACTTCCACCGCTTTCCACATCTCCGTAATGGTGCGAAATTCGCTGTCATTGCGGGTAATCAGATTTGTTTTTTTGATGGTCTCAACCAGCTTGCGTCCATGTTCGATACAGGTAGAGACCGGTTTTTCCAGCGAGACATGCTTTCCTTCACGCAAGGCGTCAATGGCCATCGGAATATGCCAATGGTCGGGAACGGCTAACATGACCGCGTCTATACTTTTATCAGACAACAGTTTCCGGTAATCGGTATATGTTTGGCAGGCTTTATAGGTCGTGCCCTGTTCTTTGGAGTAATAGTCGTCCACTTGCTTTTGGGCGTTGGCAAGCCTCCATTTGTCGACATCGCAAAGGGCTACAAGTTGTGCATGTGGCGATTTCAGCAACTGGGGTATATTTGGGTTAACCGTTTGTCTGCCCAATCCGATACAAGCAATGGTAATACGGTTGCCGGGCGCTGTTTTTCCAAAAACCCGCGCCGGGACAATGGTTGGCGCAAGGATACTGCCTGCGGCAAGCATCGCGCTCTTTTTCAAAAAATCTCTACGTTGACTCATCATCATTACATTTTTATAATATTTATACGATATCCTGTTTTGTGGCGTTAACAACGCCTTTCATATAGCCTATTGATTCGGCTGCCGCGGCAAAACAATTCTCCTTATTTGCGGTCAGTTCGATATTGCAAAATCCTCTGTATCTCAATTTTCGCAATAAGCGTACGAAAGCGGGAAAATCAATGATACCGCGTCCCAATGTGCAAAGCCGGCCTTCTTTGCTGGCTTCGTTGGTATCGGTCAGGTGAATGTCATATACCCGTTTGCAATATTTCTCAAAATCGCGAAACGGGTCTGCCCCATACCGTTTGGTATGAGCGATATCCAAGCAAACGCCAATACGCGGGTCAAGGTCTTCAACATGTTTGAAGACATCATCGGAATCGGGATACAACGGAACATCCGGCCCATGTGTATGTATCGCGTAATCAACATTGTATTCCTTAACTTTTCTATTAACGTAGGGCAGCAGTTCATAATTAGGAACCCCAACGAGTAATTTCACACCGACACGGCGGATATAGTCAAATGCCCTGTCTACCTCGGCTTCCGTTCTCATATAAATAGGACCTACGCCGCAACCGGTTACATTTTTAGCGGCCAATTTGGCATGGAAAGCCGCTATCTCTTCCTGCGTGCTGGTTAGCGGAAGATGAAAATCCTTAATACACAAGTAACGCGCATCTATTTGTTGCATCATCGCCAATGTTGCATCCAGGTCATATTCCCTGAAAGTATATCCGGCAAAAGAAATCTTAAAAAGGTCATTCTGTTGCGTATTTGCAGACGAATTTCCATACAGGGAAATATTGGACAGCGCTGAAAACGCACTCACAGATAACAAACCTCTACCGGCTTTTTTTACAAAATCTCTTCGTGTTGTCATCGTACTACAGTATTTATTTGATAATTGATCTGATTTATTTGAGTGCAAAGATATTTATTTTTTTGGTTGTTGAAAATAAAATTTTTATTACGTACCCCGAGTTGCGCTGCGCTTACGCGGGGTTATCCATGTTCCACACCTCCGGTGTGATGGCTCGCAACGTGTCCAAACGCATCTAAATTTTTTACGTGGAAGTAGATAAAAACCTCCGAAGGAGGTAAACATGGATAACCCCGAATAAGCGAAGCGCAATTCGGGGTAGGAGGACACGCCATCATACCGCAGTACTACCTATGACGAGTGGACAGATTAGATTCCTCACTTCGTTACCTATGACGAGTGGACAGATGAGATTTCTCACTGCGGTCGAAATGACGGGCGTTTCGCGAGAAAAAAGGGGGTGTTTAATGCGGCGGCAAAGCCGCCGCCTCACCCCTCCCCCCATACTATCAATTGTATGGCGTCATTTCGAATGGAGCGAAGCGGAATGAGAAATCTCATCATTACCTATGACTAGTGGACAGATGTGAAATAAACCCACGTCCCGAACAAACAATATTTTTTCAAAAATATTGTTTATTTTTGCCCCGTTTCGTCAACCAAATTTTGTTATCCAATCGTTATCATGAAAAAGTTTATTATTTGTACTGCACTGATTTTCGTCGCATTTAGCGCTCTGTTCGGTCAATACAGGTCGAAATATCCTGATATACCCATCGTCGATGTGCATTTTCACCCTACGGGGGTGAGCGATGTTTCTAATCTTCTAAAAGTAAGTGAGATCATCAAACAACAATACGGTTCGAACCTTGCCTTTTGGATAGGATTATCCAATCTTAACTCCCCTGTTGCTGAAGTGAAAGCGGCAGCGAACAACCGTATTCTTTTTGCTGCGAGCGAAATGCGTCCGCACAAAGGTTTAACGATGACTGCTGATGAGGTTGTGGCGAAAGTACGGGATGGATATATTGGCCTGAAATTTTGGTTCGGAGCGCCCTACCGGGTTCTGGCCGAAGGAGAGCAAGGCATCACACAGATAGACGATATCAGGTTCGAAAACTTTTTCTCATCGCTCGAACGTGAGAATGTGCTGCTGGCTTCACTTCACATTGCCGACCCCAACGGCCCTTTTGATAACCGGCAGACATGGATGGCTGATCCGGTTTACTACTGGAAACAGATCAGGGCTTTCGAGAATGTCGTGGCCAAATATCCTGATCTTACCATTATCGCCGCTCACGGCGCGTGGATTGTTTGTCAGGACGCACAGATCGATTATATGCGTTATATGCTTTCTACCTATCCCAACCTTTATATCGACCTGGCGGCTACGTTCCAGTATATTCCCCTTGTGAACCGCGACAACCTGCGTGATTTCTACATTGAGTATCAGGACAGAATTCTTTATGGGACTGACGGCGGTCGCGTGCCCGACAATTCTATCCAAAATATTGCCGACAGATACGCCAATACCTTTGCCATCCTTGAAACCGGACAGACCGTAGGCGGCAGTTTTTTCAGTAACGAGCCTGTGAAAGGTCTTGACCTTCCGGAAGAAGTTCTGGAAAAGATATATTACAGGAATGCCCTGAAATTATATCCGGGTTTGAAAGGGGCAATGGGTTTATAGAACGATACTTTAAAAAAAATCAAACATAAAAATTCAATCAAGATGGAAAATTTTCAATCAAGTCGTCGAACTTTCGTCAAGTCGACAGCAATGGGAGCATTGGGAACGATAAGCATTCCCGCATTTTTGGGAGGTTGCTCCGGCTCCGCCTCAAAAGTAGAAAAGCTATATGATGTGGCAGTACCCGAAATTCATTTGGGCAAAGCGATTGATGGCAAACCACTAAAAGCAGGTCTGGTGGGATGCGGAGGACGCGGCTCGGGCGCAGCCCTGGATTTTTTGGCTGCAGGCAACGGGTTGCAGGTAACTGCATTGGGCGATGTATTTCAGGATAAATTGGACGCCTGCCGCGAAGCCTTAAAGGCGAAAGGACAGGAAATCGCCGACGAAAACTGTTTTACCGGATTCGACAATTGCCAAAAAGTGACCGATTCAGGCGTTGACGTCGTGTTATTGTGCAATCCGCCCATATTTCGTCCCGATGATTTCGATTATGTCATTGATAAAGGGAAACATTGTTTTTTGGAAAAACCGTGCGCCACTGACCCAACAGGAGTCAGACAAATATTGGTTACGAACAAAAGAGCGGTACAGCAGGGCTTATCGGTGGTCAGCGGAACCTGTCTCCGTTCGTCAAGAGATATTGTTGAAACCTACCGGCGCGTAGCCGACGGCGCTATCGGCAATATCATATCGGCACACGTATCGCGTATGGGCGGTTCCCTGTGGTTCAGACAACGCGAGCCCGGATGGAGCGACATGGATTATATACTCCGCAACTGGGTAAGTTTCTGCCGCACATCGGGCGATTTTATCGTAGAGCAGTTCATCCATGAAATAGACCTCATGACGTGGTTTCTGGGCGATAAACTCCCCGTAAGCGCAGAGGCAACCGGCGGCAGGCAACGTCGCATAACCGGCGATATGTACGACCATTTTAGCATCACATACGTCTATGAAAACGGAATGCGCGCACACTGCACCTCGCGCCAAATTGCAGGATGCGACCAAAAATACGTGTGTATGATATACGGAACGAAGGGTTACGCCGATAGCAGAAATAGCAAAATATACAACAATGACGGCTCAATTATGTGGGAATACGTCAGACCGAGACGCGACGACCCCGATCAAACGTGGGAAGTGCCCAACATGTACGAACAGGAACATATCCGTTTGGTCAATGCCATACGGTCGGGTAAACCGGTCAACGAGGCAGAGCAACTCGCACACTCAACGCTCATGACCATTATGGGACGCGAATCAGCCTACACCGGCAAATTTGTTACCTGGGAGCAAATGATGGTATCCGACCAAAATTTGAGGTTCGCCAAAAACGAATTTGGCCCTATTCCCGGTTTTAAAGAAGAAATTCCGTTAGCAGGCGCTGCTCCCAGAGCTTAAAAATTTTTCATCATGCAAAGACGTAATTTTATTAAGAACACAATATTGGCAACCGGCGCCCTTTCGTTGCCATTGACCGGAAATAAAATCTATGCCGGAAGTTCAATGTCAACCCCACCCGCTGCCTACAGTTTCAAAAAATCAATTATGTGGGGTACCGTTGGCCTGCAAGGTTCTGTTCTCGATAAATGCAAGGCTGTTAAAGAAGCAGGCTTTCAAGGTATCGAACCCAACAGCCACATGGACCGCAAAGAGGTGCTGGACGCCGTAAAAGCCACGGGGTTGGCAGTTACCGACGTGTGCTGCTCCACGCACGGGAACAAACCAATGTCGCACCCCGATGCTGCTGTACGGCAGGAAGGATTTGAAGGAGCCGTTGTCGCTCTTGAGGACGCCAAAGAATATGGTACAGACGCCATATTGTTGATATCTGGACGGGTAAACGAAACCGTCTCCTACGACGAGGCTTGGGAGCGCTCCATCGAAGGCGTCAGGAAACTGATCCCTATCGCCGAAAGGCTCAAGGTCAGGATTTGTATCGAGAATGTCTGGAATAATTTCTTGCTCAGTCCGTTGGAAGCATGTCGCTATGTCGACCAGTTCAATAGTCCGTATGTAAAATTCTACTTCGATTGCGGAAATATTTTAGCCTACGGATGGCCAGAACAATGGATTAAGATTTTGGGCGACCGTATTTACCGGGTTCACATCAAAGAGTACAGCAGACAAATTGCTGACCAGGAGGGGCGTATCGCCGGTTTCAGAGCGCCGCTTACCGAAGGCGACGTCAACTGGGCTAAAGTGATGGAACTCTTACGAAACAGTTACCAGCATGAGTGGCTGACCACCGAGCAGGGAAGCAACCGAACACCCGAAGAACTGAAAGATTTGAACAGCAGGTTGGATAAGATAATCAGTATGTCAACGTAGTTGACTATCAATTTATCACTAATTCCCAACCGGGCTAAGCAATATCACCGGCGCCATCATTTCTTCCAGCGAGATACCCCCGTGCTGGAAGGTATTCCGGTAAAAATTCACGTAATGATTATAGTTTTTGGGATAAATCATATAATCGTAGTTGGCGGCGAAGATATAACTGGTGCTCACGTTGAGTTTGGGCAGGCGGATGCTGAGCGGGTCGCGCACTTCGAAAATGTTTTTCGACTCGTAATTCAGTTGTTTACCCTGTTTGTAGCGCAGGTTTGTCGAACTATCGCGGTCGCCAAGCACCTTTACAGGATTCGACACATTGATAGAGCCGTGATCGGTAGTAATCACCAATTTTACTTTTTCCTCGGCCAATTGCTTGATGATGTCGAGCATAGACGAATGTTCGATCCA
>Ga0123353_10018011_pt1 | contig 10421 bp, 13 predicted proteins | sample TergutLab28metaG_3_FD_92763 | JGI IMG/M metagenome (GOLD analysis project Ga0123353, IMG submission 92763) | Labiotermes labralis P3 segment gut microbial communities from Petit-Saut dam, French Guiana - Lab288 P3 | ecosystem: Host-associated > Arthropoda: Insects > Digestive system > Gut ...
ACTCCGGCGATGGCCGCCGGAGTGACCGATGAGCCTTGGAGCATCAGAAAAATGATGTTTTTTCCCTATAGAAATTATATCAACTAATTACGATTGCACCACCAATGATACACAAAACCCCTGGCTTTTCGTGTACACAAGGCATCGGCACCGTCAATTTTTTATAATTGCTATGTGTGTTGAGTAATAAGCGTAAGTCCCCGGTAAGTCCCGCTTCAAGTCGAGACCCCGGGGTTGCCCTACTTTTCAATGCGCCATGATCTGACGAACTCTCTGACGATATCAATATATTCGTTGTTACCTTTCCTGGAGGCGTTCGCGGCACCAGCAACAAAGTCCTGAGTCTGGACGATAACATCCTTTTCAGAGTTCGCACTATGATATTCTACTGAGCTGCCGGCAACTTCCTTTACGGCTGTCTTCCCTGCATTTTGCGTCATAAATGTGGATTCATCCATTATGAACTCAGTTGCGAGATCTCCCTCACCCGGTAACGCATCCTCGAGTGCGAATCTGAAAAGCCTCTTGTACCTTTTAGTATGACCTGTATTGATGTTCGGACGATCATCCGATGAGATATGTATATCGGGATTCATAGAGGCGATCTCATTCAGAACACTTTTACGGACATCGTCGGAAGAGCTCCTGAACTTCAGCTCCTTATCATCGTATATCGGAGCCCTGCCGTCTTTAGGGTTGCGAGTGTTCCAATCATAGCGAGTGGCGATCTCTGCAAACTCATTCGGCAGCGATGTCTTAGTCAATGCGATCGATACGGACATAGGCTTCTCTTTAGTGCGGCTCCATCCTCCGGAGTCCTCTCCTATGATTGTTGGAACCTTGGGATAGTCCTTATCCTTAACAGATCTATTTTTGTTATCGGTCATTCCCATCACCTCTGCGTTTCCGATATCGGCCGACGTCGCTGAACGGGTGCTGCCCAAGCTCCGAGACCCCTCATATAGAGACTACGTCTCTCTGTCTTTCTATGTAGTGCCCCCTTCGTGAGGCTCGTCATCGTTTTTAATTCCCGATATCTGTTTTTCCAGCGAAAACCTCTCTATTCGCGATCTCAATGTGTTCTTATGCGTTCCCTCATATGCCTCGATGGTTTTCCATGGGATCTTATTCTCACGAGCTCGCATTACGCGTGAGACCTGATCGTCCGCTTCAACGCCGCCGCTCTTCTTTTTAGAGAACTCTCCGGCATCGAGCATGTCGAAGTATTCGCGCAGCATGGCCGGCATATCTGATTTTCTTTGCCCTGAGGTTCTATCCAGGAGCGCCTGGTGATCGAAGTCCGGAGTCTCCGAGTACGTGAACGTCGCCGAGGCCTCATCATCATACCCATAATCTCCGTTCTTCAGCTCATCCACCTTGGTCAGCCATGAAGTCTGCGGGATGTACAGGAAACGGCCTTTGTGTTCGGATCCGTGCTGAATGACAATGTACTGATGCGGTTTCATATCCAGGTTGCTGACAGAGATCATCTTCTTTATTCTGGGCAGGTCCTTGAACCAAAGATTGTCCAGATTGCCGGCTTTTACAGGATCGTCAATGAACTGCCGTATCTTCGGCGCCAGATTCATTCGCGTCGGCGACATGAACCAAAGCGATACGTTGAACTTCCTGATCACGCCCAGGAAGGACAGCATCGCCTGATTAACCGGATCCGCATTCTGATCGGCGAGCATATGCTGCTGAGCTTCATCCATGCCGACGATCATCCGAGCCTTCGTTCCCTTCTCCTCGTAGATATTGAGCATGGTCCTGAACATCTGCTCCACACTATCGACATAGTACATGCCGGGCGGCATGTTCCGCCCCGGCATCCCGCCGCGGACGAATACCACATTCGTCAGGACGCTTACATCGTGATCATAGCCCTTAATGGTGCCTTCCATGGCCGGCTGCATGACAGAGACGAACGTTGCCGTCTTACCTGCTTTTCTTTTGCCGGTGATCAGATTGACTATTCCAGGCTCAGAGACATAATCAAAGAACTTTCGGTGACTGATCTTCTTATGCCCCGTCTTCATTCGTCATCATCATCCTCATAATCGGCCGGGATATTGTCGTCGCCGGTACCCGTATTGATGCCTCCGACGATGCCGGCCTTCCTCATGATCATCTCATAGAGCTTCTGATACATTCGGTAATGTTCATGTGAGATCTTCCGCAGAGGATCTCCGTAGGGAAGCGGCGCGGCACTGGCCGCGGCCCGATACTCCGCATAGTCCTCCAGGGCCTTCGGAAGCACCATCGACAGTGTATCGCCGAAGGTTATCAGATATGACGCCCTGGTATCCATATCGGCCAGCGATCGCACCAGATCCAGGTACGTATCCATGAGCACCGGCGGCAAATTCATCCAGAACTTCGACTTAAGCTCGAAGTTCAGAACTTCAGGCGGCTTGGATTCATCAGACAATGTAATCCTCCTCGATGCTCGAATACTCGGCAGGCAGCTGCGCGAGCTGCAGGACACTATCGCGCCATATCTTCAGCTGGTCCGGTGATGCCTTCAGGTTGACGCCCTGTTCCTGGGCTCCTATAAGACGGCCGTACATGGTGACGAGGGATCTCTTGCTGTTGCACCAGTTGATGCCGGCACGGAAGCTGTTGTGCTTCTTTATCCTCATGATCATCTCGTAGTTCGGATCTTCCTTCTTTATGACGCCGTACGGATCCGCTATGATGTCATCTATGCACCTCTCGAAGACCTCTGTGTTCACAGTGAGGAAGCGAACGTTCTCTTCAGCACGCATAGCTAAGATATGTTCCATTCTTCCGAGATTGAAAAGCGCCGCCTTTACGATCGAGTATGCTGATCCGTACAGAGTGATCTCTTTCGTATCATCGTCCGGAAGACGCGTTATCAGTGAGAAGTTCTGACCGCTCACCTTGTCTTTTTCCGGCGCCAGATTTGCCACCACCTTTTCTCATTTTTCGGTTCATCGGCCGGCGTTTCTATTTTCGGCTCCTCGGTTGTCTTGTTATCTGTCGCAATGAAATGCTTCAGCTCGTTCAAGTTAGCAGCAGCGTCGGCCGGATCCAGTTTCGTTATTGCGGACACGATCGTCGCTCCGCCTTCGGCCGCCGACTTCTTACTCTCGATATCCGCCTTCAGACGCAGAGCGTTAGCCTCATTGGCGATATCGAGAGCTACCAGGTAGAGCTCCGTCCTCATGAAGAAGTCATACGGCCCGAGCTGCGTTATATCTGCCGGGATGAATGTTCTGTGAGTGTACTTGATCTTCTTGCCTTTTCTCTCGAGGATCCTCTCTTCCTTTTTCACTACATAGGTCATCGCTCCGGATACGTGTAGTTTCCACCATGTGTTATCCACCGAAACGTGTGTGCGTGCCTGTATCTTATCCATCGGAAAATCGATGGTCTCGTGAATGTTGAAGAAGATCCGCCTGACTTTATTCCGGAATTTCTGACCCTGATAGTCCGAGAGGCAGTATGACTCAAGATCATGGTTGTAATAATATGCAATCGAATAAGCGTTGAGTTCGATCACCTTTCCGACGGAGAATTCCACTATGCCGCGCCGTGAGAAGTCTCCCAGCGGATATCCGAGCATGAATCCGCCGGCTGCGATACCGATGATTATGAGAGTTATTGACGGCAGTCCTGTTATCCACGCTGTGACCCCGGCCGCTACGAGCAGAATGCAGAACAGGACGCTGATCGGCTCATTCGGAAGGAACGAGCCGGATCTCGTCTTTGTGAAGCGCCCCAGGAATAATGATCCTATGAAGACCGCAAACATCAACAATATCTCAAGAGCACCGAATGATATCATGATTCACCGTTTATCCGCAGCTTTTTCTATATCGCGTTCAGCTCGCTGCTTGTCTCGTTCTTCACTCTGTCTGCGACGGATCTCTTCCTTCTCGGTGAGCTCCTTTGCACGCAGCTCAGCACGCAGAGCTTTGATCTTGAGCTTCTCTTCTCTTGCTACTGCTTTATTTCGACGCTCGAGCTCACGGATCTCTTCCTTAAGCTCTCTGGAATTCTTATCTTTCGGCATCAGAATACCCCTGCTATTGCGCGTGACAAATGATTGAACATGGGGATCAGGTACAGAGGGGAAAGCAGCATTGCCATTCCGAGTATCTGCTTGAATATGCCCTTGTTGAAGAACGCGAACCATATGCCTCCGACGAACGTGAAGATGCAGAACGGCCATGCGATCGATAAAGCGTTGATGGATTCTTCTCTCAGCAATATCACTATTATTATGGCTGCACAAAGCAGGATCAGCAGGCGTGTTTTGATCGACAGCATCTATTATATCACCGCCAATATCGTCCATACTGCTGCGATAACGACCGCGATCAGCATGATCTTCATTGTGATCGGGGTCCTGATCTTGTAGAAAACTGAGATCCATCCGATAACGGTGAGCGCCAGCAGACCTGCGGACATGATAAACGATATCGGCGATATCGTGAACACTGCCGAAGCCAATGCTGTCGCAGATGTTATTACGACCACATCAAGCACTCTCGGGATGCGTATGTTGGTCAACATGTGAAGAACGGTGACCATCAATATGGCGGCTGTAGACGCTATCAGGAGAAGCTCCGCCGGCGTCATATTATCAACCTCGCATAAAGGAAGCCGAACCAGCCGCTGCTGATCATGAATCTTGCCAAAAGATCCGCGAACAGGAAACCTACGGCTATTATCACAATACCTACCAAAACAACGCCGCCGGATCGGAACATCATACCTAACTGTATTATGTTCGCGCCGAGCAGGACGAATATCAGCATGAACAGTATGATCACGTTCAGGACGTTCGGAGAATCGACTATCCCGAGCTGGGCATTCGTGAATATGTTAGTTGTCTGTATCGTTCTGACCTGGAGCGTTATGTCATTATACGAATATCCTTTGTAATATATTTCAGTCGAATTAAAGAACGTTCCCGGGCTTACGGTAACAAGCTTCGGTTCGGTAACGTTCACTCCCTGCCATCCGTTCGCCGTTGTCGCTTCAGTGTCCCATATCATTATAGTGCCGGGCTGAGTGTATATGTTCGGTGCGAATTTCGATATGTTCATATTCCGCACGTAAACGTAAGGTGTGAAGATCACGTTTTCAGCGATGACGGATCCGTCAGGATTGTATATCGACCCGTAGCAGTATAACATCAGAGATGTTTCCGAAATACTCACATTCCCGGCACGTAATATCGTTCCGTTGTTGTACCAATATGAAGATATCTGATCCAGTGCCGCGACATATATTGCGTATGCTTGTATAGGATCTATTGTCAGATTCTCCAGCTGCGGTACAACGGACGAAGGTGACAGCAGAATATTAGAGCTCTTCGCTTGTGCGGAGATCATCCACATCGTCAGGCCGGCATTTGCGGCGCCCGTAATGACCTTTGTTATTTGTTCATAATACTTGGCGTATTCTATGATTATCCCCGATACTATATCGCTCTCTCCGGCGGCAGCTGTTGTTGTTAGAGTTCTTCCGTCCGAAGAGATCGAATAGTCGATGAATGAGCTTTTGTGTGTGATGTTGTTGTAAACTATCTCCAGAATCCCGGAATCGTCAGCGGTAACATATCCGTATGAACCGTCACAATCTATGACGGCGCCGCCTTCCAGCAGGGCGGATCTGTTCGGTGCGGCGGCAGGTAAGAAGGGTCCGGCATAAGTGCCGGATGTAGCCCAGTACCAGCCTGACGGCCATGACGATACGTCATTGCTTCCGGGATATACCGTTCTCGGCGTGTTCGTCTCTATGTGTGTGAACGCGCCTCCGGTTCCGAAGTGGTAGACCGAATTATTAAGCGGGTTTATAGGATCTCCGGACATTGAGTCCGTATCAAGATAGAACATGTTCATGCCCGATGCCGATGTTCCTGTTCCCGCGTACATGATCGTCGTGAAATCGAGATTGAGAGAGTCGGCGGCGAACCCTGTGCCGCCACCGTTCCACACAAGCTGTATCTGCAGACCGGTCGCCCAGTTATCCGCTTCTGCCCACAATCTTACGCGGTTCGCTCCCTGATTGAACGCCCAATCGAGTGAAGTTTGATTGTTGAAGTTGGCGTTGGAAAGAAGCTCTATAATGCCTGACTCCAGTAATACGGCGTTAGCATCATACTGAGTATTCTCGGCCCATAACATTGCCGCCGTGATCTCTGCAGCGCGGTTCATGTGAAGCTGCGACAATGCAAGCGTCTGCCTGTCGTTATTTATCAGATTCGCACCCATCCGCGAAATAAGTATTATGCTCTCCTGTGTCGTTGCCTTTTCGCGCTCCCTTGCAAAAGCCTGAACTTCATTAGGAAGTGAACCCGTAGGCACATATTGACCATCGCCGAGTATCCAATAACCAAAATTGGCAATAGCTGTACCGCCTAAGATCCACGGTATTGCGAGAACCCATCTGACAGTACTTTCGATGCCGCCCAGAGGATCATCTTCGTAGATGATTTCCGGCGGATCGTCGGTGCTTGTTGCCAACAGAGGCACCGCAGCAACCGCTATGATCATCACTGACAATATCGCTGTCAGCACGACCCTCTTCTTGTCCTTATTTGAGATCGACATATGGTATTACTCCAGTGTATGCCATGACCAAAGACAGAAGGACTGCGGCGATGCCTGCCAACAGCATCAGCATGCTTCTGAATCCCAGCGCATAAGCTCCGATCAGGACGGCCCCGAATATCAGTAAACCGATCAGTAGCATGTTCTCCGTCAACGCCCCTGCCGGATCTTTATCTTCGCCGCCGCTTCCGCCTCCGTTGCCCTGTAGCTGCGGACTGTTAACCAAGAACGGGAACCCGTTGTTTTTAGCAGGATCTACCGACCACGTGTTAACGAAATCAAACCCAGTGAACGTTCCCGATGCCGCGGTTACCGTTGAGCCGGCGTAGAAAACCGATACTCCTGCCTGCGCAACGCTTAACAACGGCTTCATTTGCGCTGATGTTTTCGCACCCGAAACCTGAATGCTAAGCCTTTCCGGTGTGCTTGTTCCGTCGAGCGCCACATCGCCGCCCTGCGATATTCTATCGATGAGAACATTGCCGTTTTGGATCATCGAATCGGCAAGACAATAGCAGTTCACGAGTGTGGCGCTTGCTGTCGTCTGTAATTGACCAACTATACCGCTGGCTCTGTTGGTCAGATCGTTCGGAGTGTTCTGAATGATCATTCCGGTGTTGTAGCAGTTGATCATTTTAGCGTTCTGTGTGCCTGATACGTATGCTACGATCCCCGCAGTGGTCGCCCTTTCCGTTGAATCATTGTTGTTTGTTATGTTCCCTGTGTTGTACGTGTTCGTTATAACTCCGGCGGCAGCCATTGAGCCGGCTATTCCTCCGGTGCGTGATGTTGCGGGGTTATCGAACGAAATATTTATTGTCACGTTGCCGCCGTTAAAACATCTGTTTATAGTAGGTGCCGTACAATTACCTATAAGGCCGCCCGTCACCGGTATAGATGTTCCGTTACTGGTCACTGTAACATTGCCGGTGTTGTAACTGTCTGTGAGTGTGACGTTTGCCGCCTCTCCGATAAGGCCGCCTGTTCGTACATTTGATGCATTGGATGTTACTGTGATCGTAGCTGTGCTGAAGCTGTCCGAGATCGTAACGTTCGATGTGTCTATGCGGCCGACGAGGCCGCCTACATACGAATAGGAAACGCTTGACGTTACGGTTATCGAAGAATTGATGAGATAACATCCGGACATCGTAAGGCTGGAATCGGATAATACGTATGCAACAAAAGCGCCGACACGCGTGTTATTTGCCGTTATTGTGTATGAAAGACCGTCGAGCGTCAGATCTTTTATCGTTGCCCCGTCAACCGTTCTGAACAAACCGGCGTTCGGCACGATGCCGTCTATATTCATCCCTTTAATTGTGTTGTTGCGTCCGTCCAGAGTTCCGGTGAACGGGTTACTGTCGTTTCCTATCACTACGAAATTATTCGTCCCGGTAAGTGTGATATCATGAGGAAGATAATAGTATGCATCCATCGTCCATTCATTACCGCCGAATTCTATTCCTGTACCAATGCGAGATAGATCTACCGCATTCGTTACCGGTATCGCATCGGCCGGCAAAGGATCGGCAGCCGAAGCATCATCACTGTTGATCGCGACCAATCCGACAAATCCGCCGATAACCAGCATCAGCGCTATCGGAAATATCATTTTGCTATTGTTTTTCATAAGTTCATACTCCTTATTTTAATCGAAACGTCTCCTGCTACGACGATCTGACCGGCCTGTGTGTAATGCCGGTCGTCCTCATTCATCAGACCATTGGCGACCGTGAAGGTCTGTGTTATCTTCGTTCCCATGAACACTGTGTTGCTGAGCGTTGGAAGCTCGGCCTGTGCGATCGATGAGTTGATGCCGTCTATCGCCCTTGTCTGCACGATGATTGCTGCCTTCAGCGGCACCGGAGAAAATTCATTAGCGGATGTGAAAGAATCGTGCATCAGCAGGAAATACGCTTTGTATGTGCCTATGGAGGTCAACGAATCGGCTTCGCCTTGTGACCAGATGTATGATTTTACTGTCACATCGAAGCGCGGATCTATCTTAGTGAGAGCGTCCGCAAACAGACTCTTGGCTCGTTCGTATTGTGTCTGTCCGGGAATCCATGATGCTATCTCTGTTCCGCCTACGGCTGTGTTCACGATGAGGACCTTTGCGTCATCTACGAGTCCTGCTGCCAACGGAGCGTCAAGGCCGCCTATGAGCGCTTCGCCCGAGCTGAGATCTATCATATCCTGGATCGAGTTGTTCTCTATTATTCCCTGCCCCGGCCGTGCGGCGCCGTACCAATAAGCGGTACCGGGTGCGATGTTGTCGATCATTGACGGGTCGGAACGCTCAACAGAATACGCTCCGTTAGACTGCCCGGCTATCATGTATACTGATAAGTTAGCCTTTTTAACGTCATATTCGAGTTCCGTACCGTCATAGAACAATAACGATCCGAAGCCTATGTCAGAAGCCCATACATACTCTGTGCTTCCGACAGTGACCAGCTCGAGAGAACCGGCAGCTGATGCCGGCTCCCCTGCGAACACTGAGTATGAAATGTAATCATCATATCGTATGACCAACCCATCATCAGCGTTATCTGATGCGGCGACCATGTATGCTACGCCGGCCGCCGCAAGGATCGCTACCAAGACTATGGCTATCAGCTTTTTCATTTAGATCACCTTATCACGAAAATGAGATGGTAGTGGCCGAATCCGAGCACGTCGAAGGATACTGTGAACGTCCCCGGGATATCCGGAGTGCCGCCCATGAAGAATGTTCTGACGATCGTTCCGTATGTTCCGTAGTCAAGCCATGCGAGCTCCGGCGGAATGACAAAATTGATAGGTTCTATCCCGATGATCGTTGTCTGAGTTCGGCTGACCTCAACGCCGAGCTTAAGATAGAAGTGTATCGTATTGTCTGGATCGGTGCAGCTGCATTGGTGTGTATCTTCGTCAATGACGCGGGGCTCCGGATGCGCAAACATTACCGCGGCTGCAACTATGATCATTATTGCAGCTGCTACAGCGGTGACAGCTACGATCTTGTTCCGTTTGACGTTCTCCATCTCGAACTCTCCCATCCTTTTCGGAAGAGGAAGAAAAAACCGGTCTCAACGACCGGCGGTCGTGTTTATGGTGTCGCTGTTGCCGCTTCGGATCCGATCATCAGGACGTCGGCCGGAATGAACAGTGCGATGAGCAGCAGGATCGTAACGAAGATCGCCGGCAAGAGGACTAAGGGGGTGATCCTCTTTGCTATGAGGGCAAACGCCCACGTAGCAATGACAGCGAAAACGAACAGCATTGCGAACCAACCGCCGCGTTCATTCAGATAAGACGTCAAGGGATCGAAGATCGACGAATCATAGAGCCACAGAGCTGCTATGATCACTGCGAGCACGGCAAAGGATATTGCGACAATAGTGCTCTTATTCATTCCCATTTTCTTCCCATCCGTGAGGATCCCGTTATTCCGGGATCGACAGGGTAGGTTTTTACCGTCTATCTTATGAACTATTCGATTAACAAAATTTATTTTAACTTTTTGTTAACTTTTTGTTAACTCGGCTCGCTCTTACTTATAATTAAGAAGGATGAGATGATAAGATAAGATAAAAGTTAAGAAAGTTAACAAAATCAAGGGGTATAAAGGCGACGGAACGGCGCCGCGAGATCACCGGCACCGGAGCGCAGACCGGTAGATGTTGCAATAAGAATCTATTGACTTTCAGCCAGTGTAGTGGAAAATGGGCCCAGCCGGGATCGAACCGGCGATCTGCGCCTTGTAAGGGCGCCGTCATAACCACTAGACCATGAGCCCGGTACGCCGAGGATTGTATAGGGATTATTAAAACTAACCGCCGTGCGCCG
>Ga0123353_10018012_pt1 | contig 10421 bp, 10 predicted proteins | sample TergutLab28metaG_3_FD_92763 | JGI IMG/M metagenome (GOLD analysis project Ga0123353, IMG submission 92763) | Labiotermes labralis P3 segment gut microbial communities from Petit-Saut dam, French Guiana - Lab288 P3 | ecosystem: Host-associated > Arthropoda: Insects > Digestive system > Gut ...
CACCACGACTAACCAAATAGGCGAATTGGCGACATCAATGACCACCTCAATGAACGGAATATTGCCGCAACTCGTAGGAGCCGCCGCAGTGGTAATCGGCGCAGTAGCCCCGCCAATATTAACCATTGCAGGAATGATGGCAGTATTCGGCATAGTGATTGGATCATTCCGCAAAATGACAGGTCGTTAGACCAAAAGCACAAAACAGGCGCGAGACGTCCGCGCCGTACATATATGAAAGGGTGGGGAGATTGAAAAACATAATAAAAAAAGTTTTGATATTTGTAGTAGTTTATTCCATTTTAATTACAACAGCACTACCCCAAAAAGTATATGCTGGACCAATATCAGCGGCAACAGCATATGCATTGCAACAAGCATTACTGAGTGGTGCAGGAACAGCGGTAACAGTAGGGGCGGGTGTAACAATTAATAATGTACAACAGCAACAAAGAACATATGATGCAATAGTTAATCAATGGAATGAAACACAAGCAATAAATTTCTTACAACAATGGGAAGACCCGGAATTCAGAACGCAAACAATACAAAAACAAGCATTAGACATAGAAATGGCAAGAATATGGACAACAACAAATCCGGGAGCGTTGACATTATCAGTAGATACGACAACAGCTATGGGAATATTCAGCAATGCTGATTGGGCAATATCAAATTATTTGAGAGAAAATCCAATTATAGAAGTACCTGTAGTTCCAGCAAGAATAAGTACGGAAAATTACATGTCACTAATTGCAAGCCAAGTTCCTGCATGGGAAGCAATGCGTCAAAAAGAACAAGAAATGAAAGACGCTGGTTATATTTTCTGTTTCATAAACCAAGAATTTCTCCCATTAGAAGTACCGATAAAAGATAATTATTTGTTAGGAATATGTGAGTTAACGGGCTTAGCGGTATACGACATAAATGATTTTGAAACATTTTTATTTTGGGAAATTGCAACGAAAGGTTCAGAATTAGAAATAAGTATACATCAAAATGTAAAGACATCGTTTGTAGATAATAGAGGACAAGAATGTACATTTATTCAAAATGGGTCAATATTAACTTATCGAATAGATGGGAGAGATATGATAGGAATTAGTGTCAATGGTGAAATGAAAGGATTTATACGAACATTATGCGGTCGAACATGGAAAGTCGTTAAAAGCGTGACTATTAATGATGGAAGTACGTATTTACTGCCGATGGAAACAGAGATAAACGGAAATATAATTTCTCAAACTCCCACCGCTCCCGCCGTTCCTTCATTAAGTCTAGCCGAAATAAACGCATTAAATGATATGCAGGCATTGATGGCACAATTATTGGCGAGAGTGGAAGAGATTCAAGGACAATCGGAACATATGTATTTTATGGCACCAGTAGCAACAGCCGAAGATTTTCCCGGGATACCCGCGGAAGATTTTAATTTATTTATGACTGCAATACTAAGTCAGCTGGACGGCATTGACTCTTTATTAATGACACAAGCACAGATAGATTCAATTCCGGCTGAAATAGTTATAAATTTAGATAAATTGCTAGAAGGAACAGCCAACCCGCCCGATGTAGGCACAGAAACAGGAGTGATAGCAGGAATACTACAAGGAATTTCACAAGGCATAAGAACACTTCAAAATTTATTACAAGCGATACTTCAAGCAATCCAAGCATTATCCGCGCAAATAGCAACGGCAGTAAGCACCAATGTAGATGACACATACGTCCCGCCGGGTATGGACGTTAACTTGCACATAAATTTAATGGATTATTTCCCGTTCTGTATACCGCAAGATTTTGTAGACATTGTAAGTATTCTTCTTGGAACAATGCCGCCCCAACTGGCGGGAGCAACCGCGCATGAAAAAGCGGTATTTTTCCATTATCAAGAGTTGGAATATATATCACCGGAAGGACAAGCTTTTTTGGCACTGTTATTTGCAAATAGTTTTTCAAACCAATATACGGCAGACATATCCGAGGGATACGACGTTATAGAACCAATGTTTATAAGCAACCTAACAACAACACCACGTTTTGAATTTCACATACCGTTCCCGAATTTTACAAACGCAGTAGGAACATCATTTGAAGCGGCATTTATTAATATGACGCAAATTCATGTAGCTACAATTGATTTTGACGATTACCCAACGCTTGTTGCTGTAATCAGACTGGGTGTTTTCTCGATTTTCTTAATAGCAATGATAAATGCGACAACAAAAATGATGACTTGGTAGGAGGTAAAAAATAATGGCAAATGCAATAAAGAGTGCAGTTGCTTGGCTTATAAGCAGTGTAGCCGGGAAAGCAACATTAAAAATATTAGCGAAGACTTCTGTTCTTGCATTATTTTTAATCGGATTGGCGGTAACAGGAATGTTGCCGAGAAGTCCGTTAAGGATTGCCATATTACCATTAGCAAACATGGTGGATTCAATACCTTATTTTAGATATATCTCATATTTTGTACCCACGGTACCAATATTAGCAGTTCTATATGCTTGGTTAAACGCTGTAATAGGATTTCATATATTAAAGATTTACCTGAGAAAAGGTGGGTTTATAAAATGATAAGAATGTTTACCGGCGGGCCGGGTAACGGAAAATCTGCACATATGGCAATGATGATACGTGATGCGCTACGCCGTGGACAGAACGTAATAAGCACAGTACCCATCAACACGGATTATGTTTCGGAGAAAGGCAAACGCCGCATCGGCGACTACATTAGAATTCCTCTTGAAGAAATAACCCCGGAACATCTTTATATCTACATGATAAATATGCACGAAAAAGACAAAGAACATCAAACATTAGTATTTATGGACGAATGCCAAGTTATTTTTAATTCGCGCGAATGGAACAAGCCCGGTCGCAAAGACTGGCTTTACTTTTTCCAAAGTCACAGACATCTTGGTTTCGGTGTTTATCTCATCACACAGTCGATGAGCTTCATAGACAAGCAAATCCGAGAACTTATAGAAATTGAAGTAAAGCACCGCAAAGCATCTAATCTGCTTTGGTGGTTTCCGTTTACGCTCTTCATCCAGCGCGAAGAATGGTCCCAAATCAAAAGCACGAAGAACAAAATAAGTACAAGCTTTAAAATCGGTTGGCCGAGCATTTTCAAAATCTACGACAGCTACACAATTTACAACGAAATAGCGGAAAAATATGAACATCTCAAAACGGAAAACTGGCGGGAAATACTCCAAAGTGGAGAAAACCTTAAAGAATTAGTGTTCAAAAATTAAAAAATAAACAAAAGCGAAAACCATTGAAGTGTAAAGGAATTTATTCACAAAAATGTAGTGACGGCGGCGCGCCTGTCGCGGCGGCGTCACCACTTTTCGGGAGTAAAAGACTGCACCGAAAAGGTAGCGGGGGCAGACGTGTACAACCGCCCCACGAAAGTTTTTGCAAAAGCCGCGAAATTACGGGGCTAGACGGGAAAAAACCGTGTGTTCAAACCACCATTTGAACACACGCAAGGAGAAATAAAATGTCCATAAGAATTGAAGTTCAAAGAACCGATTTTTACAAAGAATTATCCGACGAATTACAGGAAAAATATTTTTCTTTAATCCGCAATAAAGTATTACCAACAATAGATAATTTGTATTATTCCGTATTTATTCGCGGTGATGGCGACGATTTAATAACTATTGAAAATATACAGCCTTTAATAGATGGCTTAGATGAAGCAAAAATAATAGCCAATCAATGCCGCGAACCGATAGATTTTTTTCACGGTTTAATGCTTACGTTTAAAAGTTATAAATTTTACGCCTACTGTCTAACTCAAACCGATTTATACGATATATTTTTATGTTACACCCTTCCAAACGTGGAAACCCCGAGGATTGTTGTTCAGCTTCGCGCATTGGGTCTTTGGACGCGAGGCGTTGATAATATTCTGATGGAATCATTTTTAAAAGTCGAAGAGCTACTTGCCGCTTACAATTTAAAAATAGAGAAATGCCGTGAAAACAGAATAGATTACTGCTATCACATAAACGGCATAACAAACCCGAACAAAGTTTTCAAGGAAAACGCCGCAGGCGAAATAAAATATCTTCACACAAACTTGGACGACACAATAATTCATGCGAAAAATAAACATCTCGAATATGGCACACGGTTGCACAAAGACTACATAGGTCTTGGAAGCAAAGCGTCAAAAAATGTTTATGCCCGGGTTTATGACAAAGTAAAAGAAGTAATCGAAATGGGTTACAAGTCTTTCTTTTTTGAGATTTGGCATAAAAAAGGGCTGATATCTTTCTATGACAAGTGGTGCATGGAATACGCTTTTCTACATAAAAATGTAGATTATTTGGCAAAAGCGCGTCTTGCGTTTTACGTAGAACACGGAACGGATTTTGTCCGGCGGGAAAGATACGAAAAGGCATTAAATAATCCGAATAAAAGTCTTGCAGATTACAAACGTACGGCAGACGAGTTCATGCCGAAAACAACGCCTGTGTTAAACATCGAATACGAAACTAAACGAAAATTTTATTATTATTCGGACAAGTTCATCGAAACGTGCAAAATCGACTGGTCGCGTGAAAGCATTTTGCCGGAACCGCTGAAAAGAATTTACAAGATAATCGACAACAAAGCTTTGTATCTTGATTATCTGACTAAAAAAACACTGTCTTTTTACAATGGAAAAGACGAAAATGGTGAGCTGAATTATTTAGCGTGGTGGAAACGGCTTCGCAACGTAACGCTTGACGGAATAAAAGTTGACGAAAAACTTTTGCGCGAATACACGTTCCATATGGACAAAAAAGCCGTACAAAAAGGCATTATAAACAGAGTAGCATCCTCGGCTGTCTACGAAGACAACCTTGATACCGATTTCATCGAAGACCTGTCCGACTTCCTTGCGGACATCTCCGACAACCAAGCCCACAAAATGGGCTTGCATTTCACAGACGAAAACGGCAAAAAAATTGAAAACATCTCCGGTGAACTTGTGCGGCGTTATGCTGTAATCAAGGCGAAAAAAGAACAACTTCTAAAAAATCGGAAGAAGAAGTGTTTAAAAAATAATTGATGAATACGGGGTGTAAAAATGGACAGTAATTATTTACGTGACATAGAAGGACTTGAAATACTTGTAAAACGCTTAAAATCTGCTATGTCTGTATTAAAACGGGATAATATGCAAGAAAAAAAGGAAAGAGAAAATGCAAAAAAATTATCTGCTGGATATAATTCATTAGAGGAAGCACATGAAGCATATGGATGGGATTATATTACCGAAAGAGAATTTGATAGAATCTGTGAGATTTTTAATGGTGATGATATAAGCCCAACCAAGATTGCTTTAAAAAAAATGCAACAAATGATAAACAATGTTGAGGGTGAAATAAAAATGTTAAGGCAAGATGATGATTATAGGGAGAATTTCAAAACTATAAAAAATGAACGTGGTGCGGGTCGCAAGCCTTCGTTAAGTGAATTGGAAAAATCGGAAATAATAAAACATCGTAAAAACGGATTTACTATCCGGGTATTAGCAAGAGACTATAAGGTTTCCGTAGGCACAGTTCAAAAATTAATTAATGAACATTTGAAAACGGGGTAATGCAATGACACTAAACCAAGCCCTTGATTACTTCATCCTTGACCAACGACTAAAAGGCAATACCGACAAAACAATTCTGTCTTACGGTTCTATTTTAAGCCGTTTTATAGACTGGCTTGCCGGAAAAGGCTTGTCGGAAATCTCTGGTCTTGAACTTTCACATGCTCAAAAATATCAGCTTCACATAGATACTAAACCTTCCGAGCGTTCCGGCGGCGAACGTCTAACAAAGCGAAGCGTACAAACCTACATGCGACATATCCGAGTATTTTTGAAATACTGTCACGATGAAGGTTTTATTCCCGAACCGTTACACCAACGATTACGACTGCCCAAAGCCGAACGCCCAACAATTGAGATACTAACCGATGCCGAAGTTGAAATAATATTGCAAACCTTCACAAAATCGGAAACCGGACTGCGCAACCGTGCGTTCATATGTCTACTACTCGACTGCGGCCTGCGGCTCTCCGAAGCCGTGGGTCTGAAGACTGCCGATATAAACTTTGAAAAAGGCTACATAAAAGTTTTAGGCAAGGGCCGCAAAGAAAGAATTGTTCCGGTCGGGTTGAAAGTCCGCCGTCTGATGATGTCTTACGTCCACAAACGCCGTGCCCCCGATGCACCGGAACAGGATAAATATTTTTTTATGACAAAGCAAAGCAAGCCAGTAACCATGCACTGCATTAGTTCACTAATGGGCCGGCTAAAAAAAAGAACCGGAATAGCCCGGCTGCACGCACACCTTTTCCGGCACACCTTCGCGACAAACTTTCTTGTATATGGCTTGGGGGATGTCTATGAACTTTCGCGGATTCTAGGTCACTCACAAATACAAGTGACTGAAAAATATTTACAGCTTGCTTCGTACTATACAATCATAGAAAAGCGCAAACGGTTGTCATATTTGGACATACAATAAGCGTTTTTATGAGCAGCTGACTAATAATCAGCAAAGGGATTTTATTAGAATGCGGCCGAAGGCATAAAATTAACAAACACAGTAAAAACGCGCCTTTGCGGGGGGAGCAAAAAACGCGAATTTAGCGAAGCCGACAAACGGACTCGAACCGTTGACCTGCTGATTACAAAGAATCAAGTCGGAAAAAACGCTCTGACGACTGGTTTAGATGCAGACGACTAACTGATTCTAGATTTTAGTATGTAAGTTCGTGACAATCTGATCCGTAGTAAAACCCTGTGAGAAATAAAAAATAAAATTCACTGCCGCGCCGATGGGCGGCACACCCAAAGAGAGGAGCAAGAGAAATGAAAGAAAACGCATTGAGGTTATTAGTAACTTTTGCAGATATTTTTGTAAAGTATGGTATAAAAATTTACATTATAATATTAGCGGTGCTAATGAGTTTTGCAGGGGGTCTTTATGCTTCTTTAGAGGTTATAGACAGAACACACCCTGAGTTAATGATAATTCCGGGCGATATTTCAGTACTTGTTGGTGTAATATCATCAATAATGAATAGGGTATTAATTAAAATAATTGTAATATCTGCGTTTATAGCTGTAATTAGGATGTTAAAATGGTTTTATTTTTCGAGCAAATCTATTGATAAGGGAGATAAGGATACAGCAGAAAATAAAAATTAGAACGGAGGGAATGAAATCGGGTGAGTTTATGAAGCCATGTAAAAACGATTGTACCATTAAAGGTACTAATTCATAACTATTCATGATTGAACCTCCTTCTTTTAAAAACGAATAGCCGTCCACCTTTGGGCGGCGTTACATATCATCAATTTAAAATTCCTTATTAGCTTTAAGAATATCCATTTCTAAGGGACCATATCGGCAATCGGGGAAATTGCTACATATGTAAACAGGAGGTTCGTGTGGTTTTAAGTGTTCCATTCTAAGAAAACCGTCACAGTCGGGACAAGGAATTAATTCAACATCTTTTTCTTGAACTTCTTTGTATTTTAACGGTTTAATATTTGTAAAATCCATAGTTGTAAAATTGCAAGATGGATTTTTGCATACATAGTTAGAAAATTTAGTGATAGGGTTACGTTCTTTAACAATGAAGTCATCACAAATGGGACAAAAAACATCAATTTTACCTTCATTGAAAAGAGCATATTCTTTTTCATTGAGTAAATTAGGGTTTGTAGACCAACGGTTGGAATTATAGTGCGCACCCTCCGGCGGAGTTTTGCGGAAAAGAGAATCCGGTAGAGGGTCTAACTTGTGTTTCTCAAGGTAGTTTTGATATAGCTTGGGTGTGCGTGGCTTGTTTGAATTCGGTTTGTGTTTTTTTCTTTTTTTTCGGGAATAGACAATAGTAAAAACTAAAACAACAGCAAGAATAATAAGAACCGGATAAATGCTAACTATAATCACCCAGCATTCATGTAGGAATTCAATAAGAGATTCTGAAAACATTTTATCCCCCCCAAGCCTTTCTGCTTAGTTCAGCTTCTCGCTCAAGCTTCTTTAACATTTTTTGTCTTTCGATTTCCTCTTTTGCTTGTTTTAAAGTTCCTATATAGCTTTCAGATGTTAAACCGAAAAGCCAATCAACGCTAACTTCATACATTTTAGACAAGCGCGCGATTGTTTCCATGTTTGGTTCACTTCTGCCAGCTTCATAGTTTGTATATGTTGACGTGGCGATTTTTAAAATACTTGCTACTTCTTTTTGAGTAGCTCCAATAGATTCTCGCGCGATTTTTAAGCGAAGGTGAAAAGAATCTGTGTACATAAATCAATCACAACCTTAATATTTATTATTTTAACTTTTTTAAACAATTGACCTTTATGACAATAAACATATAAATATGATAAAAATAAAATATTATGTTTACATAATAAACATTGATTGATATAGTATACGTTAATCAAGTTAGTTAATATCATTTGCAACCAATAATTGGAATAATCCCTGCCGCCACCGTACCTTCCCCGAACGGCGGCGGCGCCTCCACGCACTCAAAGGACGAAACAACACGAAAACGCGATGAAAAGTCGCATAAGCGAAGTGACAAAATGCCCGGGGAAATTAAAAAGTGCGTATAAAAAAGAAACGTTCTTAAAAAAACAAGGTTTAACGGATAAAAGCAACAGCGGTAAACGTAAAAAAATGCGGCAAAAAAAGCGAAGTAAGCCCGGCACGGCAAAAAAAACGCTTGCTATTTGCAAGCGTCATCCTCTAAGAAGCGGGAGCAGTAGTTGGATTTTGGACAAGTCCAGCAGTGTTTATGAGGGTCCGGTTCCATGTGAGGTCCGGGTTGAAGCAAGTAATCTGGGTGTGCGTCACAGTCTGTTTTGCCACAGTAATTGGGGTACTTAGCCCATACTATCTGACGGAACCGAGGTTCAGTGCACTTAGCGCAATACTCTGAAAAAGCTGAAGAATAAGGTCTTTGTGAAAAGCATTCCATAGGATGCCCTCCTATCGCCCGGCTCCCTGTCGTAGCCTGCCGGCTGTATCTTACGCCCACTCAAAAACATTCGCCGCAAGCTTTGTCAAAAAATCGCAGATATCACAAAATATTTTGAAAATTTTTTTCCCGAAATATATGTTCTGTTTTCGCAGTGGTACTCCTCACAGTGGAGGAAATCCTTTTCGCTACAAAAACGCCATTGTCAAAAGAAATGCCCGTGAGAAGTTTTTTTTCGAGAATGGCATTTTTGCCGAAAATAGTTCCGGAACGCCCGTGAGCGGGTACCCAAGAAAATAGCAACATATATTTTGGAACGAAAAAAAATTTCAAAATATTTTGTGAGGTTTTTGACAAAGCTTGCGGCGAATGTTAGCCCAAGGGCGAAAGATACAGCCGACAGGCTACGGCAGGGTGTCAGGCGATAGGAGGGCTATCAAATGGAATGTTTTTCACAAAGACCTTATTCTTCAGCTTTTTCAGAGTATTGCGCTAAGTGCACTGAACCTCGGCTCCGTCAGATAGTATGGGCTAAGTACCCCAATTACTGTGGCAAAACAGACTGTGACGCACACCCGGATTACTTGCTTCAACCCGGGCCCCACATGGAGCCGGATCCTCATCCGAACTGCTGGACTTGTCCAAAAACCAACTACTGCTCTCGCTTCTTAGAGGATGACGCTTGCAAATAGCAAGGTTTTGCCTGACAAGGGCAGACGTAGCGAAATAGCATGAAAAAGTAAAAAGCAGTGCGAAAAAAGTGGAACCGATGAAAAGCAATAACGCGACAAAAAAAGCGCGAAACATATGTAACGGCAAAACAACGAAGTAATGCGCAAACAACGGAAACGGTACAGTCAAATGACGAGGGGCGCCGCCGCCGTCTCTTCCCCCGGTGGCGGCAACAACACCCGAAAGGAGCAAAAAAACAATGGTTAAAATTTTCACAGGAACACCTGGTAAGGGAAAGAAGATAAATGGGATTATCCTAAGACCCGAATGGCACGAAGACTTTGATAAATTGCTGAAGCCCACTCCCACTCCCGCGCCCAGGATACACAATACCCCCACTAGGGATTATTCCGCTTGTTGTTGGCTGTGCCCCCAAGCCCCCGCTGGCTATTAAGTAACCAAAGTAGTAAAGACGTCACTTGGCAACAGAAAAGCGTTCATGGGGAAGAGGATATGGTAAAACAGCCAACACGGTTCGTTTGTCAAACACAAGCGGAAGCGCGTGCAGAGATTCGCACAATAAAAAGTGCAGTGCAGGTAGAAACCGCCACCGGACAGCAAAGGAACAACAGAGCGGGAATCCGCGAGCTGGAAAGCCCGGCTTCGCAAAATAGAACATAACGCGCTTTAAAAACGCCTTTAAAAAGAATCTACCCCCGCCAAAAGCAAAAAGAGGTGGATACTAG
>Ga0123353_10018013_pt1 | contig 10421 bp, 7 predicted proteins | sample TergutLab28metaG_3_FD_92763 | JGI IMG/M metagenome (GOLD analysis project Ga0123353, IMG submission 92763) | Labiotermes labralis P3 segment gut microbial communities from Petit-Saut dam, French Guiana - Lab288 P3 | ecosystem: Host-associated > Arthropoda: Insects > Digestive system > Gut ...
GGCGGCGGCGTAGGCGAAGACGTCGGCATTGGGACTGGTGGACGCGCCGTGGGCGTAGCGCGGATGGCTGAACAAATTGGCCGTTCCCCAGAGCAGCTTGATTCCGGTGCGTTTCTGTTCTTCCTTGAGCGTCTTGACGACGGCATCGAGGTTTTTGTTGCTTTCGGCCAGCGTGTCGCCCTCGGGCGCGACGTCGCGATCGTGGAAGCAGTAGAATTCCACACCGAGTTTCTCCATGAACTCAAACGCCACGCGGGCGCGGTTCTGGGCGTTCTCGACGCTGTTGGACCCGTCGTCCCAGGGCTTCTGCCGCGTGGCCGAACCGAACTGGTCCGCCCCGCCGGCACAGAACGCGTGCCAATACGCCACGCTGAACCGCAGGTGGTCCCGCATGGACTTGCCCTCGACCAACTCGTCGGGGTTGTACTGCTTGAACGCCAGCGGATTGCTGCTCTTGGGTCCTTCAAACTTGACGGTGCCGATCCCTTTGAACGCTTCTCTCATACTCGATTCTCCTTTTTGGGTTATTGTAGGTTATCGGAAAAATGTTCCGGTTTTCTTTCATGAAAGCCAATGGCCAACAGCCAGTAGCCAGTAGGGTTTGCGGTGCGCTCCGGTAAAAGCGTCATCCCGTTCGAGAGAGTGATCTCGATGCTTCGCGGACACAAACGGTTGATCTTCATTGGCACACCGGCAATATGCTCTGGTTTATGGCAGGCTTCGCCATACCTGATGGCTACTGGCTATTGGCTACTGGCTGCTTTGTCAGAACGTGCTCTTCAGTTCACTGCGCAATTGCGCGAGGTACGTTTGCAGGACTTTGGGCGGCAGGTCGGACAGGGCCCGTTCCTTGGTTTTTCCCGTGATGTAATCGTTGACCGCCTCGGAACCCATCGTGCCGTATTGCCGCAGACTGTCCACATGCCGCCGGGCGCGGGAGAGGTTTCCCTTGGCCATGTCCAGGCAGTAGTTGACGACGAAGTGGTGCAGGTCCTCGACGAGCAGGTCTTCGCGGTGTTCCAACGGGACCGAGGGTCCTCCACCGGACTCGGCCAGGATTTCCCGTTCGGCCTGGAAGAGGGCGTCGATTTCTTTCTGCCGCCGTTGTTCCTCCCCCTCGTCGATCGGGGCCAGCGGGACCAACTCGTCCTCCCCAACGGGCGCGGGAATGTAATTGCTTCCGTTGCAGTACGGGCATTTTCCGCGCTGCCCGCCGGCGGAATCCGGCGCCACCACCTGTTTACCGCAGTGATCGCATCGAAACTGGATCGACATGGCGTCACGCTCCCATGACCATAATAACCGGCTGGGCCCATGCCCGCCGAACGCTCCATAGTATATCGACGTCCGGGGTCCGGCGTCCAGTCGTGGTTTTTCGCGAGCAGGATCTTTCCATTCTCACGAGAGGCACGTTTTTTTTTACCACAAGACACAGAGGAACACAGAGGGACACAGGGTACTCGACGAATCGTCGCGATGGCTTGCCTCTTTGCGCGGTAAGACGTTGTGGACGAAAACGTTTTGTCGTTCACAATATCCCACAGCGCAAAGAGGCAAGCCAGTGAAAACAGTTTCACGAACACCCAGTGCCGCTCCGTGGTAAAAACAGACGTGCCTCGCGGCCAGTCTCGCAAATCGGGACACGAGGCGAAAATTGCATTGAACAAGCCCACGGTTTTCCGTATAAACGTGTACCCTATCGAAGGAGTTTTCTATGCGATCTATGCGATGGATTCTCGCTTCCGCCGTCGTGATGCTGGTGTGTTCATCCGTTCTGGCCGACGAGCCGGCCGCCGAGGCCAAACCGGAACCCAAGGTCCGGGCGTGGGACATTCCCGAAATCCTCAAACGCGTCCCGCCGCTCAAGCACGACAACACCGGGCGGCTGCCGATGATCTGCATCACGCCCTTCGCCATGAACGATCAGGACAAGTCGTACGAGGAGGCCAAACCGCTTCCGCCGGAGGTTATTCGCGAGCTCAAAGCCCGCGGACTGACCCAGCGATACCCGCCGCGGGAGAAGTACATCCCCTGCATGCTGGCCCTGCAAAAGGAAGGCGCCGGCGTGGTCGTCGTCGAGGATTCCGCCTTCAACGGACCCGGCGGAAGCTACCCGGAGAACGAGCAGCCGATCCCCGGAACGCTCCACATCCTGCCCGAAGGGTACAAGGGTCTGCGTCGGCCCGGACAGCAGCCGGTGTTTCCCTGCCCGCTCGTGCTGGACGGCTGGAAGCTCAAAGCCGACAGCTACCGCGAGGTGTTCAAGAAGTTCAAGGACGCCGGCATCGACGTCACGGGCGTCTGGCTGGACCTGGAGGTCGAACCCTACCACATGGAAGCGCAGTGGGACGAAGCCAAGAACTGCTCGCGCTGCCGCAAGCACTTCCCGCGCGGCGTGCTGGACGATTTCAACAAGTACCAGGGGTTCATCATGCGGTGGCGGGCGAACGTGTTCGGCGCGTACGTCGTCGCGCCGATTCTCGAAGTCTACCCCGGCATTTCCGTGACCAACTGGGCCGAAGTGATTTCGTCCGCCGATATCCCCGCCTTCGGATGGACCGCCCGCGGACCCCGCCCGCCGCACGGGGTCGGGTTGTACACGGCCGCCAATCCCGTCGTGTACGGCACGACGCTCTATTACCGGCAAAGCTGGCGGAGGGACGCCGACCCGAATTGGCCCCTCGACGTGCCGCATATGGACCGGCTGTATACGCAACTGATGCTCTCGCAGATTTCCACGCACGAAGCCAACGCCCGCCGCATGGCGCCGGAACTGCTCTCCATTCCGTGGGTCGATCGTTTCTGTGCCGACGACAAGGACCCGAGGATTCCCATTCTCTCGCGCGAACGGTACCGCGAAATTCTTCGCCACACCTGGCTGCGCGGGGCCGACGGCATGCAGATTTTCAACCCCGTCTGGTTCGAGGAAGACGCCGTACGGTCTCCGATCGTCGTGGAGGAGATCGAGGACGCCGTGGCCATTTACGACGAAATGCTCGCCTACCGCGAGTTCCTCGACGACGGGGTGACGATGGACCTGACCATCCCCAAGGCCACGCATGACGGACCGATCTGGTCGGGCCTGAAACTCAAGGACCGCGCGGTGATCCGCGCCTTCACCATGGCCGCCGAACCCGTGACGGCGACGATCACCCCGTTCGAGGGCGGACCCGAGGTGGAACTTGTCTTCCCGCCCAAGGGCGCGACCTACCTGCTGACGCTCAAGGACGGCAAGATCGAAGCCAAAGAAGATAAAGAAAACAAAGCGGCGGCCAAGTAGTCGCGAACAGCCGGCAGGGCAATCGCATCTAACATTTTGAGCGTTCCCCACCAATAGATCGAAGACTGAAGACCGAAGGCGCGACACGCCGTGGCGAACGATTTTTCACAGTCCCACGTCGCGCCTTCGGTCTTCGGTCTACGGCCTTTTGGCGAAAAACTGTGAAAATGTAGATGCGATAGCCCTGGAACAGCCGGTTTTCCCTATTGACAGGTTGCCGGGTTGGGCTATCGTAATGGGGTGGCGGTTCGTTCCCTGCTTGTTTGTCCTGTGCCGAGAGGAGTGACGATGATGAGGCGATGCGGAATGGCGATGTTTCTGGCGGGAGTGGTGGCGGTTTCGTCGATGGCGGCGAATCTTCCGATGCTGACGGGGCCTGGAAATCTGGTGATCTGGGTCGACGCCGGAAACAGCGACAGCGTGATTGTGGATGACTCCACGGGACAAGTCGCGCAATGGAAGAATCTGGCGGAGGACTCGGTGTTCGGCATCACCACGTTTGCGCGGCACACGTCCACCGGTCCGACACTGGCCACGCTGCCCAACGACATTCCGGTGATTCGCTTCGACGGCGGGAACATCCTGCGGGCCGATGCGCCGATGGACGAGGTGCGATCGGCGGGGACCGATTGGACGTTCTTTTTCGTCCTGGCCAACATGACGGACACCAAGGGTCTGTTCGATTCGGGTCAAGGGGCGCCGGGACCCCTTCGCTTTCACAACAATACGAATTACGTGACGATGCAGGACGACGATGACAAGGGAGCGATCGGCGGAATTCCCGTCGCGTTGCCGGAGGACACGTCGAGAGGCCTGATCTTCAGCTTTTCGCACGGTGAGGTCATTGACGACGAAAACCGGGCCTGTCGGGTCTGGGATGGGTTCATCAACGGCGAAGGGTATGAGGGGTCTTTCGCCAGTTATGAACAACGGTATACCCACGTGACGTGGCGCAATCCGCAGTTCGGCGGCATCAACGGTAACGGCGTGTTCTACGGCGACATCGCGGAAGTGATTATTTTCCAGGGCGTGCTGAACGACACGGACCGGTTGGCGGTCGAGACGTATCTCGCGGGCAAATACGGGATCGGCATTCCCGAACCGGCCACGATGACCCTGCTCGCCCTGGGCGGTTTGGCGCTGTTGCGGCGTCAGTCCTCCAGTCGTCGCACCAGATCGTCGTGATAGAATTTCATCATGTAATCCGCCAAACCCGGTGAAATGGCGGCGATGAGGGTCAGGAGTTTCCCGCCCGCCGTGAGGACGATTTCCGGTTTTCGTTTTCCGACGGCGCGGGCGATGGCCTCTCCGACGGTGCGGGCGGGCGAGAGGGTTTTGAACTTCTGGAAGCTCGACCCGGCCGCCCGCGAACGGGCCGAGGCGACGAAGAAGTCCGTCGCGGTCAGGGCGGGGCAGACCGTGGTCACGCGGACGTTGTACGGGAGCATTTCCACGCGGAGGCTCTCGCCAAGCCCCACCAGGGCGAATTTGCTCGCGCAGTACGCTCCGTGGAACGGGGTGCCACGCTTTCCGATCACCGACGAGACGTTGAATATATGGCCGCCACGCTGCCGGATCATCACCTCGCCGGCGGCTTGGCAGCCGTAGAGCACGCCGTAAAAGTTCACCTGGAAAATCCGCCGCATGTCCTCGGGTGAGGTTTCCATCACGCGGGCGAACAGTCCGTACCCGGCGTTGTTGACCATGACATCCAGCCGCCCGAACCGTTTTTCCGTGTCAGCCACCAGCGCCTGCACCTGCTCGCGCTGGGCGACGTCGGTAACGTGCACGAGGGTCTCGATCGTGTGCCCGCGCTGGCTGGCGATCTGCGCGCATCGCTGGGCCACCTGCCGAAGCTTCTCCTCCCGCCTCGCCGCCAGTACGACGTTGTATCCCCGTTTCGCCAACGCCACGGCGGTCTCCTCGCCAATACCGGACGACGCGCCGGTGATAATGGCGACGTTGGATGTTTTTTCATATGTGTTCATGATTTACACCTACAGTCGTTTCACGATTTCCGCGGCCAGGTCTTCTTTTGTTCGTTCGGCCCAGGGCAGCGCGACGCCTTCGCGGGTGAGGATGCAGGCGTGCGAGCGGGGGGTGCCCATGGCGGCGGGGGGGTTAAGGACGACGAAATCGGCCTGTTTTTCGAGCATTTCCGCGCGGGCCTTGGTTTCGATTTCGTCCGGCGGTTCGTCCTCGACGGCGAACGCGACGATGCGCTGTCCCGGTTTTTTCGTCGCCCCCACGGCGGCCAGGATGTCCTCGGTCGGCACCAGCCGCAACGTGACCGGACCGGAGCGACGACGGAGTTTGGTCGGAAAAATTCCGCCCTCAGGTCGAAAATCGCCCACCGCCGCCGCCATCACCAGCGCATCCGCCGACGCGAACCGCGACACCAGCGCCTCGCGCAATTCGTCCACCGAAACAAACGGCACGATCTCCATCGCCGCCGCCGCGGGCCCCCGCGCCCCCGCGCCCAGCAGCAGCGTCACCCGATGTCCCGCCGCCACCGCCGCCTCGGCCACCGCGCAGCCCATCCGTCCGCTCGATCCGTTCGTGATGAACCGCACCGAATCAATGTATTCCCGCGTGGGCCCGGCTGTGATGATGATCTTCATAAAACATCCTTACTATTGTGCCGGAACTTTTGTACCGTCTGTCTTCTCTCTGAGTCCTCTGTGCCTCTGTGGTAAAAAAACGGTGCCGCTCACACAAATCTCCGCCGCTGCTGTTTGGGTCCGATGCCCATCACGTCGCGGTATTTCGCCACGGTGCGGCGGGCGATGCGGATACCGTGTTTCGACAGGGCCGCGACGATCTGGTCGTCGTTGAGCGGGGCGCGTTTGTCCTCGGAGTCGATGATCTCGCGCAGTTTCGCGCGGATCGCGTCCCAGGCGACGTCCTGCCCCGCCGCCGTCCGCGTTCCGCCGCTGAAGAACATCCGCAGCGGGTAAATGCCGATCGGCGTCTGCGCGTATTTGCCCGCGACCGTGCGGCTGATCGTGGCCACATGCACGCCGACCCGCTCGGCCACGTCCGCCATCGGCAACGGTTTGAGCGCCTCGTTTCCGACGAACAGAAACTCCTTCTGCACGCGGAAGATTTCCTCGGCCACGCGGCGCAACGTCGTGCGGCGCTGTTCGACGGCGGAAATCAACCACTGCGCCGACCGGATATTCCGCCGCAAATATGCGCGGGCGTCGCGGTCGGTCGAACCGTCCCTGGCCATCCGGCGGTACGACCGCGAGACGGTCAGCCGCGGACTGAACCCGTCGGGCACGCTTACCGTCACGTTGCCCTGGTCGTCCAGTTCCACGCGCACGTCGGGCAGCACAGCCGGGGCGGCGGGGACGCTCACCAACGAGCCCGGTTTCGGATTCAACCGCGCCAGCCGGCCGATGGTCTGACGGATTTCCTCGACGGAGCGTCCGATCCGGCGGGCGATTTGCGGCAGGCGGTTCAATTCGATATCCCGCAGGAAATCCCGCACGAGCGCGCGTTCGAGTTCGACGTCGTCGCCCGAGGCCGCCTGGGCGTCCAGTTGCAGCAGCAGGCACTGGCGGAGATCGCGTGCGGCGATTCCGGGCGGTTCGAGCGTTTGCAGTGGCACGAGGGCGTCGCGCAGGGCCTGAAGCGGCAGGTCGCGCGCGTCGGGGCTTTGGGCGATCTCCTCGGGAGGCGTGCGGAGGTATCCGTCGTCGTCGATGAACGTGATGAGCACGTTACCGGCCCGCCGCATCAGGTCGTCCACCTCGACGAACGCCCATTGCTGCTGGAGGAATTCGTGGAGCGTCTGCCCGACGGCGGGCGCGTTGGCGAGGGCGTCGAGCTTGCGGTCCCGATCGTCACGGCCTGCCCGCGGACGCGTCGGGGCCTGGTCACCGTCCAGCCAGGGTTCGAACTCCTCCTGGAATTCCGACAGGCGGTGGAAATCCTCGTCGGTTCCGCCGTCGCGGACGACCATGGCGGATTCCCCGCGGTCGGACTCGCCCGGCGAGGGGGCGCCCGCGGGCGGAGGATCGTCCGTTTCGTCGTCGGCCGGAGCGGGGGGCTTCAACTCCAGCACGGGATTGGTCTGCGTTTCGGCCTCGATCCGCGCCTGCAACTCCAGCAGGGGTAATTGCAGAATTTCCATCGCCTGGATCATCCGAGGCGACAGCTTCATCTGCTGCTCAAGGCGGGTTGACATATCCAAACGCATGGCCGCTCCATTTTACTGACTGGCGGGGAACAACCCAAGGGCCAAACGTTTCGTATGCCAAACGTTTCACAATGGCTCTGCCTTTTTGCGTCGCGGCATGTTATACACTACGAAACGTTCGTTGCAAAAGGAGCCCCGATGCCGCCACAACAACCTGGCGCCCGTCCGAAGAAGAGTTTCATGCGGCGGTTGAATATCGCCTTGTGGGTCGCGGCGTTGTTTTTTTTCACCGGGTACGGACTGACGTACCTGACGCGCGATCTGGTTCGCGGGCCGCTGGTGACGATGCCGGCCGCCGCCCTGGGCGCGATGTGGGTGGGCGCGCGCGTGGGGCGACCGTTGCGGTCGGCGGCGGCGGGAATGGGATTGGGCGCGATCGCGGGACTCGGAACGGCCATGGTGCTGGTCACGCTCGTGCAGCCGCGTCACGACGTGCCGATGCTGGCCGCCCTGGACGCGGTCTCCGCCACCGGGCAGGGGTTTGTGATTCGTCCGGTGATGATCGGAATGATCGCGGCCGGCGGGGCACCGCTCTCACCGGAAGACCTGCGGGAGTTCATCGGAAAGAACATGCTCGCGACGGCGGGGTTCTGCGGCCTGGCGGCCACCATCATGGGTCTGGCGGCCCAACGTCGAAAAGCCCGCGTCGAACGGCAATGGGGACAGTGAGGGGCCGTCTCAACATGGCGCTGTTCCCAGCGACGTATAATCTACAGCTACAGGGTGTGCTCAAACTTTCTGGCACAGGGGAAATCGCTGGTTTTGCTTTGGAAAACAACCGGGTGTCCTCCCCTGTCCCGCACGATTCGTCTTCCACGTCACAATCACACACCGGCGTTGCTGCAGCCTCATTACGTTTGGATCATCCGAACAAACATCATCGCAAAAACGATGATTTTTCTTGTTTGTTGCACAGAGGAGCACCGAGAGGCACAGGGTGTTCGTGGAAATGTTTTCACTGGCTTGCCTCTTTGCGCTGTAGGGCGTTATACGCGAATGAACGCTCATTTGTGCACAACGTCCTACAGCGCAAACCGGCAAGCCATCGCGAAGCGTTTTCCGAATTCCCAGTGCCCCTCTCTGTGCCGCTGTGCTCTGTGGTGAAAAAAGACGTGTGCCTTTACATTGTTTTTGCCCTTGCCCGCGCGGTGTCGAGGCGGCGCATGACGAATTTTTCGATCTCCACCACGACGAAGACGGCGGCGCCAAGCAGGATCGGGGCGATCCAGTATTTCCAGCCCAGCGGGGCGGTTCCGAAGACGGTGTTCATAAACGGCAGGTATGTCACGGCCAATTGGAGCAGGACCATCAGTCCGATCACCACGAAGACGGCCTTGTTGCTGAAGAAATTCAACGCCCACACCGGTTTGCGGATACTGCGGCTGTTGAAGAGGTGGAACCCCTGACAGAGCACGATGGCCTGGAGGGTCACGGTGCGAATCTGCGCCTCCGTGTACGCGTAGTCCCCCTCGTGACGGTACATCCAGACGCTCAGAGCGAGGGTCGCGCCTCCGATCATGATCGAGACGAACAGGATTCGCCAGACGAAATAGCCGTCCAGCAAAGGTTCGAGGGCCTGTCGCGGCGGTTTGGCCATCACGCCGGGTTCGGCCGGCTCGAATGCCAGCGCCAGCGAGATCGTCACGGACGTGACCATGTTGACCCAGAGAATCTGCACCGGTGTCAGGGGAAGCATCGTTCCGAAGAGGATGCTGGCGATGATGAGGAAGGCCTCGGCTCCGTTGGTGGGGAGAATGAAGAGGATGGTCTTCTTCAGGTTGTCGTAGACGCGCCTTCCTTCCTCGACAGCGGCGGCGATGGTGCTGAAGTTGTCGTCGGCCAGCACGATCTCGGCGGCGTCCTTGGTGACGTCGGTTCCCTTGATCCCCATGGCCACTCCGACATCGGCCTTTCGCAGGGCGGGGGCGTCGTTCACACCGTCTCCGGTCATGGCGCAGATGGCACCGTGGGCCTGGAGGGCGTTGACGAGCTTAAGTTTGTGTTCCGGGCTGGTGCGGGCGAACACGTCAAACTGGTTGGCGGCGGCGAAGAACTGCTCGTCGGTCATGTCGTTGAGTTCGTTGCCGGTCAGGGCCGCGCTGCCGTCGCCGATTCCCAGTTCCTTTCCGATGGCCCGGGCGGTGTCGGCGTGGTCTCCGGTAATCATCTTGACGCGAATGCCGGCCGATCGGCACTGGGCGACGGCGTCGATCGCCTCGTCGCGTGGCGGGTCGACGATGCCGGCCAATCCGAGAAACATCACGCCCTCGGTCAGGTCGTCGTGCGTGAGGGTTGTCTGGTTGGCGGGAACGCGTTTCATCGCTCCACCGAGCACGCGTTTTCCCTGGGCGGCCAGATCGGCGACCGCCTGTTCCCATCGCGGACGGTCCAGCGCCGCCGGGCCGTCCGCGGCCAGCTCCTGACTGGCCAGATCCAACAGCCGGTCCGGCGCGCCTTTTATATACACCATGTGCTCGCCGTCACCGCCACCGGCCAGCGTGGCCATGTATTTGTATTCCGAGTCGAACGGGAGCGTCGTGACGCGGGGTGGCAACGGACCGTTGGGGCCCGCTTTCTCGTGGACGGCCAGCAGCGCGCCTTCGGTCGGATCTCCCTGGACGGTCCAGAGGTTCTCCGTTTTCGAGAGCGACGCGTCGTTGCAGTGTCGGAAACAGGTTAACAGCCGTCGCAGCAGCGTTCCCTCGCCCGCCTCGGCCCGGGCGTCTCCCTGGGCGTGGCGGATTTCCCCCTCCGGCGCGTAGCCCGAACCGGTCACGGAAAAGTCGGCCCCGTGCACGACAAGATTCTGCACGGTCATTTCATTTTTCGTCAGCGTGCCGGTTTTGTCCGAGCAGATCACCGAGACCGACCCGAGCGTTTCGACCGACGGAAGGTTTCGCACGATGGCGTTTCGCTTGGCCATGTTCTGCACGCCGA
>Ga0123353_10018014_pt1 | contig 10420 bp, 8 predicted proteins | sample TergutLab28metaG_3_FD_92763 | JGI IMG/M metagenome (GOLD analysis project Ga0123353, IMG submission 92763) | Labiotermes labralis P3 segment gut microbial communities from Petit-Saut dam, French Guiana - Lab288 P3 | ecosystem: Host-associated > Arthropoda: Insects > Digestive system > Gut ...
ACCAGACGATTGGTGAAGTAGCCGGTCCCGCTAATGATATTTGCATCGATCGCTTCTGCTGCCTCACGGATGGCACTGATGATCTGCGGGGCGCGAAAACGCGACATACTGATAGCGGTCACATCGGCTCCGGCTTCTATCGCGGCGTGTGCAAAGCCGCTGCCTGCAGCAGCAACGACCGCGACTTGAGCGCCCGCATCGAGCAGCCCTTTGACGAGTGGAAGCGCGCGCAATCCATAGCGCCCGATGCTGGGACCGCTGAAATTATTGACGATAACGACCCTGAGATCTTCGTACTGAGACGGCATCATACCCTTCTTCCGTTACATGGTGACGAGCGTATCGCTATGGTGTCCTTTGAATACATTGCGGGTATCGAAAATGAGCTTGGCGTGTTCGCGCACCATGTCGTAGTCCACACCGGAGTGTCCAGTCAGAACGAGTACGCAGTCAGCCGCTTCGACCTCATCGACCGTGAGCGCCACACTCTCGACGGTCTTGCCGGCTTGGATGTAGTGCGGCACGAACGGATCATGAAAGTGCACATCGGCTCCCTTTTCAAGCAGCAAGTCGATGACCTTGATCGCCGGACTCTCGCGCATATCATTAACATCGTTCTTGTAGGCGACACCGAGCACCAGGATACGCGCGCCCATGAGCGCCTTCGAGTGCTCATTGAGCGCCTCGAATACACGACGCACCACGTAGTAGGGCATATCCTCATTGATCAGCCCTGCCAACTCAATGAATTGAGTATGAAAATCGTACTCGCGTGCCTTCCAGCTCAAGTAGAACGGATCGATCGGGATGCAATGGCCTCCCAGCCCCGGACCGGGGTAAAAACCCATGAACCCGAATGGTTTTGTCTTAGACGCATCAACGACCTCCCACATGTTGATGTCCATACGCTCGCAAAGTTGCGCAAGCTCGTTGACGAGCGCGATGTTCACGCAGCGATAGATGTTCTCCAACAGCTTCGAGAGCTCTGCTGCCTTGGTCGATGAAACCGGAACGACGGTATCGATGAAACGTTCGTAGAACGCGGTCGCGATCTCACAGCACTCAGGAGTACAGCCTCCGACGACCTTGGGGGTGTTCTTGGTCTGGAACTGGGCGTTGCCCGGATCGACGCGTTCAGGTGAGAACGCCAGGTAGATATCCTTGCCGACGGTAAAACCCTGCGCCTCAAGTAGCGGTTTGATGATCTCATCGGTCGTACCCGGATACGTTGTCGATTCGAGCGTGACGAGCGTATCTTTCTTCAGATATGGCGCAATCGCTTCGGTCGCCGATACCATGAACGATACATCCGGCTCTTTCATCTCGTTGAGCGGGGTCGGGACACAGATCGTGATACAGTCGCACTCGCTGGCTCGCGAGAAATCGGTCGTCGCTTCGATCAACCCTTTTTCTACAAGCGGTGCTAGCTCATCGCTGGGAACATCCCCGATATAGCTTGTACCGGCATTGACCTGAGCAGCGCGATCCTCACTGACCTCGAAACCGACGACACGTGCGCCTTCCTTGGCCATCTCAACCGCCAGCGGAAGTCCGACATATCCCAGTCCTACCACCCCGAATACCGCTTCATTATTCGCAAGTTTCTCTGATAACGTCATCGTTTGCACCATACCTTCTTATTGGCGCTAGGCGCTTCTCCCAGCGACTCTTTCGTATACTGAAATCGTGTTTTTAATCATATCATCAAGCATGAACCGCTGCTTTATCCCGGCGCGCGCATTCTCACGCAATTGCTTGAGTTGAGTCTGTGTGGTATTGAGCGCATCTTCCAGGATATCAGCGAGTTTCTCAGGCTCTTTCGGTTGGCACAGCATACCGGTGATCCCATCGATGACCGCCTCAGGGATCCCGTCGACCTCGCTGGCAACGACCAGTGCTCCTGCCGCCATCGCCTCGATCACCGTGTAGGGTAGTCCTTCCCACACGGACGGCAATACGAACGCGTCACATGACGCATAGAGCGGAAGTGGATCTCTGTGGGTATCAAGGAAATGGATCGCATCGTCCAGATCCAGTTTAATGACAAGTTTGCGCAGTTTTTGTACTGCGTTCTCATGCCCGGTCGCGATCATCGCTAACTGCGCGTTCGGCTCTTTCGCGCGTAACCACGCGAATGCGTTGAGCAGCGTTGGCTGGTCCTTCTCGGCACAGATACGCCCGATATGCAGAAGTATCGGAAATTCCGGATCGACCCCGATCAAGTTCGAGAGATGGCGTGTATTGCGATAGTGCTCGATCGTCGCGAGTTCTTCTAGCAACACCCCGTTGTAGATGACGGTGGTCTTCTCCGAATCGAGGATCTCAAGTTCGGCGGCTTGCTCACGATTGGCTTTACAGACTGTGATGAAGTGAGCGGTATTGTCGAGCACACTGCGCTCAAGCGCGAGTTTCGCGAACGAACCGAATCCATGCGCGCCTTGCAGACCATGCAGGGTCACGACAGAACGCTTCGCACCCAGCTCGTCTGCTTGGCGCGCGAAAAGAGCCGCACGTGAGCCATGTGCATGAACAATATCGGGCTCGAACGCCCTCAAGACTGCCTCAAGGTCGGGCTTCGGCGCACGTCGCCGCACATCGGCGTTAAAAAGGCGCACCCCCAACGTTTCGGCAAGCGCGCTCATATCTCCACCGGCAGGGGCGCAGAGCCCCACTTCGATACCACGCTCGACCAGCCCGCCCATCAGATCGGCGATATGGCGTTCCCCTCCACCGGTGATAGTGTTGGCGGCTCCGATCAGTAGTACCTTGAGCGGTCTTTCTGCCAGTTGTAGTCCCATCAACGCCTCAGCATCTCGATTAGTAATTCTGTCGTTCTCTTTCCAATTACGGAATACAGTCTCTCACGGATACGCGTATTCCGTCGGTATTTCTCGATCATGGCGCGCGCGATCTCGACTTGAGTATCACTCAGCAACCCTGACTGTATTAAATCATCTAAAATCGCCATGTCATCGGTACGTAACTTGATGGCATCGGTCGTCTTCTGACCTTCATGGATCCGATAGTGCTGAAGAGGTTCCGGTTGATGAATATGCGTCGCACCATGAGCAAGCAGACGCAACCACAGATCATAATCCTCATTGAAGAACTGCGAACGGAATCCTCCTATCCGTTCGAGATCCGAGCGATGAAAGAGCGAATTTCCAGCAATGTGAGGGAACGTGAGCAGTTCTTCGAGCGTGATCGAGCGGACCTCTCCCCAATCCGGCGCTTGGCGCAACTTTCCATCATCGTAGGTATAGAAGTAGTCTGCCGAGTAGATGTCATATCCGGGATGCCCATCCATGAAAGCAACGCGTTTTGCAAGCGCGCCGTCTGTCAGGTAGTCATCGGCGCCGATCATGAGGAGCCATTCACCCTGGGCGTTATCTGCCGCAGTCGCAAGTGCGCCACCGGTCCCCTGATTTTCTTGGCATATCAGCTTCGCACGCTCATCTCCCGCGATCGCCGCTTCTACCGTCTCGACCGTGTCATCGGTCGAGCCATCATCGACGATGATGAGCTCGAACGATACCTCCTCTTGCATTAGGACCGATCCGATTGTTTGCCTGATCGTCTCACGCGCATTGAATGCCGGTACCAATATCGAGATGAACGGCACCGTGCTGCTATCCGCTCGATCGGTAACGTGCTCCTTGAGCGGTATCTCTCTCCTTGGCTTCTTATTTCGAGCTACAGATTGCTTGTCTGCCAGTGCTATCACTTTTTGAATGGTCTCCTGGATTGCATTCTCGTGATAGTTCTCACTCTCTCTTCGCGCCGCAACCTTCATTTTTGAGACCATCTCGGGGTGAGAACTCATCTCGTCGATCGCATTCGCTATTGCTTCGGGAGTCGGCTCATCGATCAATAGAGCGAACGAATCGATATTGTGGAATGATTCAAGCGCGGTCGTGCGAACTGCTATCACCGCAAGTCCGGAGCTCATGTAATCGAATAACTTGTTAGGAAGCGCACCGTCTGTCTGCTGTGTCGACCCATCGGTCAGTATAAGGCCGATATCATGGTCTTGAAGCACTTTGTGCATCTCAGCATGAGGTACTGCCTGTACAAATGAGATGGAGTCGGTCTTCTGAGTGATCGACGATGCTTTGAGTCGATCGAAATCAGGTCCTGCTCCCTGTATGGTGAGGTGCGCGTCTTTTATATGCTGCATCGCCTCGAGAGCTGGCTCGATGTTGCGGTTCTTCGCGACCTGCCCCGAGTGGACGATGCGCAGAACCTTGTCCTCTTGCACGTTGACAATACCAGCTTGCTTAAGCGGAATATGGGCGTTAAGCACGATATCGGCTTTTGGCATCTCGCATTGATCTTGATACCACTTCCCGAGCGCAGAGCTAACGGTGACGAATCGGGTAATGAACGGTGCGCTTGTGCACTCGACGGTTTGTAGATGGTGGGCGAGGTTAAGCGGAAGTCCATATTCTGCTGAAGTGAGATGTTCGGGCCAGTATTCATACGCTTCGTAGATGAATGGTATGTTCTTGTTTTGCGCGACCTTGGTCGCTGCATCGAGATCGAACACATTGATACACCAGATAACAGAAGGATCGAACAACTGCAAATCGCAGATTCGCGCCTGAGTGCGAGCCCTATAGGTGGGCAACGCAAGCACGCGATTCTTGAAATGCCACCAGGTCTTACTTATGCCTGATGGAGGGATCGTCGAAGGGTAGTGTGCCGAAGCCGGGATCATCCTGCGAGTATCTGCAATCTCGAATCCTTGATCGAATACTCCCACATCATAGCCGCACTCGGTCAAAGCGTGTTGGGTTCTCTGGGCGCGTACATCCTTGCAGAACGGCGCGTCTGTTATCAAAGCCACCCGTCTCATTTGCGAAAGCGCAACCTCCAAAGCAACCGTGTATCCTGAACGAGAATTCCCTCTACAATGGTATCCTATTTTATGTACTCGACCTAGTGAGGAGACCAAGATGTCAAGTCTGCGTGGAGCGGTGTTCGGTGCGGGAAATATGGGACGTCACCATATTAGGATCATGTCACAACACCCCGATGTCGAGCTGGTCGGGATCGTCGACCCTGACGTTGAGCGCGCTCAGGCGCTCGGTGATCAATGGGATGCCCCCGTGTTCGCTTCTCTCGAGGGGCTTCCTGAGATCGACGTAGCGATCATCGTGACCCCTACGCAACATCATGCTGATATCGCACTCCCGTTGATCGAAAAGGGTGTCCATCTCCTCGTTGAAAAACCACTCGCTGACACCCCTGAGACCGCTCATAAGATCGTCAACGCGGCAAAAGACAAGGGGGTCACGCTTGCGGTCGGCCATGTTGAGCGATTCAACCCTGCCATCAAATCGCTTTCAGATCTTTCGACCGATCCGAAGTTGATCTCGATCGAGCGACTCTCGCCCTATACCCCTCGTATCAAGGACAGTGTCGTTTACGATCTTGCGGTCCACGATGTCGATCTTGCTTGTTGGCTCGCGCAAAGTGTCCCGGTAAAAGTCAATGCCTCCGGTACCAAGGTGTTCAGCGATACGATCGATGCAGCGAGCACCATCATCCAATTCGAAAATGGGTGTGTCGCGACGATCCAAACCTCACGTGCGACTCAGGACAAGGTGCGCCGCATCACCATATCAGAGCCTGAGCGTTATTTTATCGCTGATACTTTGCGCCAAGAGGTTGAGATCAAGCGTGAAGCTGAGGTCTCATACGAACACGGCGACAATGACATCACTTTCACGCAGGCGAGCATCGTTGAGATCCCCACACTCGCCAAGGGGGGCGAGCCGCTGCGTCTTGAGCAGGATGATTTCTACGACGCGGTGCTCAACAAGCGCCGTCCACTTGTCTCAGGTGAGGACGGTCAACGCGCTGTTGAACTCGTCGAGCAGATCGAGCAACTCTGTAACGCGTAGCGGTATTGTTGGTTTATTGGTTTTTTAGGAGCTCCTCGTCAGCGACCGGACGTACCACACGCGCGGGTGCTCCGAGCACGACCATACCGGCGGGTACATCCTTGGTGACGATCGCACCGGTTGCAACAAATGAATCCCTCCCGATTTCTATGCCAGGAAGGATATGAGCTCCTCCTCCAACCCGGGCTCCCTGTCTGATGGTGCACCCTTTCATCTCGCTGACCTTGTCGGTTCTCCCCATATAGTTATCATTAGTCATGACCACCATGGGAGCGATGAAGACGTCCTCTTCGACCGTAACATAGGCGGTCACATAGGCACCGCTTTGGATACGAGTGCGCGCGCCGATGGTCGTATCATTCTCAACCGTCACACTTCTGCCGACAATGACATTGTCACCGATAGAGCATCTCTCTCGCACTCCCGCGTTATCACCGATGATGCAACTCTCCCCGAATTTAGTCCCCGCCATGAGTACCGTATGCGCTCCGACCGCACAACCATCGCCGAGAGTAAGTGGCGACAGCGCTTCACCGCCTGCGGTCGATGCGACTCCAAGTTTTGGGTGCTTGCCCAAAACGGCACAATCAGCGATCGTGCAATTCTTTCCGATCAGCGTTCCTGGATACACGGTCACATTGTTCCCGATGGTCGTACCTGCGCCGATGGTTGCATCGTCGGCTATCGCACAGTAATTACCGATTGTGTAGTTCGTCATATGGATTCCTCTATGATTTCGTGGCAAAGAACTCTTTGACCGCGTCCGCCGTCTCTTCACATTGTTCTTTTGTGATCCCCGGAAAACATGGGATCGCAATCGTCTTGCCGGCGCAATCCTCCGAGACAGGTAGCGAGGGCTTTACCCAACCAGACAGTGACTCGAACACTACCTGCTCGTGGAGCGAGTGGGGATAGTAAAGCGCGCTGCCGATCCCTCTCGACTGCAGGAATTCCAGTAACTCGCTCGCTTGGTCGGTCTTTAGGATATAGAGATGATAGATATGAGTTCCGGTCGAATCGACCGCGGGAACGGTCACTCCCTTGATCTTGGAGAATTCTTTGTCATAATATGCCGCAGCATCACCGCGTTGCGCATTCCACTCATCAAGCTTCGTAAGACGAAGGGAGAGTAGTCCCGCTTGCAAGGCGTCGAGACGCGAGTTCACACCGAATGCGGTATGGATATACTTGATCGGCATACCATGATTGGCAGTCAATCGACAGTGCTCTGCAAGTTCATCATTATCGGTAGTGATACATCCCCCATCCCCTCCGCATCCCAAGTTCTTCGTCGGAAAGAAGCTGAACGCTGCGGCGTCGGCGAGTGCTCCAGCCATCTTGCCTTTGTAAGATGCACCCATCGCCTGGCACGCGTCCTCAATGACCATTAGGTCATGCTTCTTGGCGATATCGTCTATCGCATCCATGTCAGCGCACTGACCAAATATATGGACCGGTAGTATCGCTCTAGTTCTGGAAGTGACCGCAGCTTCCACCGCTGCAGGATCAATATTGTATGAGTCGGGCAGGATATCGACCATGACCGGAGTTGCCCCGACATGCGTGATACATTCAAGCGTGGCAAAAAATGTCCACGGAGTGGTGATGACTTCATCACCTTTGGAGATACCCAATCCTTGCAAAATTAGGAATAATGCATCGGTACCATTGGCACAGGAAATACAGTGTTTGACCCCAAGATACTCCTCGATCTCACGTTCGAAGCCTGAGACGCGCGGACCAGCGATGAATGCGGAGTGGTTCATAACATCGAACCATAAAGCGTCGGACGCTTCCTTTAGCTCGACGTATTGCTTTGTCAGATCCAAGAATGGAACACTCATAATTACCCCTCACTGCAGCTGTTTACCGGGCTTCCTGCAACTCGTCTGCTCTCGAACTACGTTCATCCATCATATCCAAAAATGCGTCCTGAATCACCCGAGCGTGATTTTCGTAATTATACTGATGAGCGACCTCTATTGCCGCTTTTTTCATTGCGGTTATCCGCGTAGGATCGGAAGCGAGGCTCTCTATCGCCCTGGATACGGCATCAACAGACGTATCCTCCAATATGTAGGCAAACTCCTCAATTCCTGGGAAATTCTTGAACGCTGTCGTCGGAGGCACGATAAGCGCGAGTCCGGCTGAGAGATACTCGAAGAACTTATTAGGAAGAGATCCGTCTATCTGCATGTTATACGCTTCGTGGGCGATAATCCCAATATCGAAAAATGAGGCGGACTCAATAAGCTGTTCGTAGGGCACCGGATCATTGACTTGGATCCGATCACTAACCTTATGGTCCTTGATCTGGGTTTCGAGCCACGATCCGAGTACTCCTGAACCTTGGAATGTCATGTCAATCCCATCGGTCACCGCCGCAGCTTTAAAGATCATCTCGATGTTTCGTGCGATCTGGAAATTACCGATGAATATAAATCGTGGAGGAGTGTTGACCAGTCGTGCTTTATCGACATGGTCAAGTGGGATGTTATAGGTGACTATAGGAGTCCTCGTGAGTCCATAGAGTTTCTGGTACTCATGAGCAAGTTCCGGAGAGACCGTGATCGTTACATCAGCGTCCTCCATGTAGGCACGCTCCACCTCATCGATGACGGCACGTTCGATATCAGTCAGCGCGACCGCAGATTCAAGACGATGCTCCGGCCAATACTCATACGCATCATAGATCAGAGCAGCGCCCAGATCCTCCGCTGCTCGCCCACAGGGCTTGAGAGTGTTCGCGTTGACCGAGATTATCGCGTCAGGACACTCTTCCATGAGTGTCCGGTAGACAACATTCTCGCCGAAAACACCGACGCGTTTGCTGAAGAGTTTTTTCAATATCGGGTAGATAGTCAGATTAAATCCCACTTTCAGGACCCATATCCGATGTTCAGAACCACCGATACCAATTGGGTCTCCATAGCGTAATTTGAACGGTTGACCCTCCCACGATTCTCGCTTTGAGCTTCGAAAGAAGTCGAGGATCGTTACATCTGCGATCTCGGAGAGCGCGAGCGCGGTCTTTCGACTGCGAGCCTCCAGTGGGCTATTCACTATCACCAAACAGATCTTGGGTCTTTTTTTCACTTTTGATATGTTTATGACATTTTCCTCATTCACAATAATGTGAGTCTATTCTGACCCCGAAGACGAGACCCATCGTAGAACAATGGTGTTGTTCCCTTGCGGAATGACGCGGAATAATGTATGGCTTTTTATACTCGCCTGGTCTTCAAAGAGGCTTCCGAAACGCTTGGCGAAGTATCCGTTTATGTCAGAGAGATATACATAATCATAGCCACCTTTGACCAGATCGTTTGCCCATTGTTGCGCATCCCCTTTGATGTTGTAGATATCCGTATAAGGACGAGGAGGGTCATCCCAGTAGTAAGGCGCAAAAGATGGGTCGTTAAGTGGCATCGGAGCTAAATAATAGACTAAAGCGGGGAAGTCGAATCGAAACGCGTCCTGAAGCACGATAAATACCTGGTCTGTTTCAGCATCAATATCGCGAAATAGCGCCCCATATGTCGTGCGAAAGTCTACTTCCATGTCGTAAGCGCGCGCGTCCCTAACTTCGTAATAGAGTCGAGGCGCACTGATGGTCGCAATAGCGACAACCAGTACTAAGCAAAAGGTCATCATAGGATGACGGACCTTCTCCTTCCAAGACTCCCATGAGTCCATCCACACATAGACAAGAGCAATGATGAGGCAAAGCACGCCAGCTCCTGCGTAGCGCTGAAAGCTTCCTAGATTGACAGCATCATACCCGGTTATGACAAACATAAAAGATATGCATATGAACACCAGATAAACCGCAAGACCGATCGTGGCGACAATAAAGAGTGTCCGCGCCGCTGTTTTATATCGAGCGCTGTCAGTGGTCAAAAAAAGCAGTATGATCCACACAAGGATCACGATAAAAAAGAATGCAATAGAGAGGTTAAACCACCAGTTGATGGGGAATGTGAAAAGGCTTTCTCCAAAATGACGTGCAATCTCGAGTCGCTCAGGCGTAAACAGAGACGACCACCTCCCACGCTATGTACGTGACTAACGCAGGGATTGCAAGTGCTGAGATAAGAAGCATGCATTCCCTCCAGCCATACCGTGACAGATCGTTCGGTTGATTGTCGCGGTATTCAAAAAACAACTGTGCGCACACAGCGATAGCAAGCATGACGATCAGAAACGGGGTAGTGATCTTTTGAACGGCGAGTACAGCTGCGAGAAGCCCCAAGATCGCAGCTTTCATCTTAATCGAGAGGGCATAACATGTAATGATATAGAGTCCATAACCAACCTCGAGCACAATTAAGAAATCCACAAGCAAAGTTGCAAAACTTGACGGTACATATGAGAAACGAAGAATAATAAATATACTCGGTATACCTAATAGAAGGATTATAAATTTTTCCAGACTACCTCGTACAAGGTCGAAAAGAGGTAACAGGAACGCATATAGGAGGAGCTGGTTTGCAACAAACAATATCGGCTCCTTG
>Ga0123353_10018015_pt1 | contig 10420 bp, 6 predicted proteins | sample TergutLab28metaG_3_FD_92763 | JGI IMG/M metagenome (GOLD analysis project Ga0123353, IMG submission 92763) | Labiotermes labralis P3 segment gut microbial communities from Petit-Saut dam, French Guiana - Lab288 P3 | ecosystem: Host-associated > Arthropoda: Insects > Digestive system > Gut ...
CTTTTTCATTGATTCTGTAGGTAATAATTTCTAAGTGAAGTTCACCCATACCTGAAATTAAGTGCTGACCAGTTTCCTCATTAATATCTACACGAACAGTAGGATCTTCTTTAGAAACTTGTCTTAAAACTTCAATCAATTTAGGAAGGTCTTTAGTATTTTTAGCTTCAACAGCGACAGTAACAACAGGTTCAGATATATGTTCTATGCCTTCAAATTCTTTTATCCTGTTATCCCCACCACAAATGGTTTCACCAGCAATAGCCCCTCTAGCACCAGTTATTGCAACAATATTACCTGCAGGAACCTTATCAGTATTAACTCTTTCTGCACCAAAGAATACTCCAACTTGCTGAGTTCTTGCTTTACCGTGAGAACCTACTAGAAATACTTCCATACCTTTTTCAATAGTTCCACCATAAACTCTTCCAGTTGCAATTTCACCAGCATGTTTATCAATACTAACATTAGTAACCATAACAGCTAAAGGACCTTCAGAATCTGTGTGAATCATTGCTTGACCTTCTTCAGATTCAATATCTCCATCCCAAATAGTTGGAACCCTATATTCTTGTGAAATTAAAGGACTTGGTAAATGCTTAACAACCATACCTAACAACACTTCAGTAATAGGTACTTTTTGTGCTAACTCTTTTTGGTTTTCACCATCACAGTAATCTATAATATCTTTAAAATTAATTCCAGACTTTTGCATAATCGGGATGTTAATTGCCCAGTTATGATAAGCAGAACCAAAAGCAACACTGCCATCAGCAACATCAACTTTCCATTTATCTTTCTTATCTTCTGGAGCCATTCCTTTAATAAGCTTATTTGATTCAGCTATTATTTTTAAAAATCTGTTTTGAAGTTCTTCAGGCTCGAGTTTTAACTCATTTATTAATCTATCAACTTTGTTAATAAATAAAACTGGTCTAACATTTTCTTTTAAAGCTTGTCTGAAAACAGTTTCAGTTTGAGGCATAATCCCTTCAACAGCACAAACAACAACAACTGCACCATCTACAGCCCTCATCGCACGTGTAACATCTCCTCCAAAATCAACATGTCCAGGGGTATCAATTAAATTGATTAAATAATCATTATCTTCAAATTTATGAACCATTGAAACACTTGCAGCGTCAATAGTAATACCTCTTGCTGATTCCTGTTCATCAAAATCAAGAGTTCTTGCATCACCTGCTAACTCTTCAGAAATCATTCCTGCACCAGCAAGTAAGTTATCAGATAAAGTAGTTTTACCGTGGTCAATGTGAGCCACAATCCCTATATTTCTGATAAATTTAGGCTGATACATTAATTCCTTAATCCTTTCAATCATTTTAGTACGTCTACTCACAATAATCACCTAAATATGAATTTGAATATTTTTTATTGTAAATTATATTTTATTTTATTAATAATAAATTTTATTTAACAAAACATTAATTTTATCTCATTATAATCCTATAATAATAAGTATAATAATTAAATCACAAAATATAATTACACATAATGAATAATTACAGCTATATAAATAATTATACCTGATGACTAATTACATCTATATAAATAATTAATTCTAATGAATAATTAATTCTAATGAATAATTACTTCTAATGAATAATTACATCTTAATAGATAATTACACTTAATAATATTATAATATTAATTTAATTAATGTGCAGCTCTAGCTACTCTCTCTTTCTCTTCTTTTTTACCTACAGCAAAACTTCGTGTATCATGGTCAGAAGCAAGAATTAACTCGTCAGCCAAACATTCAGCTACGGATCTTTTATTCTTAAAAGCAGATTGTAAAGTTCCTCTAGTTAAAAATCCTAAAGAAAGATCTACTCTTCTTTGTGGAGCTATATCAACAGCTACTTGGTAACCAATACCTCCATATTTAATCCTTGTAGTTTCTTCACGAGGAGAAGTATTTTCTACAGCTTTAACAAGAACTTGAATAGGATTTTGCTTAGTTTTTTTGTTTATAATTTCAAAAGAATCTTTAACAATATTGTAAGCTTTATTTTTCTTTCCAGAATTCCTCTCAGTTCTCATAATTTTATTCATTAATCTTTCAACAATAGAAACTTTAGATTTAGCAAACTGTCTTCTGACATGTCTACCTAATGTGTGAGGAACTAAAGTTTCATCTAAGCATATATAATTAATTAAACCTAAATCTTCCACTTTAATATCTTTTAGGTCCCATTTATCAAAAACTTGACTCATTAAATTACCTCTATTAATTAGTTTTTCACTTTATTATTAAGTTTAAATGATTACCTTACTGGTTTTTCTATTTTACCAATAACCATTTGTTCTAAAGAAACATTGTTAACTTTACTTACTTTCCAACGAACACCTGGAATATCTCCCATAGATCTTCCAGAAGGTCCACCAATTCCTTCAATCATGACTTCATCGTGCTCATCAATAAACCCAATAGCCCCATCACCTGGTGCAAATGCAGTTAATTGTTTACCATTTTTAATTAATTGAACACGAACACATTTTCGTATAGCTGAATTAGGCTGTTTAGCTTCTATTCCAACTTTTTCAATGACAATTCCTCTAGCTTGTGGAGCTCCTTCAAGAGGATCTGCTTTAACATCTAAACGTAAAGCTTTCCTTTTGTAATCCACATCTTTCCATTTGAAGTTTTGTCTGTTCTTTTTAAGCTTTTTTGCAGCAAAAAGTCCTGGCATATTATATTCCTCTTTTTATCTTTTTAGTTGAGTTTTATATTTATCTTTTTAGTTAAAATTGATTTGTAAATCATTAAATCCATATAAGTCTAAAATCCATATAAGTCTAAAATCTATATAAATCTAAAATCTATATAAATAGATTCTGAAATCTAAATAATAGATTATAAATCTATATAAATATACTATAAATTAAATTAATAGACATATTATACATTATAAATATCAATTATCTATATAAACAATGATAACACTATCTACACAAACAGCAGATTATCGTGAACATTGAATTTAGAAAATAAGAATTAAATATTGATTAAATATGAATTAAATATTAAATAAATAATTAAATAAGTATCAATTAAATCTTAATGTATACAAATATCAATGAAATTATCTATAGAATGGTTTTTAATAATATCCTGTATTAATTAAATATCGTTATCATTATATATAACAATAATATTAATTCATAAGACATCTATTATAAGATATATAATAAAATACAAGCCAACCTACTCATATCTTTAAATAAGAGATGTCAATGAAAGGTTAGTTATTAAATACAATTATTGGGACCTATAACAAAGTAGCACACAGAAGCTATAGTCTAAACTTATTCCAATCTTCAAGATACATTTAGATAAAATTAAGTTTGAAAATTGCATTTTATTATTTCAATATAACCATATCTATTATAAAAATATATACATAACAACCCTTATAAACCTTATGTTTTTACATATCTTTTCATTGAATTTTTATGAAAAAATAAATTATTCCTTATCTAATATATTATTATAATCCAATATTATATAATAATTTATAAAAGAATATATTTAAAAAAATATTTATAAAAAAAATAAAATAAAAATTAAGAAATAAAAATAAAATAAAAATAAAATAAAAATTAAGAAATAAAAATAAAATAAAAATAAAATAAAAATTAAGAAATAAAAATAAAAAAATATTGAAAAACATTATTTTAAAATAATGTTACTAACGTTGTGTTGCCTTTTAGCTAACAACTTAGCTCTTTCAATATTATGACCATTTTTACCAATTGCAATTCTTTTATTTGTAGGATCAGTTATTATGGTAGCTACCTTTTCTTTAGTTTCTTTTTGAAGTACTTTGATAGATTTAAGTTCAGCTGGAGCCATGATATTTTTTATAAATTCAGTGACATCTTCAGAGTGTTCAATGATTTCAACACCTTTATCAACAGCTTTTTGAACTTTCGTTACAGTGCTTCCACCTTTACCAATAGCTAACCCCATATCACCATTTTTAACAACAAAAGTAACTTTACCATTATCTTCGTCGATGATACAGTCTTTAACCATAGCACCAGTCATACTCTCAAAAAGAGCTATATATCTTATTTCATTTGAATTAAACTTAATAGACACACAAATCTACCCCATTAAGATATTATTTCTAATATAGTAGAATCTCCTGGATCGTTTATGACTAGTGTAGCCACAGTAAAAGGTTTACCACAAACAGAACCTAATTCAACACTAGTTCCATCAAAAGTGTGAACTGGAATTTCTGAAAGTTTGGAATAGTATTCTACATCTTCTAAAATCTCTTTAGGACTATTTTTTGCAACAACAACAAGTTGCCCTTTTCCTAACTTTAAAGATTGAATTGATTTTTCAGAGCCTAGTGTTACATCACCTGTATCAACAGCTACTCTAATTCCTCTATCTACGTCCATCATCTGCCTCCTTATTTTTTATTTTTATTTGGTTTCATGACGACACCGACTGAGCCAGTACCGAGGGGTATTGGTTGTCCAATGATGATATTTTCAATAATACCAGTTAATTTATCAATTTCTCCTCTTATACTTGCACGGAGAAGATGTTTACCAGTTTCTTCAAATGCTGCACGAGCAAGAACACTGGATTTTTCACCACTAATACCATGACGTCCAATGGAACGAACAGATCCTTCAGAAGTCATCATATCAGCAACTAACATAATATGTCTAACATCAACACTAAGACCCTGTTCTTCAAGAGTACGAAGAGCTTCGTTTATAATAGAATTACGAGCTGCTTCAACACCTAAAACAGTTTCAATTTCATGAATATCATTTGTGGTGGTTCTAACTTTATCCACACCATCAATTTTAAGAATGTCTCCAAGATTTGAACCTTCAGTATGTATAATCCATTCATCATCTCTTCTAATAATGACTTTTCCAATATTTTTAATACCACTTATTTGTAAGTCACGGATTTTATCTCCAAGAAGTCTAAGTTCTCTTAATTTTGGTGCATCAGAACCTTTAGAATCTTTCTTTGGAAGTCCAAACACCAATACATTCTTATCTCTACTTAAGTTTTTGAAAGTTTTTTCAAGTTTATCAGAATAAATTTCTTCAAAATCAAGTCTTTTGTCTTCTATCTTTTCTTCATCAATTACAAGTTCAATAGTAAAATCAGCATAATTAGTACGGAAATTTTTTAAAATATCGTTCATTGTACTTTTACCAATACGATTAGCTAATTTTTTAACAAATTCTTCATCATCTTTATAATCATTATCAAAATAAATAGCCATAGTAGGAGTTGAAATTTTCTTTCTAGCATCTACAATCTCAATCAGTCTTGGAAGACCTAATGTAACATTTAGCTCAGCTACTCCTGCATAGTGAAAAGTACGCATAGTCATCTGAGTACCTGGTTCACCAACAGATTGTGCTGCAACAGTACCTACTGCCTCACCAGCTTCAACTTTAGCTCGCTCATAGGCTTTTCTTACTTTAATTATTAGTCTTTCTAATTCAGTATCTGTAAGATCTCTTCTAACATAAGCTTCTGCAATATCTTGAATATAACTTTCTGGAAATACCGCTTTTTTCTTTTTAGCTATTTTCTCTATTTTTTCAATTATTTTTTTGTCAATTATCGCTTCGTTTTCAATATTGTCCACAAAAATCACCCTAATCAATACTCATATTTAATAGCTATTTTTTAACCCTCATTTCATCAATAATTTTGTCTAAATCAGCTGCTTTACCATAGTCACTCTTAGCTGGATCAACACCATCTTCACCAAACATAGTTTGGATTACCATTCCTCTGTTATCAGTGACTAAACCATTATCTCTTACATTAAGATCTTGAAGAGCATTTACAAGTCTTCTTTGCATATAACCACTTTGTGCAGTACGGATAGCTGTATCTACTAAACCTTCTCTTCCACCCATAGCATGGAAAAAGAATTCAATAGGATCTAATCCTTCTTTATAACTAGAATGGACAAAACCTTTAGCTTTTGCACCAAGTTCGTTCTTTTTAAAGTGAGGTAATGTTCTTTCAATATATCCTCTATGAATTCTACCCCCACGAACAGACTGTTGACCAACACATGCAGTAATCTGAGTTAAATTAAGCATGGATGCTCTTGCACCAGTTTTAGCCATGATAACAGAATGATTATCCATTCCAAAGTAACTTTCAGCTATTCCTCCACACTTATCCCTTGCTTCACCAAGTACTTGCATTATTCTCATTTCAAGAGTTTCTTCTAAGCTTCTTCCAGGAAGTGCTTCAAGTTCATTATTTTCAAAAGCTTCAACTAGCTTATCTACTTTTTCTTCAGCTTCATGAAGATGTTCTTCAATTCTTTCTTTAGCCTCATCTGGAATTTCTTCATCATTAGTACTTGTAGTAATACCTGTTTTCATAATACCAGAAATAGCTAAATTAGTTGAAGCATCAAGGAATTTTCTTGCTTCATCAGCACCATATTCTTTCATGATAGTGTCTAAAATTTTACCAGAAAATGATCCAAAAGCTTTTTCATCCATTGCACCAGAAACTAATTGACCATCTTCAATAACAACATATGCATCATGTTCACAGTCTTTAAGTAAACATTCATTACATTTTTCACAAATTTCTGCCTTATATTGCATATTAAGATTTTCAGGAAGAAGTAAACTAAATAAATCTTTTCCAGTCCAGTCTTCATGCTTTCTCTTAGGAATAGGAAGTTCAGCTTTTCTAATAATTTGGAATGCCTGTTCTTCTGTGAAATTTGCAGCATCCCTTGTAAGTAAATATGCTCCAGAAATATGATCATGTATAGCTCCAATAATTGGTCCTCCAAATCTTGGAGAAAGAATATGTTCCTGAACCCTCATAAGAGACTTAGCTTCAGCACGAGATTCATCAGTTTGGAAAACATGCATATTCATTTCGTCTCCATCAAAATCTGCATTGTATGGTGGGCATACACATAAATTAAGTCTAAATGTTTTATATGGAAGAACTTTAACTTCATGTGCCATCATAGACATTCTGTGAAGTGAAGGTTGACGATTGAATAAAACAACATCCCCATCTTTTAGATGACGTTCAACAATGTACCCTGGCTTTAATTTTTCAATAATGGCTTCTTTTGTTTCATCATAAACCCTTATTTTTCGCTCATCAAGACGTATTACATAATTAGCTCCAGGATGAATATCTGGTCCATTCATAATATATTCTTTCATTTGTTCAATATTCCATTCATTTACATAAACTGGAACAGTGACTTCTCTAGCTATCATTTCTGGAACTCCCACTTCATTAATACTAATATTAGGATCAGGAGAAATTACAGTACGGGCAGAGAAATTAACCCTTTTACCAGAAAGATTACTTCTAAATCTACCTTCTTTACCTTTAAGACGCTGAGCTAAAGTTTTAAGAGGTCTTCCAGACCTATGCCTAGCTGGTGGAACACCAGAAGCTTCATTATCAAAATAAGTTGTAACATGATATTGTAACAATTCCCAGAGATCCTCTACAATAAGTTGAGGAGCACCAGCTTCCATATTTTCAGTTAATCTTTGGTTAATCCTAAGAATATCCACAAGTTTGTGAGTTAAATCATCCTCAGAACGTTCTCCTGTTTCAAGAGTAATTGAAGGCCTTACAGTAACAGGAGGTACAGGAAGTACTGTTAAAACCATCCATTCTGGACGAGCTACTTCAGGATTAACACCTAAAATGTATGCATCTTCATCAGTGATTTTTTCAAGTTTTTCTCTAACTTCACTTGCAGTTAATTTATAATCACCTTCAATAATTGAGATAGGTTTATCAATTTTAATATCTTCTTGTTCTTCATCACAATGTGGACATTTATCTTTACGAGCATCAACATAAACATTTTTTATAACATCATTGATACTTTCATCATTTCCTCTTAAAATGTCAATTTTTCCCTTATACTCCTCAATTTGAAGATTATCCAAAAGAATACGACCACAGTCATTACATGTAGAACGTAAGATTTTATGAATAGTGTCACCAAATCCCACATGAATTACTGGTCTTGCTAAATTTATACTACCAAAATGCCCTTGACACTCTCCACCTTTAGCACCACAAGCACGGCATCTTAAACTTGGGTCAATAACACCTAAATGAGGATCCATTAATCCATTTTCAATAGGATAACCATCTTCATCATAAGTATCTGGTGTTTCAATCTTAGTAACAGACATTTTCCTAATATCTTCTGGAGACATTAACCCAAAGTTAATTTGAGAAATATGTTTTGTAACATATTCCTTGCCATCATCTCTAAAATCTCGTTTATCTGTTTCTTGTTTTGTAACATGTTCCTCTTCAACAACTGGAGAATCCTGTTTTTTTGTTTCTTCACTCAAAATATTGGCTCCTTATATAACTCATAATAATAATCATTTTTAATAATAACATCCTTTTTGCCATAATAATTAATTTCATTGTTTATATTATCAAATATTATAACAAAACTATGCTTTATCCTCTAAGACTAATTTCGGAAATATACATAAACTTTTAAGTTCATCTAATAGAAGTTTAAATGCATAAGAAATTTCAACAGGATATGAGTCAGTATCTCCACAAATTGGACAATACTTTTTGTCTCTAATTTTATCATGAACTGAAATCATACCACAATCACCACAAATAATAGCTCCATACTTATCAGATTCATCTAATAGTCTTTCTTTAAGAGCAAGAGCAGCACCATGAGCAATTAAACAATCCCTTTCCATTTCTCCAAATCTTAAACCACCTTCACGAGCTCTACCTTCTGTAGGTTGACGAGTTAAAACTTGTACTGGACCTCTTGAACGAGCATAAACTTTATCAGTAGTCATATGATGTAATTTCTGATAATAAGCTACTCCTACAAAAATTTCAGCTTCGATTCGCTCTCCAGTCATACCATTATATAGTGATTCACATCCTGCAGATTCAAAACCATTATCTTTAAGAGTTTGTTTAATTTCTGCTTCTAAATCAGTGTTAAATGGAGTTCCATCAACTCTTTCTCCTTCCATACATCCAGCTTTACCAGCTACCATTTCAATTACTTGTCCAACAGACATCCTTGAAGGAATCGCATGTGGATTAACTATTAAATCAGGGACTACTCCATCTTCTGTGAATGGAACATCCTCTTGGGATAAAATAAGACCTACAACACCTTTTTGACCATGTCTTGAAGCAAATTTATCACCAAATTCTGGTTGCCTAGTATCTCTAACTCTTATTTTAGCTAATTTACTTCCTTCCATAGTTTCACTTAAAAGAACTGCATCAACAATTCCTTTTTCACCATGTCTAACTGTAATAGAAGTTTCTCTTCTTCTCTCAGCAGCAGTTCCAAACTCATCAATTTCTTCTAAAAATCTAGGAGGAGATGTTTTTCCAATGAGAACTTCGCCAGATTCAACATAAGATTCTGGATTAGCTATCCCATCTTCATCTAAATGCCTATATGATTCTTCAGAACGATATCCTCTAACTCCTTTTTCAGGGACTTCAAATTTATCTTCTTGTCCACCAGGATATCTTCTTTCTACAGCTTCATAGGATCTAAAAAAAGAAGATCTAGACATTCCTCGCTCTAATGATGATTTATTCAAAATCAATGAATCCTCCATATTATATCCTTCAAAAGACATAACTGCAACAACGAAATTTTGTCCAGAAGGGCGTTTATCATAATTTGTTGCATCAATAATTCTTGTTTTAACCAATGGTGTTTGAGGATGGTGTAAAAGATGTGCTCTAGTATCTGTACGTAAAGCATAATTAGAAACATAAAGACCTAGTGCTTGTTTTGTCATACCTGCTTCCATAGTATTCCTTGGAGAAGAATTATGATTAGAAAATGGAATAATTCCTGCACAAATACCTAACATAGTTGAAGGATCTATTTCCAAATGTGTATGGTCTTCATTTAAATAATTTAATCCCATAGATATATAAGAATTTTCTTCTTCTTCAGCATCTAAATATTCAACAATGCCTAAATCTATAAGATTATCCCATTTAAGTTTGCCTTCTTTAATTTCTTCAATGTGTGTGTCTTCAAGTAAAGGAACACTGTCTTTAACTATTATAAGTGGTCTTCTAGCTCTTCCAGGATCATTGAAGATATATATCTCATCAGTATCATTGTAATAAGTAATGTTCATCTCATGAGAAACTTCTCCAGACCTCCTTTTTTCACGCATATCATTTACAAATCCAATAGGATCATCACAAGACCCTATTAATTCCCCGTTAATATATATTTTAGCTTTATTTTTTTCTTTTTCTGTATAATCCCAATCAGTATCATCTTCACTAGATTCTTCAGACCCTTCAACAGGCTCTTCAACAGGCTCTTCAACAGGCTCTTCAACAGGCTCTTCA
>Ga0123353_10018016_pt1 | contig 10420 bp, 11 predicted proteins | sample TergutLab28metaG_3_FD_92763 | JGI IMG/M metagenome (GOLD analysis project Ga0123353, IMG submission 92763) | Labiotermes labralis P3 segment gut microbial communities from Petit-Saut dam, French Guiana - Lab288 P3 | ecosystem: Host-associated > Arthropoda: Insects > Digestive system > Gut ...
AAAATCGTACTTTACGCATGATTTGTGCCAATAACCATGGTGTAATACGCAATTCAACTATAGTTTTACTCAGAAAAAGGGGGCAGTCACTTATGATTCGAAAAATCATTTTGCGACAGCCCCCTCGCTATGCGTGTCTGCTTTTTCAGGGACGCAGCATATTTATTATGTGTTTATTTGCGACGCCCGGCTCCGCCGGGCGTCGCTGAATGCGAATAATCGACAAATTAACTATATTTTCGCCGAATATTCTTGTTTTTCGCAATTTATTTCTTGATTTTCAAAACAATTTGTTGCATATTAGTGTCAACAGTGCTAATATCAAGGGACAGCGCTTATCTACAGACTCAGATGCTGGGAATAGAGTGCAATTTGCATATATCATTGTGATTCTTTTTTTGCTTCGTGATTTGTAATTTGTGATTTGTCTTTCCGGGGGGCAGTAAATGAGAGCTACAGTAGACAGGATGTGGGCGCAGCTCAGGGAATACCTGGGCAAGATGTCGAAGGGCAGCAGAATAAGGCTGGCGATTTTATCGTTGCTGGTCATTGCTTTAGCTATTGTTGCGGTATCCTTGTTCAGCCGGACAACATATGTGACGATGTACACCGCGCAGGATCAGGTTGAACTGGGGAACATACAAGCGGCGCTCAGGGAACAAGGTGTTACGCCGAGGATAGAAGGCCTGAGGATCCTTGTCCCGCAGGATAGGGCCGATGAATTAAGGGCTGAGTTATTCAGACAGGGAGCGTTAGGACCGGGCGCGCCGGACTTGTCAATCGGGCAAGGCGCGGCCGGCTTTGCCGTGACCGATGCGCACGCGAGGTGGCTTTATGCCGCGCAGCGCGCGGAGGAGATCAGGCAGGCGATCCTCCTGTCCCCGCGGATACAAAGCGCCAACGTTATCGTAAATCCGGGCGAGACTTCGCCGTTCCGTATCCAGTCGGGCGTCAGGGCGCCGACAGCCGCGGTAATGGTCTCGGTCAGGGGCGGAGGCATGCTTGAAAGGCAAGAGGCGCAGACGATAGCCGAACACGTCAAGGCCGCGGTACCCGGCATTGAATACGAGAACATATCTATCACAGACATCCTCTTCAACCATTACAAAGTCGGCGATACGACGATGGACTTCGGCACCGAGCAGGAAACGCGTTTCGCGATGAAGAACATGCTCTCAGGGCAGCTCCAGGCTCAGGTAGAGCAGTTGCTGATGCCGATATTCGGGGTCGACAATGTGGAGGTGACCCCGAGGGTCGAACTGAATTTTGACAAGGTGGTCAGGGAGTCGATCGAGTTTGCGCCGCCCGTTGCCGGAGAGCTCGAAGGCATTGCGCGAAGCTCCCACGACCTTTGGGAAGCCAGCCGCCGCGACGACGCCGCTGCCGGGATCCCGGGCACTGATTCGAATGCCATGGGGACGGCGGAATACCCATACGGCAGGCTTGACGAAGGCGAGTTGTACGAGAAAGCGATCCGCGAGAGGAACTACGAGATAAACCAGACTACCGAGGTGATCGAGAAAGCGGAAGGCACTATCGAGTTTCTCAGCATCGCCGTGGTCATCAACGAGGATGCGGTGGAGGAAGACTACACGGAACAGGTGCGAAACCTCGTTACGCGGGGCCTTGGCGTTCCCGCAGCCAATGTTTCGGTCGAGCGCATGCCCTTCTCTTACAAAGATACGAGTCTGGAGGACGCCAAGGCGGCGATAGAAGAGCAGGAAGCGCTTGCGCGGCGTCAAGCTCTTATAGAGACGATAATAATGTGGGCTGTCGTGCTTCTTCTGGCTATCATACTCCTGCTTCTCGTAAGGACAATAGTAAGGGCCGTCAAACCGCCTCCGGAACCGGAACCTTTGCTTGTTGTTGGTGCGGGCATTGACTACTTAGCTGATGACGATGATATAGAACTGGAAGACGTGACCGAGTATGAGGAAGTCGAACTGCATAAGAAATCGACGGGACTCGAACAAATAGAAAGATTTATCGACAAAGACCCGGCCTCAGTAGCGCAACTGCTCCGGAACTGGCTGTCGGATGATTAAATGTTAGGTGAGAATATATGGCACAACAGGATTTATCGTCAAAAGAAAAAGCCGCGATACTTCTGATAAGCCTCGGTAAGGAATACTCAGCCGAGTTGTACAAGTATTTGTCTGAGGACGAGATCAGCGACATGACCCTCAGCATTACTACGACCCGCCGGGTCGAACCTGACGTCAAAGACAAGATAATCAACGAGTTCTACGAGATGTGCCTTGCCCAGAAGTTCATCTCGGAGGGCGGTATCGACTATGCGCGCGAGATCCTCGAACAAGCCGTCGGCCCGGAGCGCGCCGCGGAAATGATCAGGAAACTCTCGTCGTCGCTGCAGGTCAGACCGTTCGACTTCATCAGGAGGGTCGACTCGAACCAGATACTCAACGTCATACACAACGAGCACCCGCAGATAATCGCCCTCGTGCTCTCTTACATCGAGTCAAAACAATCGGCGCAGATCATTGCTTCGCTGCCGTCGGACAGGCAGACGGAGATCATCAGCCGTATCGCGAATATGGGCAGTACGTCTCCCGAATATGTAAAAGAAGCCGAGCGCATCCTTGAGCGCAAGATCACATCGATGGGTTACACGGAAAACATTGTCGTCGGAGGCATTGACACGATCGTAGATATAATCAACTCCCTCGACCGTTCTTCCGAAAAGAACATACTCGAAAGCCTCGACGTCAACGACAGCGAACTCGCCGACGAGATCAGAAAACGCCTGTTCGTCTTCGAGGATATCGCGAAACTCAACAACGTCACGGTGCAGCGCGTACTCAGGGAAATCAACAACGCGGACCTCGCGGTCGCTCTCAAGATGGCGACGGAAGACGTCACAAGGACGATTTTCGCAAACATCTCAAAGCGCCTGCAGGAGATGATAAAGGACGATATGGAAGTCATGGGCCCCGTGCGTGTGCGTGACGTCGAGGAAGCTCAGCAACGGATAGTCAATGTTATCCGTAAGCTTGAGGACGAGGGCGAGATCGTCGTCGCCCGTGGTGAAGGGGATGACCTGATTGTTTAGGATTGACAGAAGTTTTGTCAACCTTGCGGCCACAAGACTTGTCCAGGTTGACAACGGGGAAGAAAACGAGGCCGGCGCGGTGGGGGAATCCCTTTATGCGGCGGCTTCTGCGACCTATATGACGCAGGCGCAGGCGCAAGCCCAGGAGCAAGCACAGGCGATAATCGCTGAAGCAAATGAAGAAGCGGAGGCAATTAAACATGCCGCTCTGGACGAGATCGCGGCTCTCATGGTCTCAGCCAGGGATCAGGCGGAAGCCGACCGCCTCCGTGCGATACAGGAGGGTTATTCCGAAGGCGCAGAGGATGGCAGGCGTTCATATGACGAACAGCTTGCGGAAAAACTGCGTGAAGACAATGAAATGCTAAGTCGCATTATAAAAGAGATATATAGCGGACTGGAGGAAACATACAACGGACTGGAGGACGAAGTCGTCGCGCTGGCGCTCGACATTGTTAGAAAAATCGTCAATCCTGCGGAAGAGGCGATAGGCGGCGTGTTCGAGCCTCTTGTTAGGAACGCGCTCAAACAGATGGCTCCCGTTGAAAAGGTCATACTCCGCGTCAGCCCTGCCGAGTACGAGCGGTTTTTCTCGTCAGGCAGCGCTCTCTTCGAACTGGAAAGCGGAGCGAAAATCAGGGCGTCCATCCTAAGGGACGCATCCCTCAGCGACGGCGACTGCATAATAGACGCGGAAGACCAAACGATAAACGCCAGCCTCGACTCGCAGCTCAAATATGTTAAATTAACATTCGAGAAATGTAAGGTGTAAAGTGTAGGGTGCGACGCCATCGGCGCACCGCAAGAGTGCAATATGACTACAATCAACTTCTCAAAATATCACACAGCCCTTGAAAATACTGAGACGCTCGAACGTGCAGGCAGGGTGACGAAAATCGTCGGCCTCGCCGTCGAAGCCTCGGGACCGTCATCAAAAATCGGGGATATATGCGAAATGTATACCCTTAAGGGGGATCGGTTCGTCAGGGCTGAGATAGTGGGATTCAGGGACGGACAGACGCTTCTGATGCCGTTCGGCAGCGTCGAAGGCGTCGGGCTTGGCAGCTACGTCGTATACACGGGTACCACATTGAGGGTTCCCGTCGGAAAGCAGCTAGTGGGCAGGATACTTGACGCGTTGGGTTACCCATTCGACGACTTACCCCCGCCTAAGATAGATGCATGGTATCCGGCGGATAACGTCCCGCCGAACCCCCTTACCCGTGAGCGTATCAGCGAAGTGCTGCCGCTTGGCATAAAGGCTATCGACAGCATGCTGACAGTCGGGCGCGGGCAGAGGCTTGGAATCTTCTCAGGTTCGGGCGTCGGAAAGAGCACGTTGCTTGGGATGATAGCCAGATATGCTGTTGCGGACATAAACGTGATCGTACTTGTAGGCGAGCGCGGACGCGAGGTCAGGGATTTTGTCGAAAGGGACCTCGGCCCGGAGGGGCTGAAAAAATCCGTGCTTGTCATAGCGACTTCCGACCAGCCGGCGCTGTTGAGGCTGAAATGCGCGATGACGGGAACAGCGATCGCCGAATATTTCAGGGACTGCGGAAATAAAGTGCTGCTTCTGATGGACTCGCTGACGCGTTTTGCGATGGCGCAGCGTGAAATAGGGATGGCTGCCGGCGAGCCGCCGGTTTCCAGGGGATTCCCGCCTTCGGTCTACGCATTGCTGCCGAAACTGCTTGAACGCTCCGGGATGTCGGATAAAGGCTCGATAACCGGGCTTTACACAGTCCTTGTCGAAGGCGACGACCTGAACGAACCGATATCTGACACAGTCAGGGGTATTCTCGACGGGCATATAGTCCTCTCAAGGTCGATAGCGAACAGCAACCATTACCCGCCGATCGACGTCCTGGGCAGCGTGAGCCGCGTAATGCCGGATATAATCACGCCGGACCATCTGGACTCGTTCGGAACGATCAAGAATATGATCGCCGTCTATCGCGAGGCGGAAGACCTAATCAACATCGGCGCATATAAGAGAGGCGCTAACACGGAGATCGACAGGGCGATCGAACTCCATCCGGCGATCCAGAGCTTCCTGAAACAAGCCGTATCAGAACACTATACCTTCAATGAGACGCTTGATATGGTGACGGGGATAGTCGAGCGCGGCGAACTCAGAGTCGAAAAAATAGACAGGCGACTGAAAAAAGACTAATGAAATAAAATGAAAAAATTCAAATTCACCCTCCAGGCCTTATACAATTATAAATTAACGGTCGAAAAGATGCAGAAGACCGACCTGAAAAAGGCGCAGCAGGCGCTGCGGGAGCTTATCGCCGAGGAGCAGCGGCTGCTTCTCGCCTACGCGGAAAACGAACGATCGCTTGAGATCGCGCTGCGGCGCAACGAAGACGTAGTGACCGCGCTGAGCGAACATGACGCATATTTCCGGTTCCTGCGCGACGCGCTAAAGGAGATCAGGAAAAGGATCGAAAAAGCTGAAGAGGTCGTGCTCAAGTGCCAGGAGCGGCTTATCATTACGATGAAAGAGATAAAGACTTACACCAAGCTGCGTGACGAGCAATATCAGGCCTATCTGAAGGAAATACAGGCGGAAGAAGATAAGGAACTGGGCGATCTCGTATCATTTAACGTTATAAGCGAAGATTATGAGTTAAGCAGGTGAACACAATGGCGGAAGAGATCACCGGCCTGGCGGAGGACGACGAGTCCGAAGGTGCAGGTAAAGGAAAAAAGAAACAGCCGAAAGAGAAAAAGGGGAATATGCCGCCGGAGCCTAAACCCGAACCGGCGAAGGGCGAAAAACCTGGGAAGAAGGTCAAGGGTGAAAAGAAGAAGCGCGGAAAACTCCTACTCATCCTTATAATCGTCCTTGTCGTTTTGATTCTCATCGCGGCATTCGGCGCGTTGATCTACCTGAACTGGTGGGGCATTGGAGATATGGTGCTCGACCCGATCGGCGACTGGCTCTTAGGCGTCGTCGTTTGGCTCAACCCGGAGTTCACGTCTGTGAACGAGGAGCTGCGGGCCAATAATGAGGAACGGGTAAAAGTACTGGACGAACGCGAAGGGGAACTGGACACGCGCGAGGAGGAAATCGCGGCGCGCGAAGAAGCGGCCAACACGCGGGAAGTCCAGCTCGACAGGCGCAGCACCGCCCTCGACCGCCGCGAAGCTTCGCTCGAGGAGACGCAGGACGTGACAGTTCCGTTGTTCCGCCGCGAGCTGACAGAACAGGAACTGGCGGACTTGCAGTCGCTCAGCAGGACGTTTTCGCAAATGACGCCGGAAAATGCAGTCGAGATCCTTAGAAGAATGTACGAGCCCCCGGACGTAGCGTCGATACTGTACCATATGAACGAACGAAACCGCGCCGCAATACTTACGGAAATGGACGCCCCGCTTGCTGTGGAAATCACGAATATATTACTCAACAACGGATAGAGTCTTTTTAACAAACGCATTGAAAGTTTTAAGTAAAACTTAAAAATTTTGTTGACAATGCCTTACTCAACGGATATAATCTCCCTAACGTTGAGTAAGGAGCGCTACTATGTCTTCAAGGGCACTATGTACACTTGTCCGCAGCGCCGTGATTTTAGCGGCTGTCTGCGGTATTATTGCGTGCGGCAGCCTTCCGTCTTTCGGGTCTAGCATCGCCGCCGTGTATCCTGAGTACGCGCACCTCTATCTGCCCTGGCTGATATTCCTTTGGCTGACTTCCGTACCGCTCTTTATTCTCTTGTTCTTCATATGGAAAATATCGACTGCGATAATCAAGGAAACCGTCTTCACGGTCCCAACGGCGCGCGTCGTTCGCATTTGCGCAACGATCCTCTTTGCGACGACGGGCCTGTTCATAACCGGCAATGTAGTCTTTTTGCTTCTTGGCATGAGTCATCCCGGGGTCTTGTTCCTATCACTGATTGCGGATGTGTTTGTCATAGCGCTCGCAGTAGTGCTTGCGGTGCTGTCGCGGTACCTCACCAAGGCGGCGGCTTTGCAGGAAGAGGCGGATAGTTTTATATGATTGTGATTAAGATCGACGTAATGCTTGCCGAGCGTAAAATGAGCGTTACCGAACTTTCCGAGCGTGTCGGCTTGTCGCTTGTGGCGACGTCGCTCACTAAAAACGGCAAGGTTAAGGGTATCAGGTTCGCTACCCTGAATAAAATCTGCGAAGTCCTGGATTGTCAACCCGGCGACTTGCTGGTATACAAACCTGATTGATTAGCGGCAGGTAGTATAGAGAGGAAAAACAATGCTTTCATTAATTGGCTCAACTGGTTCCATTGGCAGGCAGACGCTTAATGTACTTGACCATCTTGGGATGAAGCCGACTGCCCTGGCAGCCGGGAACAACGTAAAGGAACTGGAGCACCAGTGCCGCAGATATATGCCAAAAGTGGCCGTACTCTCTGATGAACAGGCTTCATGCGACCTACGCGCCCGCCTTGCCGACACGCCTGTCAAAGTGTATGGCGGCTCCGAGGCGGTATGCGAAGCAGCGGCGCACCCTGAAGCGAACACGACTTTGGTAGCGGCCGCCGGTATTGCCGGACTCAGGCCAACGCTCGCCGCTATCGGCTCCGTTCCGCGCCTCGCCCTTGCCAACAAGGAGTCAATGGTATCAGCGGGCGAACTCATAATGAAACGTATGCGGATGAGCCGGACTTTGCTGCTCCCGGTGGACTCGGAGCTGTCCGCCGTGTTTCTTTGCCTCGAGGGGGTCCCGCGAGAACTTGTGCGCCGCATAATCATCACCGCTTCCGGCGGGCCATTCTATGGATGGACCCTTGAACGAATGCGGGGCGTCTCTATTGAAGACGCGCTCAGGCACCCGAACTGGAAAATGGGCAAAAAAATATCCATCGACAGCGCAACGCTCCTGAACAAGGGTTACGAGGTCATTGAGGCAAAACACTATTTCGGGATGCCGCTTGAGCAGATTTCCGTGAGCATACACAGGGAAAGCATTATCCACGCTATCGTAGAGTATATACACAAAGGCCCGTACATCTATATGACGACCCCGGATATGAGGCTCCCGATACAATATGCCTTGACATATCCGGAGATTCGATCCTCGCTTGTAAAGCCGCTCGATCTGGACTCGCTTCCGTCGTTTACCGAAGAGTCTCCGGACGAACGCGCATTCCCCTGCTTTGCATTGTCTTTGGAAGCCGCCAGGCAGGGCGGCCTTGCCGGCACGGTACTCGCCGCGGCAGGAGAAACCGCCGTCGAGCGTTTCCTCAGCGGCGGCATAGGCTTCACCGATATTGCCAAATGCGTAGAAGCGGCTTTGAACCGCGTCCCCCAGGGGGACCCCCTATCGATCGACGACGTCCTGGAAACAGACGCGGAAACCCGCGCTTTCGTGAGGTCGTTAAAAGTATCAATAGGCATCGCCAGCTGATACACGGAAAATGATATAACGATCACAGATCAACGTCGCAGATGACGTGGTCGACGCCGTTTTTGTCACAGATTCTGTATGTGTAACGCTTGTTGAGTTTTGTGTGGTCGCACATGTATACCTTGGTTTTCGCACGGGAGAGCATCACTCGCCGCAAGGCGCTCTCCTCCTCGGAGGAGTCGGTGATCTCTCCTTCTTCGCTGTACCCCTGAGATGAAAAGAAAAGCAGATCGGCATAGAAGTCCCTCAGCATAGCCTCCGCCTGGTATCCTGCGAATACCTTGTTGCGCATCAGGTACTGACCGCCTGTGCAGATCAACTTATGCTTTGTGCTGCTCATGCCGCTGATTACCTCAAGATTGTTGGTTATGATCAGAAGGTTCTTGAGCTTGCTCAGGTGCGGAATGAGCATCTGCACGGTCGTCGAACCGTCCAGGATTACAGAAGCGCCGTCATGCAGCAGCCTGGAAGCCCTTTTCGCAACGATTTCCTTCAGATGCAAATTCTCCCGCACCCTTATATCCTGAGGCAGATTCTCGTTTAAAAACTTCGTCAGGACGACGCCGCCGAAGACCCTGTGAACAAGCCCCCTTTTTTCGAGCGCGTTCAGATCCCTGCGTATCGTCGCTTCGCTGACATATAGCCGGCTCGCAAGGCTGCTTATTCCGACGGTGCGTTCTGATTCGAGGTGCTGGAGTATTTCCTCGTGTCTTTGAAATTTAAACACTGGAGAAGCATCCCTTTCTGCTCATGTTTGTCCATTTGTGACTGATTATAACTTACACAATGATACTTTGTCAAGTTTCAGACCACTGTTGATTTTAGCGCCTGCAAAGGATAAACTAGCTTGAGAAAGCCCGCGGGGGCGCTGTGATAAATGTGTTCAGTATTGCGCTTTTTTGACTAACAATCCGGCAGGAGGAGAATATATGATTGCAGATATGACGATTGACAAGAAACTGGCTGCGGACTTGCTCAGGTATATGTATCTTGGGCGGAAATTTGAGGAAAATGTACAGCATTACTTTTCTCTGGGCATGATCCACGGCACGACGCATCTTGGCATCGGTGAAGAGGCGACAGGCGTGGGAACTTGCTTTGCCCTTGAAGAGCAGGACTATATGTATGCATCCCACCGCGGTCACTGTGCGGCGCTCAGCAAAGGGATCGACATCCGCAGCATGATGGCGGAGATTTTTGCCAAGGAAGCAGGCGTCTGCAAAGGCAGGGGCGGCTCGATGCATATTGCTGACCGAACTGTCGGGGTGTTGGGCGCTAACGGCATAGTCGGCCCCGCGTCGGCGATAGCGTGCGGCACGGCGTTCGCTATGAAGCGCCGCGGGAGAACAGACGTCGTGACCGCCGTATTTTTCGGCGACGGCGCCACAGGAGAGGGAGCGGTACATGAGGCGATGAACCTGGCGGCAGTTTGGAAGCTGCCGGTCATTTTCGTGTGCACAAACAACCTTTATGCAATGAGCACTCATATTTCCAAAGCGACGAACGACCCCGACCTTACGAAGCGGGCGATCCCGTTTGCCATGAGGGCCTTCGAGGTCGACGGCAATGATGTGGTTGCGGTGTATAGAACCATCAAAGAAGCAAGGGAACACGTTTTCCGTACAAGCGAACCGGTGTTGGTCATCGAGAACACTTACCGTATAAGCGGCCATTCAAAGAGCGACGGGAACCGGTACCGGACAAAAGAAGAGATGAACGAATGGAAGGCAAAAGACCCGATCAAGAGATTCCGCGAAAAACTGCTTGAAGAGAAAATATGCACACTGGAAGAGATGGACGCGATCGACGAAGAGACGACAAAGACGATCGACGACGCGGTGCAGTTCGCGATCGACTCCCCGTATCCTAAGCTCGAGGACGTATATGACGACGTCTATGCATAAGCAAACGCCAAACTCTCCGATAAGGAAGGTGGATCAATAAATATGGCT
>Ga0123353_10018024_pt1 | contig 10417 bp, 5 predicted proteins | sample TergutLab28metaG_3_FD_92763 | JGI IMG/M metagenome (GOLD analysis project Ga0123353, IMG submission 92763) | Labiotermes labralis P3 segment gut microbial communities from Petit-Saut dam, French Guiana - Lab288 P3 | ecosystem: Host-associated > Arthropoda: Insects > Digestive system > Gut ...
ATTAAAATCTTTGTGCAACATGATTATACATAAGATTTCAGATTCTCACAGTAGTGTTGTCGAAGATTCAAGTCCTCTCGGGTGTTACACTGTGTTCTTGGACTGCTTGGCGTTGCACAATAAAGGCATGGTTACTCTTCCAAAACATTAGGAACTGTTTACCCAACAATGTAGTGTAACATCCCAGAAAACTTGTGCCTTGCAACTGATTAGAATTGAAGTAAATACACAGAGGAACACAACAGCTTGGCACTGTTTTGGACTCCTGTCTTATACCAGCACGAGTAATATACCTCAGTTACATGCAGTATTTTGTAATGTATCAGTATCTAAGCATGTGGAATTATGTAACTCTTCTCCTGGTTCAGGAATATGCAGGAAGCCAGACAACCAGAGGGTCAATCATCCCTGCTGTCACTATCACACACACGCCTACTGTACAGTTTCAAAGCTGCAGCAGTAACATGTTACATCAGTTAATTTTACATTGCAGAATTAACATGAACAAACACTGCAAGGTTGCATGAATTTCACAGTTCCTATATAGCAGTTAGTATATTGCAGTAGATTAAGCACACACAAGCCTATGAAAACTGAAAATTGGGGTGGGTGGGGAGTTTCAGTAATAACATACTTCAATACTTTTTGGTCCAAATTATTATTTTGCATTCCAATAATGGAATACCAACACGAAACACCATAAAGTAACATGTCAGATTTACATTGACATTGGACAAGTGAGGGTTAATGAAAATACAAGGAGTTTCTTCTGTACTGCAGGGAATGAGCACTGCAGTGTGTGTGGTGTCACCAGTCACTATGCAGCAAAGATGTCATCTGCTCTTCAACATGCATTCCAAATTAAAGAAAAAAAAACTCCCTGTACTTGACATGATATGCTCATAAGAACTTCTCCATCTTTCCGAATGTACAGTGTGTTTTTAACATCCAGTGAAATTTGAAACTAGATGTTATCATCAAAGTATCTCAAACAATTATAGTTTCCTTAATGTAAAACTGACTTCTCAGCTGTTACACTTTCCTAGCTTGCAACAATTATCAAACTATACTATGTAAAATGAAAATGTTCTAAAGTATGATAATTACAACAGTACATCAAGTCTAATAGATCAAGTTCCCAATGTGACAACAATTTTCCATTCATTACAAATACTAGATGCATACAGTACTTTTATAACCATTGAACACTACTGTATTTGATGGTCAAACACATTGGCATGACTTTTAATGTATAAACATGATTCATAATCCAAACAACACTACACAATGACTTGGGCATAGCTGACATATTCTAATTTACATGAATTATTCATTAAACATAATATTGTGATAACATTCAGCTGGACATAGTAGTCATTGGAGATAATGTGATGAAACAGTTTACTTTTATACATAAGCAATACAATAATTCACAGACAGTTATTGTTACATGCACATATTGATTTTTGGTACACAGTAATGAACCTGCCAATACAGCATGGGGGCTTAACACCATGTGTGAAAAATTCATCTGAACTTCTACTCTAAAATGTGCATACAGATATATGTCCTATCCACATTAAGTTCATAAGACCAAGCAGGTGCAAAGGGCACTGTACTGAAAACTGCAAAGTTGTATGCAGCCTACTAATATACTTCTAATTAGAGGATTCTTTGGATTTGACAAAGAAAACTTAAATACATCTAGTAATACAGTATTTACAATAAAAATAACACACAGTTACAATAATGCACCTAAAACTTTTGACTACCTTCACATTCTTGTTTTCATACAGCATAATAAGAACAATAGCTTTGGTTATTGCTGAACATAAAATGTAATATTTTAAACTGCAGTCTACAACTGTAGCATATTTGGTGAGAGACCATGTATTTAAAATCATTGTATGTTCAAAGGCTTCACTGGCAAACAGCTTTCCTGAAATAGTTCTGGTAATTGGGACAATTAAGGTGGGAAATTTGTTATCTACATCTCAAACAGAAGCGTAATTTTGCAAGATATGAGGTTACAACAGCTGTGTTGCTGAAGATTCAGATCTTCTGAGATACTTTGTTGTGTCTTTGGGTTCCCACTGTTTTGAAGGACAACAGTGCTTTTGAAACATCAGGAACTACGCACCCAGTGACACAGTATCACATACCAGAAGACTCGAGGCACAACTCTGGTCACGTCAAGACATATTCTTCATGATCTGTAAATAATAGGAGGGTCTAGCACACTGCAGTACAGGGTCTGAGTCAGTAGCATATTGTAGTTAGTGATTGTGGGCCTGAAGATATTAAACGTGTGAGCAGGTTGGTGGACAGTAACGACAGACGTGGGAAAAATGTAACCAGTGACGCAGATAACGCACGGTAGGGCAAAAGACTAAGGATGCACATTCCCATTACTAGCAGCATAAAAACAACTCACTTTAAAAAAAGCCTGTCTAACTATATGGCTGCCTATTTACTGTATGTCACTCCATGGCAATTTCAGAATGAAGAAAATGTCTTTTTGGGAGAGGGGGGAAATATGAGAAAAATTATGGTATAGCACATTAATGTGTATTTTTCTATGTTACCCACCTATTACAAGCCATTAAAACAGTGTGTATATGGAGACACCTCTATAAACAGGAGATTAAAGACAGCTAGGGGTGTCTACCTATAAAAAGTATGTTTTGTTGGTTTTTAGTTTGAATTATTGAATGACAAATATTCATGTCAGAAACTGTACACTCCCTTGGTGATGTTGTATAAACAACTAGATAATTCAGGAATGTCAAGAAAATAATACAGAATTTAACCACAATTCTTTTAAAAACACAGCCAACACTGAGTAGAAAATCATGCATGCGGACATACATCCTGCAAATTACAGTAACTGACCCAAGCATGCTAAGCACATGTTTGAAGATAAACAACAAAGAAGCATCACTCTTCTTATTCAGAAAGAATGTGTACTACAGCATTTCTGAAATTGCCACATACTGCAGTAATTTTTTCCTCTTCATAATGAAGAAGCATGACAGATTTTAAACACGTAGTAGACTAGAAAGCCATCCCATTGGAGTACCTGTAATTAAAAATTATAACCAAAGTAAGGTGTAAATTGTAAATGAGTTGTTTACTTGGATGTCCTGTGGTGGACTGTACAGTCTTGATCATATATAACAGTATTTTTAACAGCCAGTGGGTCAAATTCCTCTCTGGTGGAAATTATGTACTATAGAACATGCAAACTACAGACCCAGCAAACTAACAACAAAACCAAATATGACAATTTAGGTGGTTATTGTGAAACTGTGTTGACGTGCATTCAAAAAGGATGTCTATGTCTCAAAAACAGACAGAGCAACAGTTGTTTATTTTCTATTTACCCCTCACATTACAGTCACTTACACACACAATGATTTCCTTCAAATCTTCACCGAAAATTTCCTGTACGCTATACGAACTGCAGAAAGAGAGCAACAGACTGTGAGTCACAACCTAATTTTTATCAATTTAATTGCCTGCTACATGTTTTGGCTTTTGGAAAAGCCACCATCAGGCAATTAAAAATACATGAACACTCCTTCAACACTGCAGGTTGCAGTGTTGAAGGAGTTGGTTAAAATCAAATTGCATTTTGCGGGTACTGGCTGTGTTTGTTGTCTGTCAGCTTAGGTGTGACCATGGTTATGTTCCCATATCTAATACAAAGTCATAGGTTCAATGATTATTCCTACACAACCAATCCACACTACATGAACTTGAGACGAAAACTGTAAGATAGTTTGAAAACCCAGTACATTGTAAAGAATTCTAGACAGTGACTGTTACAAGATCTGATGATGGTAACATGTTTGTAACTTGGGCACTGCATATTATCACTGGTTCTAACCCTCAGGTCTGGACCCAAATCAAATTAGGGAGGCACAACAAGTTTTCATGCTTTATTTTTGAGGTTCTTAGAGAAGTATCAAGTTTGTGGTCTTCTGAGATGCAATGTCATATATCCTAGTAGATGTGTAACAATGCTTCAGAGGAATGCAGTCCCTCTGAGCACCCACATACAACTACACAGCATCACAATCTAGAGATCTTGATTAGAAAAACTGATACTGCATTAATCCTAAAAGATGCTTGTGAGGCAAAGATTGTAGGTCAGGAATTAAGGCTGGTGAGCAGTTGGTTAACATTGGAATTTGAAGAGGAGTTTGGACACTGTTTCAAGTTAAATTGCTCATTTGCCTTTATGTAATCCAGCTTTCAAATTTTCCATTATTCAGTTTCTCAGAATTTAATACATTTGGTTCCCTCTCACTAGGTGCTTTTCCTCATTCACTGAAACTACAATTTAAACAAGCAGTGCACTGATGTGGCTTGATTTACATTTAACATTGTGCCATATCAAGACGTATTTGTACTTTCAATTGTAAAAAATGTAAGCCTGTGATGAATACACATTAATAATTTCACATTTCCTCTGGAACTTAAAGAATCATCTGTTAACCTCAGGGACCATATGAGCTATGTAGATGATTTGAAGAGACTGGAATTACTAAATATGGTAACACCTCACACAACTCACATTCAAATCATGCATTATGTACAGTTCTACTGACAAAGGTTTATGTTTTCATTCAGAACATTTGATACAGCAATTATGTAACTTAATCAAGGATTACATACCATTTCCAAAGAACAACATTTGGCTCGGAATTTTGGGAGGGGCTTTTTAATGTAATAAATGATGTCTAAATTCCATCACAATACAAAAACAATGAAAAGCATCGTCAACAACTTCATCCAAAAATTTTATCAAAATTGCCATACACATCCACACGATCCATACTTTGGTAACAAGTCTGTGTATATTTCACACTTGCGTCCAGGCATCATCCATCTGCATTGCTGCTTCATTTCCATCTTCACTCCTGCTTCCTCTCATATCTATTCCAATGCATCATCCAGGTCCAAATCTTCTTCACAGCCAACACAACTAGATTTCACACCTGAAAGAAATTCACCAATATATGCTCTTGTAGTGCATTTACAACACTGTTACAGCAGCATGCTGCCACAATACCCAACTGTTACAACGAAATTAATCTGTGACTATTTCTAATGTGACTTTAGCAAGGACGATATGGCTCCCTGATGATGGTCTTAGGACCGAAACATGTTGGAGTGTTTTTAATGTTTTAATGTGTAAATTTTATATATGTGCAGTGGTTTGTGTAATAATTGAGTAACTATTTTGTTGAGTCAATCAAATTAATTAAACTCTAGTCACATATTACCTTCATAGAATACAACAAATAAAACAGTCCTATAAATGTTACACATTTGGCGACAGAAACAGAGCCAGCCTCAACTGCTTCTTCCTTAAAATTGAAGCAATCAATTGCCCTGAATCAGTTCAATATGACAGACCCAACCAAATGGGCTTTTAGGCATGTTAGCGAAATTGCAGAAAGCAACTATTAGCTTCATCATGTCTGTCAGTCCATCTGTCCATCCACACGGAACAACTTGGTTCCCACTGGATGTATATACAAAAAATTTTATATTTGAATGTTTTTTTTTGGAAATCTGCCAAGAAAATTTTAGTACATGAAGACCTATATACATTTATGATACATGTTCCCTGAATTCTTTTTAGAATGAGAAATGTCTCTGACAAAAGTTGTAGAGAAAATCAAAATACATTTCTGTTTAGCACTTCCTTCCAAAACTCTTGCCATTTAAGAGATAATGTGGAAAATATGGATGACCCAGACAGGCCACGCATGATAATATAATATGGTGCATGCACTCTGCATGCTAGATAGCTAGGGTAAGAATACAGACACACACTCACTATCTGATATTTATTGTGTTTAATGCCAGCAATGGTTATGCGAGAGCGCCCTAGTGTTACGTTATACACACACTGCCTGTCATGTGACTTCTACCTGGTCATAGAGACAAAGCCAGCCACTCACAGATCTGCAGAGGAACAACTTAACAAACCTGATTTCAAACTTTTGCCGTGTTCTGAATGTGGTATGCTTTCTTCTGGGTGATTCCCTGGTGCCTGACTTTTTATGTGCCGACGTTTCGGAACACTCTGTCTGTTCTATCTTCATAGATGGATAGGTATGAAGAATGACTAGGTTCGAGAATGTTGGAGTATTTATATGGGAAAAAAGTTTGGCTCGAATTTCAAGCCAAACTTTTTTCCATATAAATACAACAACATTCTCAAACCTAGTCATTCTTCACATCTATCCACCTATGAAGATGGAACAGAGTGTTCCGAAACGTCGGCATATAAAATTCAGACGCCGGGGAATTACCCAGAAGAAAGCATACAAATTAGCATACCATAATCATAGAACTGTGAAGAAAGTAACACGTGTAATTATCACATAATGTTTTAACCCTTTAAAACACACTGATTATCATCACTGTACTTTCATATTATAAAAACACTGCATTCAGCCCACAGAGTATTTCATACAGGAGAATAATACTGAAAGTGAAGCTGAACAAGGCAGGCAATGTGCGTACGAACACATAAATGAGGCATAGTGATGCAACCATTGTTGCAAAGGAAAAGCACATATGCTGAGTGTACTCCATCCCAGGCAGCAAAATGGCAGGAGCTAGAGGGCTGTACACTCACCACCATGCAGCAACATGGTTCAGAATACGTGCAACTTTAAATCCATTCTCCATACACTACACAGTGCTGTGCTTAATTTTATACCACAATGCACGCAAAAATGCCAAACCAAGTCAAAGATGGAAATGAACTCAACAAACTGGAAGAAGTGGGTAAGGAAATACAGGGCCATTATTTTATCTGACCAATATAGTTCATCACGTCCCACCACTATTTCACCACTCAATGGCTATGGTAGAAAACAATGATGCTTAAAAATTACTCAAGTTGCATTGCTCTAAAACAGAATCTAGAGCATGTAGACTACACTGAAGACGAAAATTGTGAAATTCACACGTTCTTAAATAGGGGCTGAGACAGCATGATGGGTATGGCACATAACTTGACTAGTGGCTGGGAAATCGAAGAATCATGGCTCCATTTCCGTTAGGGGCAAGAGATTTATCTCTCTTCCGAAGCTTCCAAACATTCAAGAGCCCACCCACCCTCCTCCTCATAATAAATGAGTACTGGGATTCATTCTCAGGGGCAATGCAACCGGGCCCTGAACCCGACCACTCCCCCCCCCATGTAATGCTGAAGTTTGGACTGCAACATGCCTTCACGGTGCACACAGAAACTTTACTTAGCTTATCGCTTATGAAACAGCATTTTGTCACAACCCACACGAACCCTCAAACTAAGATTCCTGCATCACTAAACAGTTGGGTTACAAACACAAATTTTGCCAAAATGTCGTTTCCACAAAAGAATTGCTTCTCCCTACATTTTCATACAAAACATGACATGCCTACTCATGACCAGTCAAGTTTTCTCTGTCCCCTGTAAAACCGTGTATCGATGGGTTATGACACATTGCCGTTTCATGAGTGTTACATCTTAAAAGGCACGGACCAAAACTACAAGTTAATCCACTGGTTTATTAATTTACAACCGAATGTTGGCAGATCAGCACCAACTAGCACAAGTTAATGCATTTGCCAGAAAGTTCGTCCACTAAAACGAAATAACAAAGAAACAATCAAAAGAACAATTAAAATCTTATTTCAGCAATAAAGGCTACCTCAAAAAAGAAACAAAAAAACTTACAGATTTTTTATGAGGAGACACTCATATGTAGAAATAGTTCTCGTAATCCGCGTACAATGACGAATTACTGAAACTCTTAGTTGGCGTCTCACTCGCCTGGGGGCTCTGTTGTGATGTGGCCGGTTGGCTCTGTTGAGAGGAGCATGGGATAGATGGCAGCTCTGGTGTCCATTGGACCTGCAGGAGAGTGCATTGTCAACAAAATAAAATATAATCTTAACCTTTTGGCGCCGGAATTATTTTTTTAATTTTAGCACATCCTGTATATAAAATGTGAATAATACAGCAACCAAATAAGTTAGAATTATGAAACAAACTGCATTTTGAAGAGAAAAAAACTGAGAGTATATACCATGTTTAAAATATTCAGTACCTATATTTGTTGAATAAATATATAAAATGTAACTTTAGAGGTTAGCGGTGCGGTACGACCACTATAGTTGACATTAGGCTTCAAAAGGTTAAGGTGCAACATCCCCGTTGTGCTGGTATGACACGCAATGTTAAGGGCGTCCTTATTATTGCGTTAACAAGAAAAAAAAAAGTTACTTGTATCATAAAACTCTGCCATGGTTTATCAGACGACAGGAAACTGACATGGCTCCAGATTAACCCGCGGGAGATCACGAATTCTCGAGAAGCAATTGCAGGAAATATTGCGTTCTGATCCTGAGAGTTGTAAATTAATGGCTACGGATCTGGATAAACGAATTCTGAAATTTTGAATGCTAAAACTACTACGTACTACAAACCTAACGTCAAAGGCAATACCAACCACAATCATAATTTCTGTTAAGAATATCACCGTCTTGTGAAATGTACCGCTGTCAGGTCTCGTGGATATTTACGCACAATAAGAACGTAAAATCTCAATCTTCATGGTATAGAACTGGTGTGGCACATTCCTCCACAACGTCGGTTACATTTTTAGCAGACTACACGGGGTCACATTCCAAGAGACAGAGTTTTCATACGCGCCACCGTGAGAACAACATCTCGCATTTACGTTAAGACCCCGAGGTACAAATTAAATCTACATCGTTGGTGTAGCGACTGGGCTACGGGTTGAACGGTCCGCGGTTCGATTCCTGGCAGGGGCAAGAGGCTGTCTTCTCCAGACCAGCTCTGATACCCACACAGCCTCCTACTCTGTGGTTACCGGGGTTCTCTCCTCGGTGGCAAAGCGGCCGGGGCGTGATACTGAACTCACCTCAATACAGCGCAGAGCTATACAGCTACTCCTTCCTCCCTTTATGCCTGCATGGTGTCGACGGCGACAACCTTACACCTTTGGCCGGACACATCAAAATTCAGTGGCCCACATCCTGGCAATATACTGCCTACGATCTCCGACACCTAGCATGTGACGATGAACAATCCTGTATCTGTATCCCCGAGTATCGAAGGACGGATTGTAGGTACTATTAAACGATGCTGATCAGCTGAAAGAATTATTACGTTTCAAGTAACATCAGACGACGAACGCACTCAGTGAACCCCGCAGTGTCAAAGAGAACGCGGTTGCGTTCCACTTCAAGATAAAATCCCGACAATCGCTCGATAGACGCGAGAAACGCATGAAACCGGTGCAGGCCATTGTCATCAAGTTCTTTTCTGGGTACTTCGGTTGAACCCTGTTAATTCCCACTCCACCAACGCTCCACGTTAATTCATCCATCGACCAGTGGATGGACAATGGGCCTACAGGTCGCAGGCCCCTGATCCTCATCGCAGAGGACCGCGTTCGATCCCACGCCAGTCCAAGGTGGGCCTGTGGCAGACGAAGTGGCGGTGGGAAAGTTAGTTCTCCCAGTACCACAATTTTCCCCCAATCATAATCATTCCACCAATGCGCCGTCCTCATGTTCAACTACCACCGCCGCTGCATAAGCCTTGCAATTCATTACGTCATTAAATAAACCACTTCCGACACTCATCAACGAGAATAAAAAGATATCCGACGACTGCACTTTCCTTACCTTTGTACGTGGCCTGAAGTCCAGGTTACGTCTGATGAGGAAGTGGAACTCGTTCGGGTTCGTCCAGCAATGCTGCACGTGAAGTGGGCAGTCGTCGGGGTGCAGTTTACGCTGGTACTCCTGACTGCGGCAAACCTCGTACAGTGAGAACTGTTCCACGCGCTCCTTGCTGTTGTAGCAGTTCAGAAGGAGCTGTATTACCTCGTCCACTGTCGTCCGGTCTGAGATGAGCAGGCTCTTGTACTGGGACTGTGGTACAGCAAGTGACATCAAGCGTAGCTCAACACTTAGACACAACAAGTACTAATCTTCATGTTTGCACCGTGAATCAATGACGATTAAAACACTATTATCCAACAGATGCACAAATATATAATTCGTAGACACAATTAGAATTATTATAAAATAGTTAAAATTTGCTCCAACATGTTTCGGATCACAAGGGATCCATCATCATAGAGCTTTATACAGTGCTTGGCTAAAAATTACAAGAATGATTCTATCGTGTCTGTTGACATGGACGTAGTCGGTGTTATGGCAGCATATTTGCAAATTTGCTGCCATAACACCGACTACATCCATATCAACGGACACGATAGAACCATTACTGTAATTTTAGCCAAGCACTGTATAGAGCTCCCTGATGATGGATCCCTTGTGATCCGAAACATGTTGGAGCAAATTTTAACTA
>Ga0123353_10018027_pt1 | contig 10417 bp, 6 predicted proteins | sample TergutLab28metaG_3_FD_92763 | JGI IMG/M metagenome (GOLD analysis project Ga0123353, IMG submission 92763) | Labiotermes labralis P3 segment gut microbial communities from Petit-Saut dam, French Guiana - Lab288 P3 | ecosystem: Host-associated > Arthropoda: Insects > Digestive system > Gut ...
CTTGGTGGGGAAACCGGAGGGAAAGAGACCACTGGGGAGACCTAGGAGTAGATGGGTGGATAATATTAGGATGGATCTCCAGGAGGTGGGATGTGGGTATATGGACTGGATTGGGCTGGCCCACGATAGAGACAGGTGGCGGACGCTTGTGGGTGCGGTAATGAGCCTTTGGGTTCCGTGAAATGCGGGGAATTTCTTGACTAGCTGCAAACCAGTTAGCTTCTCAAGAAGGACTCTGCACCATGGAGTAAGTAAGTAAGTTTGATAGAATTGTACACGACGTGGAGGTAAAGGTGCCCCTGTCCAAGCCACGAAGGTGTATAGGGAAAGTGGAGGTATAGCTCCACTCATTCTGTACCTTGGCACTAGCAGGTGAGTGATTAACATCAAACCCCAGCTGCTTTAACCCGAGAAAGAATTCCAGTACCAAACGAACAGAATGTTGGTTGGTCCCCAAAGCCTGTCTGGACGATTTGGGCAAGAAAAAAAAAACTTTTGCCCCTCCCGGGATCCGAACTCCAAATCGTCCATCCCGTAGTCTAGTCGCCACTTTCGATTATACCAAACCAAACCCTTTCTAAGAACTGTATTATGTTCTAAAACTTCTATTCGTATTACAGAAACGTTTAAAACCGAAAGTAAAATCACGCACTTGCGATGTCCGCAGGAACCGGCAGCCACCATCAGCGCCGCAAATATCTTCTGCTGAAAGAAATCTTAGGACTGGATATGTGAAACGAAAGAAGGGATAGGTTACAGCATGGCACTAGATACGGTACACTGACGACCGTCGTAATTTCTACTATTACCGAACAGAAGGTACGAAGGCTAGAGGGGCCCCATTCACGGTATATATACTGTGAATCTCAAAGGATAGTAATGGCTGAATAGCGAAGGTAGCTACAGTGACTCAGGCGCTATATACTTACACAAGAGTGGCTTACTGCTTAGACACAAGAGGTACAGTCACCTACTTCACGCTTGCCTTCAGGTTCTGGTACAGTTCTTGTCCTTTCTTAAATCAAACATTGAACATCTACTTCGCAAGATTCGAATCGGTTGAGTGGCCGTTCATTCCTTTAGAGACATCTTGCGAAGTAACATAACTTACAGCAAGGACCAGACAGTTGAATACAGCAGGAAGCGCCGCGAGTTTAATTCGCTGCCTCTGTTGTCTGCCTGGTGTTCCTTCGGCAACTGACTTCCTTGTTGCTTGCTTACATGCAGGAACTTAGAGAGGTCAAAAGTTCAAGGGAGGATCAAAGGGACCGTACACAGCAGTAAACGTCTTACACGCACGAGAGGCTCAATTAATGAAAGCATATTAGAACACTGACGTACAAAAGACCGCACGCTGCATTAAAAGAAGCAAGCTACATTCAGTTTCTTCAGTCAGAAAGTCTCAGCCTTACCTGATACCCCGAAATATTCATTACCGCGTTTACAACAGCCGCCAATGCACCCAATAAACAGCCATATGAATCCACAGTACATCATCACATTCTACTTTTTCTAAGATCTGTTTTAATACCTCTCTTCCATCTAAACCTGTGAGTCTGTGTCAGTCAGACGGCCACCTACTCTCACGATCCCTAAGTATAATTTCGTCTGATATGAGATGCTTGTGAGTGCGGTAATGAACCTTCGGGTTCCGTGAAATGCAGGGAATTTCTTGACTAGCTGCAAACCATGGAGTAAGTAAGTATGAGATGCGAGTGCATGTACGAGTTACACGTGTATGTCAACATACTAACCTTTATTGTATACGTTTACATCCTGTACACGATAATCCTTTGTACCTCGTTCGTCCTGACTTCCTCTGCGTGGTAGGGGAAACTCCTTATGGGATACGGGTGGGGTTCATCGGATCGGATGAAGTCTTCACCACTTTCTTATTTCTTTTATTTATTTATTTATTTATTTATTCGTATTTCAGGTGCAAAGTCTAATCATGCATAGTTAATCAAATAGAAATCATATTCTAACAAAAGAAAAACACAACAGTCACTTCTCTACAGAACTTCTAAACTTTTATGTTTTCGGTGACCACGCTATACGCCACCTCACTCGCACCGCTGTCTTACTCGACTGCTAGGGCGACTGTCACCCAATTCCGTTGTCTGCTGCTAACCGTTTTCCCCGTTTAAAGCTCTCTGTATGCAACCCCTCGTACTTATCACCAAAGGTTTCTTGAATGTACGTTGGCAGTTTAAATTTAAGACGGACGGCACCGAACTGCCGGCAACTGACGCCAGCAGTCGCTATGTCTGCTGTACCAACAATGTTCGGCTACAGTACTGTTCCGATAATAAAAAGCAAAAGGTAAAGTGCACCTCTGTACAGGCCGTACGGCCCATACGTGGAGTAGAAGTATAGCTCTGCTCTTTCTTGACCACGGCACTAGAAGGTGGTGAGGTGTCAGCGTCACGCCTCGGCCGTTCTTTACCCCAGGGAAAGACCCAGTACCCATCCTACAGGAGGCTGGGTGGGCCCCAGGGCCGGTCTGGACAGGTGCGGAAAATCTTACCCCCACCGGGTTTCGATCCCCGGACCGGCCAGCCCGTAGCGTGTCGCTATACCGACTGAGCTACCGGGCCCACGTTCTGATAATACACCAACTAAATTTAAAATAACCGTGAATTCACAGCTATAATTTACTGTCAGTAGTGTGAGTATTGTCAGTACCTGTAGAGCAGCGATCACAAATCCCGGACGCCAGACCGCACGGGAGAATAAATGTTATGCAGTTGATACCAGATATTCGTGGGTTCTCGTTATGGAGCTTGCTTCATAGCAAACTTTAGGAGCACTGGATTTTCAAGTGGCTCTTACACTTGTTTAGAACACCTGTGCACCCCTGGTGTAGAGTTTATTAGCTGCCAGCTGTATGACAGTTGTCATTTCAGTATCTTTCAGAGAATACTTCACCTCCGTTCTTGTAAATCCAGGTTACTTAGCAGCATTATAAGTAGTGGAAAGGGCATGACTGAGTAACTCAACTGAATCGTCGTGTAAACCTTCTATAGAAAGGAAGAAGAACAGCTAAGCAGGCAAGGAATAAGGTTTAGAAGTTTGAGTAAAGTTCAACCCTTGTTCAAAGGTAGAACATCCCCCCCCCCTCCTTAAAAAAAGGGCTGACACGAGGAACGGCGAGAAGACTTTTGTCTATCTTGTCATTTGTTCGAAGCATTAGCGCTAAATAACAAACAGCTGTTTGCCATCTTCATCACGTCTCTCAAAGACAAACTTCGTCTACAGCAGCACCCACACTGTAGCCACCCTGCTCGACGCATAAGTTATCAGTGCCCCAATTTCCATTTAGAAGGTAATATGGCGGGATAGAGGCAAGAAAGGGGATGCGTGATGTTCACCGGAACAAAAAACAAACAACTAACGCACAGACTTTACAGTGCACATACAGTTCTCACCAGCAGCAACAGTGCTATTACAGAAAATTTGCATCTGCTGATTCTGTAACGTGATTAAAATCGCTCGGCTGTAACGAACAAGCAACATGCACACTGCGTTGCCACCGAAGAAGATTCGGTGTCTGTGGCTGAGGATTCAAAATGGCGTTTACAGCGCTGACGAAACGCATGAAGAGGAAAGCTTGTGATACGATTTGCCACGTGCTTGTTACAACGAGAATGCCACGTATTATTATTATTATTACTTACTTACTTACTCCATGCACCAGAGTCATTCTTGAGAAGCTAACCGGTTTGCAGCCAGTCAAGAAATTCCCAGCATTTTATGGAACCCAAAGGTTCATTACCGCATTCACAAGTGCCCGCCAACTGTCCCTATCCTGAGCCAGCTCGATCTAGTCCATACCCACCACATCATCCCAATTCCTGAAGATCCATCTTAATATTATCCTCCCATCTGCACCTGGTTCTCCCCAGTGGTCATTTCCCTCAAGTTTCCCCACCAAAACCCTGTACATGCCCCTCCCCTATTATTATTAATCGTGATGGTAGTAGCAGTAGTAGCGGTAGTACTAGTCGTAGTAGTAGTAGTAGTAATAGCAGTAGCATCATCAGCAGTAGTAGCAATAGTACTAGTAATCGCAGTAGTAGTAGTAGTAGTAGTATTTACCTTGTTCTGAAGGCAGTAGTTCATTAATTCTAGCAACGTAATGGCGCATAGCGCTTCTTTAAGCAGAAAAGTCCCTCGGCTATTCAAGAATTTCCCCTCCTTTGCAGAATCCTAAGACTCAGGATCACTCTCACAGGTTTCGTATAAGGAATCCTATTTATACTTCGAACCGCAGTCACTCTTCCACTTCTACCCTACAGTTACTCCTCCATCCCCACTCCTCCAATAAACATTCTCTTGTCTCATTTAAGTAACATTTAAAATCCGACGTAACTTGTAATTCACATATTGCATCGGAGATTGCCATCCTGACACACAGTCGTAATGTTGGACGTGCCCCAGTTCAAAGCCCATTTAGCAATGCATTCATAACACCCGCACTTCGGTGTGCGATTTGGCAAACAGCCCGAAAGTTAGCAGCCTAACACTTTTGTGGAAGAAAGGTGATATATGCTGTCCTACATACAGAAGAAGGGAAGGTAATTGGTAACATAACTTACAGTAATATCGTCTTGCACAACGCACATATTTCGTCGTTAGTAACCTGCGGAAACATCGCACGCGGACATCGTTCATCAGAACTGTAGTCCACAATGTGTCTGTGCGAAACTGAGGCTCAGGCAAAGGTAACAAGTGTAATGTTACCCTGACCCCACCATAAAATCAAATACGGGAAGTATAGGCCTAGCTCCAACTATTCTAAGCTCGGCGCTAGATGGAGGTGAATTGTCAATATCACGCCCCGGCCGCTTTACTCCCAAGAAAGGGTCCCTCCCCCCGCTGCCCATTGAACAGGGAGGCTTAGTCGGCCCTAAAGACGGTATGGAAGTTTGGAAGAATAAAAATCTCTTGCCCCTTCAGGCAGTCGAACCCTGTGCCGTCCAGCCCGCAACCTAGTCACTACACCGATTACGCTATCCCGGCTCCTTTGGCGATCAGATAAACATCTGAAGGACACACTTCTCCATTATCTGTGATTCCTTCCGATACCGAGGACCAATGGTTGAGAAACACTGCGTTCCACCACCACCATTCCTTATTAACAGCTTTGTAAAATATTGCACATATTCAACACCAACATTAAAAAATATTTTTCGTTCTGAAAATAATAATACTAACTCACGGGCCGCCAGGGTTCCGCGGACCGCATTTTGATAACCACTACGCTACCCGACACCGCCATTGTGGTCACGTCTGCACTGCGACATCTTTGACAGAAGATGCGTTTCGTACAAAATCAATCAAATATGTACGATAGAACAAATTTCAACTTCAATAGATCATCTAAACCACCGCGCTTTCTGCAATAAATAGCTGTCTTGAAGCCCGTCCATTTCAGAAACTCTTTCAACCGCTCATTTCAGGCTGAAGAAGCAAGGAAATACATGGTGATAGAGTCTTTTAATTGAATCTACATAATTAGCTAATTTAAATCCACGGAGCAGCGTCACTTTTGAGACACTAACGCTCGCTCAACTCTTACATGTGCGTCTATTCCTCACCATGGACGGAATCCGAAGGCCTACAACCGTTTTCACACCTAGTCACCGATCCGAATGCCGAACCAAACGAATTCAGTTCGCTCCCTTTCACGCATAACTCATCCCAAGCCAGGCAGTAAACAGAACTCTGCACTCAGTTTCAATACTTTGTCCACAACACGCAGTTTTGCTTCAGTTTAAGAACAACTTCCGATAACAGATTCGTCTGGGTCAATTTTCTCCGTTCGCTCTATCCTAGTTCAACCAGTGAAGCGAGAATTCCCGTGAGTTTGACGGCATTTGTATACCGTGTGGAACAAAATTTGGTTAGATGTGGCTTTAATTTACCCCCCCCCCCCCCGTGGCAAGGCCACACCGTCGACGGATATATGAATTATTTGGGTTCATATCGGCAGCATTTATAATGCAAACTGCTCACTTTTCAAGAAACTGCTACATAACACAAGGTGTACTTTTTCTCATTAAACTCCAAAATTTTTTAATTTAAACGTGCGAAGATGGGGGGGGGGGGTTCTATGAAACATAGGGAAAAAATATTTTTTTAATCTTAGTTATCCACTGGGAGGGGGGGGGGGCCCCCGCAAATCCCCTCACAAGCTACCAAAATTCCGCCTGGGAACCCAACATTTCTCGGTGACTAGACTATGGACTCTGTGACCGAGGAACGGCGGTTCGATTCTCGGAAGAAGCAGATAATTTTTTCATTTCCACAACGTCCTGACCGATACTGGGGCCCACTAGCCGTCTATGTAGTAGATACCCGGGTTTTTCCGCCAAAGGGGTAAAAAGGCCGAGGCGTGAAGGTAATCATTACATCCATGTCAAGCAGAGGTTAAAGTCTGCATGAAGCTAGGCCTCCATTCCCTCACACGTGTTCAGGGCGTGCTAAACGAAGCACAAAGAGAGCTACATCCGTACGGACAGACACATCACCCACATTATTTGACCGCCTAACACGGAAACTGCAAAGCCGTTCCATATTTAAACGAATATGCATACAAAAACAATCACACACACACACAAAATAGTCAATAAACACGCTTGATTCCTTCATGAGCTGGGACGGGCCCAAACAGAAAGGATCTTCATCTGCCAAGTCTGCCGCCTCAGTACCGGCTGACATGGCACAACTGCACGTCAGCAGCGTCAGCGCATTGTCCACACGCTAACAGACAAAAATCCATGAGTGTTACACGTTGCACATCCAGTACAAACGACAGAAGGGAAATTTTTGGCAAATTCCACCGATTCTGCAAGGCTTTTAACAAGATTAAAAATACAGATGTTTCACATACATTACCGTCCATGTCAGCCGTTCCAACAACGGAAGGCTATTCTTTTTTAGGGAGGAGGGGGAGGGGGCGCATTTTCTGCACATCGTGCTGAATTTCTGCTTATCGTCGTCATCAACAACAAAAACAACACAAACGCAGTTCATGAGTTATGGTTGTCCCATCCCTTTGAATACGTGTTTTAACATCAATCCCTTTCTTGGTGGATCCCATGGGACTTTATTTATTCTCTCCCCTGCTTGGGGGGAATGATTTTCTTTCATTTATCCTGTTTGCTGCTTCAGTTCACTTGTGTATTGTTGGCAAGTTTTAACTTTATCAAAAGTTCCAAGAATTTCATTTACGCAAACCATACAAAATAGGAAATAAACACTGAATAAAATTTAGTTCTATCTTCATAAATGTAAATCACAAATAGAAGAAATACTGGCATTTAATTAGCAAAACGCGGACTCCTTTACACCTATTGTGAACAGCAACAATAGAACATGAAGTAATGTACAGCAGTGTGTGTGGAAAATATAACACGGTATACAGAAAAACATAGGTCACAAACTCTGTAATAAATTGGAGTTTACAATTGTTTCACCACTACAATGTGTATCCATACTTCTGATTTGCAAATAATAATATTACGCGGTTTAAATCCGGTACAACTATACGTAAGCATACTACGGTATCAAGCTTCACGTTAACATTCCACATTAGAATATAAACAAATAAAATTACCTATTGCCTCATCAAGCAATGGAATTCGACTGAGTACACAAGCATATTAACGCAGCAGCATCTTTGATGGTTCAGGAAACTTCCGCTGCGCTGAGCCACAGAACAAAAGAAGACTCATACAGTTCCTTACTGCCGACAATTTCCTATAATACTCGACTTACCCAGCACAAAAACCAGAAATATCATTACCACAATACAAAATGTTTCGACTTTTACCTCAGCTGGAATTCGTAATGTCGTGTCGTATACGACAATAAAAATGTCTTTATTTTTACACCATCACCAAGTTGCCCTTTGTATTTAAATAAAAAATGAATTAAGGAAAGCGAAAAAATACATGAATATAAACACACAAATGCAACTGAGGAAACTCTATAACAACGCTCACGACAGAAAATATTACGATTTTTAATTACAATTACAGCCAACAAAGATGCAACTATTTTTGATTATTTATTTCTAAAAGGCTCTACATGTTTCCGGTGGTTCCTCCGCCCATCAACAATTAAAAGTCAATGAGTTAAAATGTGGTTAATTCATTGACTTTTAATTGTTGACTCACCAAGTATTAACTATACATGAATTTCAAACATTTGTAAATAGAGCCTATAGTGAATCTTACGTTTATTGGACCGTGCATCATCTTTATAGTTGATTAAAGAGAGACCAACTTGATGTCACTTGCTTTATTATTTCATTATTTAATGCTCAACGTGTTTCGGATGTTAATACATCCATCCTCAGGAGATTGCGACTTATTTGTTGAGTTATTTCATGGGTTGTATTCCTCTGGTTCGATGCGTGTTGGTGTTACGTTGTGGTTTGGCTAAGGTTGTGTGGTATCCGGATGCAGGCTGAAGCACTACTGCTTCGTTGCGTGAAAGCAACGAAGCACAGAATGCACATCCGTAGCAGGGCACTCTTCGCAGCATAACATTACATAACACGGCATGCTGCCACAACACCCAACATGTACAACGAAATTAATCAGTGACTATTTCTAGTGTGACTTCAGCAAGGAATATGTAGCTCCCTGATGATAGTCTTAGGACCGAAACATGTCGGAGCGTTTTTAATGTTTTAATGTGTAAATTTTATAAATTTTATAAATGCGCAGTGGTTGGTGTAATAATTGAGTGGATCCCAATTAGTTCACAGCTAACTTTACAAAGCTTATTAAATTCCGAAGATGTACACGCTTCGTCTAATTTCGAATCTGATAGAAGCAGGTCATTAACAGCACGAAAAATATAATTTTTACAAAACAGCTAACGAACCTATAACGTAACACTGAGGCGCGTTCGTGCAACTGTTGCAGTGCAAACGCAAGATTACATATTCTAAGTGTGTGTTTGTAGCCTTAGTTATCCCGCATGCACTGCGCATGTACATATTGCAGTACTATCTGTGGTTTGTCCGGCTCTACCATATTTTTTTACGTTATCTAAAAAATGATACGATTTTTCGGGGGAGGAGGGGGGGGGGGGAAGTTACTGAAAAAAAAACGCGGGTTTTGATTTTCCCTGTAACTTTTATCTAAAACATCCCTCATTCTAAAAAACGAATTCAGGGAGATATTGTCACAAATATATAAAGGTATTCAGGGAAAGTACCTGCTATTCTTATCTGATTTTAATCAATATTGAATTTTCTCGGTATATTTTCGAAAAACACAGTCAGATATCAGATATCATGAAAATACGTCCAGTGGGAGACGAGAAGTTCCATGCCGACAGACGGAGTCACCACGAAGTTAACAATCACTCATCGCAATTTTGCCAACGCGCCTAAAATGGGTTGCTCTGGCCTATTTCAGGGTAGTGGGATGTGCCAATGCTGGTAGGACGGCCGGTAAGGCAACTGATACTTCAGATCACGTGACTGCCGATTATAATCATACACCACTAAAGCAAACACCAGCTCGGTCAGTAGAGGCCAGTTGAAATGTCATGGTACACGCGCAGAAACCAGATTTCGTCTTTCGGGGGGAAACGGACGAGTCCATTTAAATAGGCGGGGGCTTCAGTTCAGTCGACTACTGGCAGCCGAGGTGTGCGCATCAGCGATAGTAATGCTGGATACACCATGTTCCGAGGTAGCGTGAAGAGTACTGGCTACCCACTCCATTCGCCCATTTCCCCTTCACTTCACCCTCCCGTGCGTCACCGTGTGCCATCACATTTCAACTGGAGTCTAAAATGGTTTTGCTGCTAGGTAAATAACACTATGCAAGTCTGTAGCTGTGAGTAAATACGGCGATCCGGGACTTCAAGTACTGTGACTATGGCAGACTTGGTACAACAATGCATCATCGATTCAAATTATGCAGAACAGAGTGATACTAAAAACACGTTAGTGAGGTGAAATGCATTTAAAGGGACATTACAACCAAATAAAAATTTAAAGAAAAAATACGCCAAAATATGTCGCCATGTGTGGAAAAAATACTAGAAACTATATACAGTACTTTTCTTCCTTGGTGTTGTTTACCTTCTATACATGTTGTATTTTAAAATGTCTTGTGTGTATTGTTGTTACTTGTCTTGTGTGTATTGTTGCAGTTGTCTTGTATGTATCGTTGTAGTTGTCTTGTGTGTATTGTTGTCATCTTATGTGTATTTGTTGTACTATATGTGTATTGCTGTTTTTACTTTAGATGCCGGACTGCTGGCCAGAAGTCAGTACTCGGAAGGTCCTGCGACCGGCCACCTCGACACAGGTTTTTCTTGGTTTCCTTGTGTCTATAAGCAAATGCTGAGATGGTTCACAAGATTCCAAGTTGCCACTACATGCTTC
>Ga0123353_10018028_pt1 | contig 10416 bp, 6 predicted proteins | sample TergutLab28metaG_3_FD_92763 | JGI IMG/M metagenome (GOLD analysis project Ga0123353, IMG submission 92763) | Labiotermes labralis P3 segment gut microbial communities from Petit-Saut dam, French Guiana - Lab288 P3 | ecosystem: Host-associated > Arthropoda: Insects > Digestive system > Gut ...
ACGCGCTTCCATTCTATCTGCTTCCAATCAGCTCCGGCGGCGGTATGGCCTTTAGCGTCCGTTACAAGCCATTGTTGGGACGCCGTCAACGTCGCCCCAACATAATAAGCCAGCCATTTAATTGCGCCGGAAGCGTCTTTAACCGCCCATTTGCCGTCTTCTTGAATTTCCCATTTGCCGTCGGAAACGTTTTTCAAAACGGCAACCTTACCTCCGCCAACAGGATATTTAGGCGCGCCGTTTGCGTCGGCATATGCCCATTCCCCGCCAAATTTTTTCCATTTGGCATCCTCCAGCCCAATCAATTCGTCGGCCTCGTTTTTGAACACGACCGCCCATTTTTCGGGCTCTAATTTGATAAGCCTGCTTGTAGCCGAATCAATTTTGCTTTGATAGAATTCTTCCGAACAATACGCGTCTCCTAAGGCGGCGAACTTTGACAGCTCAGTTATGTCGGCGTCGCGCCTGTAAAGGAAATCCGACACCTTATTGGCGGTGTCGGTCGTCATACGTTCTATGTTTTCGATAGCGATTTTGTTGAGAGCGGCTGTGGATTCGGCCACAGATATTGCGGTCAGCTTTTCGGCAAGCATACTTACCTGCAGCATCGCCAGAATAACCAAAAGTATTACGGGCAGGATATTCTGAACCAAAAAGATTATAATAAGCTTCGGCTTAAGGTTTAACTTGATTATGTTAAGCAGATTCCTGTTTTTTTTCATTTGCAACCTCCGTGTATCAAGGCTCTATAATATGAACTGATACATTATTACTGATACGCTATTATTATATATTAATACTGATATATTCTATCATATGAAGTATAAAAAGCAATTAAAAAAGCAGAAAATTAAATGACAAAGCAGAAAATTAAATAAAGAGGGCAGAGAATTAAATGAAACTAAATAAATTAGATGAAATTGTTTATAATACGCGGATAGTTTTCGGAAAAAATGTTTTTTATGGCAGAATCGGGATAGCCTAAACTTTCGAGCCTATATTTCAGTGCGTAAAAGGAATCGTAGTCCGTCAGCCCCTCCGGCAAATCGTCGGTCCCAAAAAAATCCGTGCCGATAAAAAGCCCGCTGCCGCCGAATTTCTGCACAAAATAATCGATGTGTCTTACAACGTCGGAAATATCGGCTTTACTAGGGGATAAGAAATCGCCGACAAGCGCAAGCCCGCAGCCCCTGCCGCGCTCCAAAATTATTTTAATCTGTTCGTCCGAAATATTACGCGGGTGCTTGCGTACTCCCGAAAAAGCCGTGTGCGAAACGATAATCTTGTCGGTAATATCCGCGATGCCGTAAAAGCTCTTTTGGTTAAGGTGGACGCAATCGATATAGGTATTACTCGACAATTTTTTGACCGCCCGCGCACCCGCCTCCGTAAGCCCGCCGGTTCCGTATGCGCCGCCCGCGAATTTGTTGTCATTATTCCACGTTAGGGAGATGTAGGCAAAGCCGCCTGACTGCGCTAAAGACGCCTGATCGCCGCACAAATGGCAGCCCTCGGCTCGGTCACTTACGTCAGAGCAAGCTCCGCTCGCCAATTCTTCTATGTCTTTATCGTCGGCGAAACCAATGTCCTCTACGGCAAATGTAGTGCGGAGCGTGGAGTGCGGAGTGTGGAGTTGCGATATGAGGGCAAATATATCTCCGGCTGATTTAATCCTCTCCGTCGTCCACACCGCCAGCGTAACGCCGTCTAAAACGCCGGATTCTTTATACCCGTTCAAAACTCCGGCTTTATCTGAATCCGTAATTTCCGCCGTAAGTAAATCGTTGTGCGCGTCAAATATCATCATAATAAATATATGAGCCAGCGCAAGCGCCGGCTCATATATTTATTATGATGAGGTGGTTGGTGGTTCGTGGATAGTGGTTGATTATTTTTTTAGGTTGAGATTTCTCCGCTTCGGTCGAAATGACAACATTTTTCGCCAATCACCAACCACCAATCACCTATTTTGCGTATTCAATGCTTCTCGTTTCTCTAATGACGTTGACCTTAATAGTCCCGGGGTATTCCATTTCGCTTTCGATTTTTTTGGCGATTTCCTTGGCTAAGAAAATCGTGGCGGCGTCGTTTACGTCCTCGGGCTTAACCATAATGCGCACCTCGCGGCCGGCTTGTATCGCAAAGGATTTTTCGACCCCCGCAAAGGAATTTGCGAGACTTTCTAATTTTTCCAGCCGCTTGACGTAATTTTCGATTGACTCGCGCCTGGCTCCCGGGCGCGCGCCGCTTATGGCGTCCGCCGCTTGAACGAGTACGGCTTCGACCGTCTGCGGCTCGATGTCGTTGTGGTGCGCGGCTATGCAATGCACGACCTCGCGGGATTCCTTAAACTTTTTGGCTAAATCCGAGCCTATCGTGATATGCGTACCCTCGACCTCGTGGTCTACCGCTTTGCCGATGTCGTGTAAAAGCCCCGACCGCTTGCAAAGCATAACGTCCGCGCCGAGCTCCGCGGCAAGCAAGCCCGCGATATGCGCGACCTCTATCGAATGTTTAAGGACGTTCTGTCCGTAGCTGGTACGGAATTTAAGGCGGCCTATAAGCCGGACAAGCTCGGGGTGCAAGCCGAAAACGCCCGTCTCGAACATTGCGGCCTCGCCGGACTCTTTGATTTGAACCTCGACTTCCTTGCGGGTTTTATCAACGGTTTCCTCTATCCTAGCCGGGTGTATGCGGCCGTCGGCGATAAGTTTTTCCAGTGTTATGCGGGCGACCTCGCGGCGTACGGGGTCAAAGCTCGACAAAATAACGGCTTCGGGCGTGTCGTCGATTATTAGGTCTACTCCCGTGGCGCTCTCAAGGGCGCGGATGTTGCGCCCCTCTCTGCCGATTATGCGGCCTTTCATATCGTCGTTGGGAAGCGCGACCGAGCTGACGGTGATTTCCGCCGCATGGTCGGCGGCGCATTTCTGAATCGCCGAACCGATAATGTTGCGGGCTTCCTTGTCGGCCCCTTCTTTAGCGGCCGCCTCAATGTTTCTGACAAGTATTGCGGCGTCCCTTTTGGCCTCGTCCTCGTACTCCTTGATTAATTCGGCTTTCGCCTCCTCCTTAGTAAGCTGGGCAACCTTTTGAAGTTCCTCAAGCATCCTTTCGTGCGCCGCCTCGACTTCTTTAGCTTTAGCGGAAAGGTTTGCCTCTTTTTGCTGCAGGGATTGCTTCTGGTGGTCTAAGTCCTCAAGTTTTTTGTCGAGTGCCTGTTCCTTTTTGTTTATGTTCTCTTCTTTTTGAATCATGCGCGCCTCGTCCTTTTTGAGTTCGTAGCGCTGGTCCTTAATTTCCTTTTCGTTTTCCGCTCTGAATCTTTCGTATTCGGAACGTTTTTTGTCGTACTCCTCTTTTGCCGCGTAAACCGCGTCTTTTTTGATAGTGGCGGCTTCGACTTTGGCTTCGGCGACCATTTTGCCCGCGTCCGCTATTATTTTGTCTGCCTCCGCTTTGGCGTTGCCGAGCTTGCTGTCTCTTGTCCTGCGGACAAAAAAGTAGCCTCCCGCAAAGCCCGCTCCCGACCCTACAACAAATAGTACGATTATAAGTGTAATAGCTAGGCCAAGTTCCATAAAATTACCTCCGATATATATAAATCAATATCAGAAATCACCGAAAAATCACGAAACCAAAAAATATTTCTAAATTAACAAAATTAATATATATATTAAAAATTATCGTGTTTTTGGCAATAACAAAATATTGTTAGAAATATTCTAGCAAATTTTGGGAGGTTTGTCAAGAAAATATGTTTTGAAAAAAGAAAGAATTCTTGTGGGATTTATATGTCAAGAGGACGGGGGTGTTTACATTTAATGTAAACACCCCCGTCCTCTTGACAGACTTACTCCTCCGCTTCTCCCGCCATTTCAATCGCGTTTGCCTTAGAAAGCTCACGGATTTTGTCTTCGATAAGCGTTTTCAGTTCGGAGTGCTCCGCGAGGTATTTGCGGGCGGCTTCCTTACCCTGCCCGATTTTCTCATCGTTGTAGGCAAACCACGAACCGGCTTTTTGAATTATGTTAGTCTTAATCGCGAAATCGAGTATGCTGCCGTCCTGCGAAATCCCCTGCCCGAAAAGCAAGTCGAACTCCGCCGTCTTAAAGGGCGGGGCGAGCTTGTTCTTGACGATTTTGACCTTGGTGCGGTAGCCGGTGATTTCGGTGCCCTCTTTGATTGCCTCGCCCTTGCGGACGTCGATTCTTAGGCTTGAGAAAAATTTAAGGGCTTTTCCGCCCGTAGTCACCTCCGGCGAACCGTACAAAACGCCTACCTTCTCCCGCAGCTGGTTGATAAAAATGCAACAGGCATTTGTGCGGGAAATTACGCTTGCGAGCTTGCGGAGCGCCTTGGACATAAGGCGCGCATGCAGGCCGATGAAGTTATCGGTCATTTCGCCCTCTATTTCCGCCTTGGGCGTCAACGCCGCAACGGAGTCTATTACGATTACGTCGAAAGCCCCCGTCGCCACAAGCTGTTCGCAAATGTCGACCGCCTGCTCGCCGTTATCGGGCTGCGAAACATAGAGGTTAGGAAGGTCAACGCCTAGCTTGGCGGCGTAAACCGGGTCTAAGGCGTGTTCCGCGTCTATAAAAGCCGCCGCGCCGCCAGCCTTTTGGGCCTGGGCGATAACGTGGAGGGTAACGGTGGTTTTTCCGGAGGATTCGGGACCGTAAATTTCGACGATTCTGCCGCGCGGAAGGCCGCCGATACCCGTCGCGAGGTCTATGGCGATACAGCCCGTCGAAATCGACTCGACGCTCATTGCGGCCTTATCGGTAAGGCGCATAATCGAGCCCTTGCCGAAGGTTTTTTCGATTTTGGCAATCGCGGCGTCAAGGGCCTTCTTTTTTTCTTCGTTCATTTTTATGTACACTCCTTTAGTTTTGTCATTGTTTTTTTATTAGTAAACGTCACTTTTCCTCTCCGGCGGTGCGGGGGTTTTAATGATAAATGATAAATAGAGGTCAGAGTAAATCATTATCTGCTTACAAACCCTTATCCGACATTTATCATTCATAATTCATAATTCATCATTTTCCACTCCGTCCTCGTTTAGCCTGCGGCTCAACTTCGGACGCCCCTAAGAGGGGAATTTTTAATCAGTTGAGATTTCTCCGCTTCGCTCCGGTCGAAATAACATCAAAATCCGCCGCAACTCCTAACTCCACTCTCCGTTGAGGGGAATTATAAGGCTATCATATCATCACAAATATGACAAATTCTGTCATATTCCTAAAAATAATTTTCAAATTCCGTATCGACGCATAAGGCGCGGATAATTAAATTTAACGCGGACTCCACGCCTTGGGCGATGACCTTATCCCGCCCGCCCGAAAAGTTGTATTTATGAACATCAACTTTTTTACGCGAGGCGAGTGCTATATAGCATTCCCCGACATTCTCCCCCGAATGCCCCGCGTAGCCCGTGGTGGAAACGCATAAATCCGCTTCCGACGTAGACAATAAGTTTTGCGCCATTTCGGCGGCGGTTTCCGCGCTTACCGCGGAATATTCGGATAAGATTTTTTTGTCTATGTTAAGGCGGGCGGCTTTGGCGGTATCGGTGTAGGCGACGATACCTTCCGTAACAATCTCCGACGCGCCCGCAAAGGCGATAAACGAGCTTATCAGCGTGCCGCCCGTAAAGGATTCGGCAAAGGCAATTTTCTTGCCCGCCTCGCGCAAAAGGCGCGAGGCAGACTGCACCAACTCCTCTTTTGTCACTTATTTTCCTCCGGCGGGTTACTTTTGTCGGAGAAAATAAATCTGTATTTGACCAAATAATGCACCGCCGAAATCATACTCATAACAAACGACGCTAAAAAAAGCGCCATACTTGCAACAAAGAACCAAACACATAAAATCTGTATGGGAGAATATGTTACTACTTGACTAAATGCAAAAATTTCCCCAATTTCTCCACCATAATTACCATTATACACAACTTCCATCAGCCATACGGTTACCATTAAAGCCGGAACGGCTATCAGCTGCAAAAACGCTTTGACCTTGCCTAGCTTGTCGGCTTGCAGATTAATGTTTTTCCTTGCCGCCGCCTGCCGTAATGCGCTTATAACAAACTCCCGTGCAAGTGAAATTAGAATTACGATAATGAGGCTTAAAATTATTGCAAATTCAGCGACCTCATTCATAGCATGATTAGTTGAAATCAAATAAATCATCACTATCGGCACAAGCACAAGCACCGAAACGACGAGAATTTTGTCAGCGATGCTGTCAAAAAAACCGCCTATATCCGAAACCTTGTTTAATTTACGGGCCAGAAATCCGTCCAGCCAGTCGGTAGCCGCGGCGATAACAAAGATCCCGGCAGCGATAAGCGTCCCGTACGGTAAAATCCCGAAGCCGCCCAAAAGGAACAGCACCCAAATTACGGGTATTAAAATTAATCGAATAAGTGTGATTGCATTGGGTAGACTTAGTTTCATTTTGTTCCTTTCATCTCCTCCGGTTCGGAAAATTTTTATGTTCGAGGTAAACCACCCCGTCTGCCTGTCGGCAGTCATCCCTCCGTTGAGGAGAATTTTTGCTATATTCGCGACAGCTTAGTCATATTTTTATGTGTTCACCCTTAAGGTCATAGCCCGAAACGCCGGTGATTTTTACACAGTAAAAATCACCGGTATTAGCGAATTTAGCCTTAAAATAAACCTTGCCGTCAACCTCCGGCGCGTTATACTCCGTGCGGCCTGCAAAAAGGTTCTTGCCGTAGTCTATGCCGTCGCACAACACGCGCAGGGTTTTGCCGATAAAGCCGGAGTTTAATTCGGCGGCGGCGGTTTTTTGCAGCTCCGCTAATCTCCGCAAACGCCTACGTTTAACCGCGAGCGGGATTTGACCGGGGTAGCCGTGCGCGGGCGTCCCCTCCTCGCGGGAATATATAAAAAAGCCTGCGTTGTTGAACTTATAGATTGTGACAAAATTGCACAGCTTCTCAAACGCCTCCTCGGTTTCTCCGGGAAAGCCCGTTATAAACGAGGTGCGGATGCTTATGCCCGGCATTGCAGTGCGGAGTTTATTAACGAGCGCGGCGGCGCTTTCAAACGTCGTGCGGCGGTTCATACTCCTAAGAATCCCGTCGTCGGCGTGTTGGAAAGGTATGTCTATGTATTTGCACACCTTACCAGACGACGCAATTTTTTCTATCAGCGCGTCGGTTATCCTTTCGGGGTAACAGTACATCAGCCGAATCCACTCTATGCCGCCGATTTTTTCGAGTTCGTTTATTAAGCCCGTTAAACCGTCGTAGGCGGTAACGTCTTGGGCGACGAGTATCAGTTCTTTAATGCCGTAAGACGCGAGGGTTCGGGCTTCGGCGATAAGGTTATGTGATTGATACTGACGGTACGCGCCCCTTATGGACGGAATAGTGCAGTACGAGCAGCGGTTGGAACAGCCCTCGGAGATTTTGAGGTAGGCGTAGTGCGAGGGGGTGGTCAATTTCCTGCCGGCTATGTAAATATCCGAAGGAGAACCACCCCGCCCTCGCAAGCTCGGGCACCCCTCCGAGGGAGGGGAATTTTCAGCGGTTGAGATTTCTCCGCTTCGCTTCGCTCCGGTCGAAATGACATCGGCTGGATTGCTTCGCTCCGCTCGCAATGACAAACCTGCTCCGACCTCAACTCCACTCTCCACACTCCACTCTCCACTCTCGTCATACAGCAATTCGATTAAGTCTCCGATATTATGGTAGCTGTCGCAACCTAATAATAAATCTGCTTCGGGGAGGCTGTCCCGCAGTTCCGACATATATTTAGCGGGCAGGCAGCCGGTGACAACGAGCTTTTCTAACCCGCGCTTTTTGTACTCGGACATTTCGAGTATAGTTTCAATGGCCTCCTTGCGCGCCGAATTCAAAAAAGCGCAAGTATTTATGATTATTATTTGGGCTTTGGCGGGCTCCGGCGTAAAGGTATAGCCCTTTTGCGCGAGGCCGAAAAGCATTTTTTCGGTATCGACGCGGTTTTTATCGCAGCCTAGGGATATTACGCCAACTTTCCTCATTTATTCCTCATAAAATCTTGCATTTTTGACAGCTTAGTCGCGCCGCAGACGGCCAACAGTCGCCCTCGCCTCTCTGAGCTTTGCTAACGCAAAGCTAGGCGGGCGGCTTGTCGGCTCGGCGGGCAGCGAAGCGAGTGTACTCTAACGTATACGACCGAAACGGTGAGGCGAACGTAGGCCGTATCCGGCGATGAATAAGCTGTCACTGTATTTCGCCGTAGCGGTCAGTGAATTGTTCCATGGTCATCAAAACAATGCGCTTGTTCGTTTCGTCCTTGGGGCTGATGTGGCCGCGGAGCTCCATTTTGTCGATAATACGCGCGGCGCGGTTATAGCCTACCGCCCAACGTCTTTGAATAAAGGCCGTTGAGGCGTCGCCCTTTTCGATAAAGGTTTTAAGAATTGGCAAGAACAGCGGATCCATAGTTTCTTCCTCGCCGCTCTCCTCCTCCTCGAGGATCTCGGTCTTAAGGGTATAAATTCTCTTTTCGAGGTCGAGGTCGAAATCGGTTTGGTTGTGCAGCGAGGTGTAGGCCACCACGTCATTGATTTCGGCGGTTTCGACATACGCGCCCTGAATGCGGACGGGGGCTTTCCCTTGCGGAGAAAACAGCATATCGCCGCGCCCCAAAAGGTGTTCCGCGCCGCCCGTATCCAGTATCGTACGCGAGTCTTGGTTATTTGTTACCGAAAAGGCTATCCGCGAGGGCAGATTAGCCTTAATTACGCCCGTGATAATATCGACTGACGGCCTTTGCGTCGCCAGTATCAAATGAATGCCCGCCGCGCGCGCCTTTTGCGAGAGCTTCATAACGGCGGCATTTATGTCCTGCTTTCCGAGCATCATAAGCTCGGCAAGCTCGTCGACAATAATGACGATGTACGGCAGCTTGTTTACCTGCTTAGAAACAATCATATCTAAATTGTTATAGGACTGAATATCGCGCACACGCAGCTTAGAAAAAATAGCGAACCGCCTGTCTGTTTCCTCTCCCGCCCATTGCAAAACCTTAATCGCCGCGTCTATGCTGGTTATCGCCTTGTCGAACAGCATATGCGGCAAGCCGTCGTAAACCGTAAACTCTACGAGCTTGGGGTCTACGAGTATCAAGCGCACATCCTCGGGAGAGGATTTGTATATGAGGCTTGTGATAATCGAATTCATACAGCAGGACTTGCCGGAGTTTGTCGCGCCCGCAATCAGCAAATGCGTAAGTTTTGGTAGTTCCGCAACAATAACATCGCCCGCGATGTTCTTGCCTATCGCAATCGTTAGGGGCGACAATGATTTATAAAACTCGTCCGTGTCTATTATAGACCTTAACGAAACTATGTCGATATGCTCGTTGGGGACTTCTACGCCGACAGCTTCCTTGCCCGGAATCGGCGTCTCTACCCGAATGCTGCCCGCGGACGCGAGTTTGTACTCTATATCTTCCACGACCGCGCCCACGCGCCTAACTTGAATACCGGGCTCCACCTGAAGCTCATAACGGGTGACGGCGGGGCCCTTGGTAATCTTTACGACGTTGGCGGGGGCTTTGAACTCCGCAAGCGTAGCGGTTAAAACGCGGGCTTTGCGACGGCATTCCTCGTCAATTTCGCCCGAAAACGTGTTGGATTCGACCAGCAAATCTATCGGCGGGGGGTTGTATTTTTCATAAACCTTATAGGGCTTTTTTTCTATTTCGGGAGCGGACGCTTCCAAATAATCGTCTATGTCGATTTGGTTTTGGGCTACTGCGGTTTTTTTACCCGTCTTTATCTCCGACGGGTTAATAAATGAGTCGTACACCTCGACGTTCTGCGAAAAGTCGGACTGTTTTTTGTCGGACAGTATGCGGTAATAGCCGGTGTAGTCGGTAATTTCGTCGTCGTCCTTCTTATCGCGGTAAATGTTAAGCTCCGGCTCGTATTCGTCCGTAAGGGCGGGGGCGGGTTTCGGGGCGGCGGGTTTTTGCGGCTTTGATTTTTGAACGGAAAACGCGCTGTAATCTACGGGCTCGGCGGAAAACGCCTTATAATCAATAGCCTCCGGCTCCTCGGCAAAGTTCTCCTCGCTGTGGAGCTTAGCGTAAGCCGCCGCAAAGCCGGGTATATTGCTTTTAGGCAGCTTTTTAGCAGCGGGCGGCTCGTATATCGCGGAGGCGGCGGTTGTTTTGGCGGTTTTTAGTTCGCGGAGCTTTCGGGACGCTTCCTCGCCGTCTATTATGACGGGAGGGGTATATTCTTCTTCCTCCGCTTCCGGCAATAACTCGACGACGGGCGGGGCTTTATCTAAATCGCGGCGGCGGGTGAGCTCGCGACTCCGTGCTTCGCCGTCTATTATGGCAGGGCGTGAAACCTCGGTTATCGCCGCATTGTCGTAAGTTATAATCT
>Ga0123353_10018029_pt1 | contig 10416 bp, 5 predicted proteins | sample TergutLab28metaG_3_FD_92763 | JGI IMG/M metagenome (GOLD analysis project Ga0123353, IMG submission 92763) | Labiotermes labralis P3 segment gut microbial communities from Petit-Saut dam, French Guiana - Lab288 P3 | ecosystem: Host-associated > Arthropoda: Insects > Digestive system > Gut ...
CATAACTCCAGTATGCGACAGAGCCAGTCTGGGCTCGGAACCCAGACAGCCAACCAACGAAAGCTTATCCCTCCCATACTTAGTACAGGGCAACCTAGGCCCAAGTCTTTGGCACAATCAGTCAAGGCCCTGAGGCTGCTTCAAAATCGTTAGCGTTAGCATATTCCCCTGTTAGAGTTTAGGTGTCTGTTACTGAGCCCAGCAATGCGGTCAAACGCAAGAATGGCTAACAGACAGAGGGACGTCGACTTGCGCTTCGCGCAAGTCTCCGCCCCCCAGTTAACACTTTGGCTTGGCTTGATTTGTAATAAAGATAGGTTGCAAATCCATTTCCGAGACTTAAATAAAACAAAGGAGTCGCAGGCTGCATTGTGCACATAATGCCAGTATTCAGTGTTTGTGTTCCAAGTACTCAATGCATTTTCTTGTTTTATCGCGTTACTATGGTAACCTAAAAGATGGCATCGTGATGGCTGGGAACGGGGGAAGGATGAGAAACGTCTCAATTGTTCGAAAGACGTAAGACGTCGAAATCTGATCATTGAGATGCAGAAGGCATGGCAATGGAAATCCGTTTTGTTCTACGACGTGTGTGCGCTGCTTTTGCGAGGAAGGTGTTTTGTGTGTCGGGGCAGAGCAGGGAAATGAGTGTGAGGAGCCTGTAGAGAGCTGCAGGAAGCTTCGGTATACAGGAACAGTGACTAGGCTACTGGCTAGATGATCGGGTCTCGACTCCCGCCAGGGGTAAAACACTTTTCTATTCTCCATACGTCCAGACCGGCTCTGGGGTCTTTCCATCTCTTGCTCAATGAGTACGGCAGTTCTGTCCCGGGGGTAAAGCGGCCGGGAGGTGAAGCTGACCAATCATCTTAGGTTAAGAGTGAGTGAAATTATTATTCTACTCCCCCTGTACACCTACAAGGCGAACACAGGTAAAACAATAACTTTACACGCAGGAATTTCCATGCACAACCGGTAAATGGCAGGTGTTGCGCAAATGGATTTCTTTCCAGCATCAACATAGTTCAAATCCAGTCACCCTGAATGAGGCATATTCCTCCGAAACGTCGGAACAAATACATTACAATACACAGCGTAAAGACCCAGAATACCATCATACCAGTAATTAAATGTAATTTACCGGTAAAGAAGTTGCTAACTAGACATTATTGTTACCGTTACTGTCACAACCACTGCTGTTTTATTTGTTAAAACGTATCATTTAAAATGTCAGTTCCAACCTAAAAAAGCGCACCATAGCGTCAATCAAACTCAAATTGCAACAAGTAAAAATGCCCGTACACAATTTCACGTGTCTAACTTTAATAGGCCAGCATTTATTCACACCAAACCGATGGCGACATGAAGTGGTCGACTGTCCGGCATGTCAGCACTTAACATCCTGTAAAACCGACACTTTCAGACAAGCTCAGTGCCATTTTCAAATTACCTACAGTTGTACCCTATGGTATTTCGGTTTCCAGTTCAGTAAATATGATGCTTATGTCCTAATGGGACGCAGCAGTGTTTTGGCTGGTAGATACATAGAAAGGATACTGAAGACTGAGGCAGGAGATTGATTCGAAACGTTCGTAGTCTCCTATAAATCTACAGCCATACGTCGGATTTCCGCAGTCTTCGTCTATTAGTCATTATCTATTATCTTCGTCTATCATCTATTATCTATCGACACGTACTTTCAATGCCTTACACTAAGCGGCGCTAAAATCACTTAGGCTTTACAAAGTTCAGTATCCGCACTGTTCTTGGAACAGATCGCGGAAAGTTAAAGGGTAGAAACTGTGGTAGTTTTAAACGGCATAACGTTTATGCTACATTTCTGACATAGAAACTGAAAGGCAGCCACGCAGGCGCGCGTGATCAGCATGCTTTTCTCTTACGGCCGTTGTCCTTACATAATAAAGGAGAGTGGTGTAAGAGGGGGATTAAGAGTTTATACGGCGAACATGTGTTTGGGTAAGAACGGACGAATCGGGCCTAGTTAAACTCCTGGTTTCACTCAGAAAAAAGAAAAAATAAATTGCACAGTTACTGGGGCTGTTGAGTGCATATCGTCTAGCACGAAAATCACATCACTGCTAGATATAACCGCAAAAGTTGCGCAACCTAACCATGTTTGTATTTAACAGGTAAAACAATGTTTCACACGAAATATTCTGGTTGGCCTGTAGTTATTGTACTCCTCACCAAATATTATTTAAGCTTGAAAAAAAAAAAAGACTGTCGGAGCACGTGACACGTATGGGGTGGGTGGGAGAATATAAATGTATGTAGAGTTTTGATGGGTAAACCTGAAGGATATAAACCGCTTGGAATACTTGGGGGTACGTAAGGGTAAGTCAAGTATTTGGAAGCACGGGATCTTTTTTTTTTTGTCCTTTCCCTCTGGACTGCAGCTCACGCGTGATGCCCGTTAGCGGCAGGCTGTCCATGCGACAAAACCAAAGGAACAATCGCCAGATGGTAGTGCAACTCCATGAAGAAACGTTCGTGGCATTTACCAAAGTATACGAGAAAATAAAGAATACCTAAAAAAAGGTTATCATGTAGCATGTATGATATTCAAAAGGATGCATCAGTGCAGCCTGCAGCTTACAGTTTTGACCCTACAAAAAACACACGGCATCACCGTTTATAATGTCAGAATTCTGACAACTATGAAATATTTTGTTGATTATTCTGAAAACAAAAGCACGTTAAACAATACTATTTTCTAAGTTTAAAGCGCGTGGTGCACATTGTTACCACCTGAATTGAAATTGTTAGAGAGATATTCTGGGTTAGTTCTAGTTACATTCTAACAGACACAAGAGGAATGTCGTTATTAAACTCGATGTAGATGTCGTGCCACTGGAGGGTAATTTACCGGTATATTGCCTGTAATTTGTATTAATCGTGCGAGTGTTTGACATGGAAACAATAATGGCTATGTTTAATGCAATACTCTGACATTCAAAAGCGTACAGACTGACACATGTTACACCAGAAGTTTGGTATTTGGAATTAAAACCTTCCTGTTCTCTTCGCACGTGATATTCTCTAAACTGCTAACGGAGAAGCGGAAACATGTGCAGATAAGATCAGGCGACCTGTTCTCACATGCATTCGCAAGGTGACACTTGTAACTTCTGGTTTCACAGAGACAACATTTGAATCTCGCTGTTACTCAAAGGACGTTTAGGGAAAGAATGAAGAAACTGAGACCTATGTGCGAGCCCAGGCTTGCGCTGTCGCGTATTTGAGGCATTCGACCTTCTAGGATGTTACTCAGCGCAGATTAGTAGTTTGTTACCGACGTTTTGTGACAACATATCGGCCCAATTTTTAAGAATCAAACAGTCCAAGAAGAATAGCTGCTTGACCCTTGAATATGGGACCGATAAATTGTCCCGAAACGTCGGTAACAAACTACCATCCAACGCTGCGTAAGGTCCCAGAAGAGCGAAAATCCCAAAATGAGAACCATGTGACTTAAGATGAGGATGGATAAGAATAGCAGAAGACGACGAAACTTTCAGAGTGATAAACTTGTAGACATTCAGCTGGAAAATAAGGGAGAAACAGCCCATAAAAGGAGGGAATGATAATGGAGAATTCAGGAATCTGAGTAGCCAAGGTAGCGATCCTTTGAACAAGCCGGCACTTGAGGTCGCAATAAAGGTAGCCGGGACAGGCGGAAATGTCTGCACTGTAGTCTGTGTTTGTATGAGAGAGAGAGAGAGAGAGAGATAGAGAGAGTGCATGGGTTGGATCAAGACAGCACGCAGTTTAAAGTAATGTAACATGTACACAAACGGGCGAAAATCCTCGGCGATAAATAATAATTTTATTCAGAGCGTTGAAGGAGGTTCTGAGAGTTGCTAAGATCATTTAACGTCGGTTATGGATTAATGAATCATTATGGAGCATTTGTAGAATAATACTGAGATGTTAACCGGAATTCTTTAGTCCAGACTCTCCTCCCTACTCACTGCACGTGTAGAGGTTATTGTTGCACCTGTTCACACTCCATGACACACACACACACACACACACACACACACACGGTAGGACTTCTCTGGATGAGGGATCGGCCTGCCTCAGAGACCTCTACCTGACAACACACGACATTCACAACAAACAACCACACCCCCGGCGGGATGCGAATCCGCAATACCAGGGAGCGAGCGGCCACAGACCCTCGCGCTAGACCACTCTGCCAATGCGGTCGGCGGAAACCGGAATTACTCGTAGAAAAACGTGTCGAATTGTCACTTTATCCACCACAAATAATACTCGGATTGGCCTAGGATCCAATCCAGGCCAATTCAGAGAGTGGCCGCCCACTGACGTTGGGTACTAGCGACAGAGATCTCTGAGTTCTGGCATAAATATTTAACGTCCTTTAGGGCTACGAACTGGACCGGAACTACGAAGAATTCATTGCAAATGTACCACCAATCGCCAGCGATGAGGCACCCACGCATTCTGCAATGACAGCTCCATAACTCTCCAGATACCAGGAATGACCTTCCAAAAAATGAAATCAAAGTTCAAAAAATTTCAGCTCATTGTACGAAGATTGTTGCGAGTGACGGTACTATACTTAAGCTTAGCGGGATGTCACATTTGTAACTCTCGATAAAGTGTCTCATTTTATTGTGTGAAGATGACCAAACGTAAACCTGTTCCCTATTGGTCCAACATAACCATTATTTAGGTGGAAATGAAAAACAAACATTTCAATATATTTTCTTAAGCTCTCACGTGAGAATAAATGATACAGGCCATTATAAAACACGCCAATAATATTACATGTGTTTGAATGTTTTTATGTATGAAGTAGACTTAAAGAACTGAAAGGAAAAATAAAGCATAAGTTTGTTAAATTTACTAACTGTGCCAAAGACACAATTAATAATTTTACTAAAGGTAATATGTGTATTTTAAGCCTTGCTCTGAAACAGAACTGCAGCTTTGTGCTACATAAATATCCAGGAAAACCGATTTGAGGAATCGTAAGAAGTGAGTTTGATTACATGTTTCCCACGACTGAACTCAAAATTTAATAATTTATTTCTTTTTGAAAGTGCGTTTGGATGAAAATGATTTTATCAAATAAGGCTCTAGAATTCAGTAGGTGCAAATATAGCTCGTCACTTCACTGAGCCTCCAATTCACACAAAATGTCACTAGCCAAGAAGGGGGCGCTCCGTCGCGATGACACCATCCGAGATAAGCGGAACTCTTGGACAGGCTTCAGGGTACCTCATTAGCGAAAAGAAAGACTATAAAGACAAAAAAGAGGACAACATAATAAATCGCTTACTCGTACACATACTTTACATCTAATTAATGTTCCACGGTAATTAACTTCTAGGGTACCGACGCGGCTTCAATATATTCTGCTGTTCCCATTCCAGGAAACGTTTGACCAAACCAAGAATCTGATGTTGGAAAACACAAGTGATGTCACGTGACGATCTTGGCCGTGAAATACATTTTATGAAATAAACTGGAATGAAACATAAGGCATTCCATTCATAAAGTTCTAAATCATACACAAAGAAGCGCAAATTACCTACGTTAATGATATTGTAATTATGCAAAGTGTCAATAAAAGAGCCGATCTCAGTGGACGCGCCGGCTAAGATGTGGGTCTGCGGCTGCTTGCTTGCTGGGATTGCGGGTTCGAATCCGACCAGAAGCATGGATGTCTGTCCCTTGTAAGTATTGTGTATTTTCAGGTACAGGTCTGTACATCGGGCCGTTCAATCGTCCACAAGAGTATAACAGAGTGTGGTGTGCCTGAGTGTGATCGTGAAGCCTCGATAATGAGGAGGTCCTGGCCCACTGGGGTCTGTTGCGCCATGGAAAAAAGAAAATCAAGAATATGATTCAGTAGGTACAGAGTGTGACAATAAGGAATCTGAACCTACCAAAAACGTAAAATGAGAATGATAAAAATGACAAAATGGCCACATATTTGTCCAGGAATTAATATTATTTCGCTAATCATAAGGGGAAAGAACATATAAACAAAGCATAGGATATGAATGGGGAGGAGAAGACACGCATAAAAAGTTACAGTCTGAGACCGGGAAGTGAAGAGACCAATGGTCACAAAAGACACATATGTGGGATATTATTAAAATGACTTTAACTTAGTCCAAATAAGGATGAGGATTGGATTTAACTGGCTGAAAATAGGTACCAGCTTGGGTCAATTGTGAACATGATTGTAACTAGCTGAATAACGCAATAGAACAACAAATGCTAAAACGTCACTGGAAACCATACTAAGCTAAGTGGATTCATTTCACATCCCACAGTGCCGTGGTTGAAGGTCAGGCTGCTACAAGCAATGTAGAGCTCAAAGTACTTAGCCTACTTCCATACTGTAAATACTTCTAGCCTAAAGATGTACTGTATTAATACAATATTTTATTACCTTTCGTTGTTGCCAATGACTTCAAGTTTAAACGTGGATTCTTTAAACCATAAATTTATTCGACTTAACGTACATTTCATAGCACTAAATAAATATCGGTAGTGCCACTTCCGCCGCACGAAGCACGTCTGCCAATTTGTTGTCACTGACTCTAGGAATTATAAAATAATGTTCATACCGAACTGCGTAAAAAGCGGCCAGCTCTTTCAGAAACGTAAATGTGGGCCGGAGAGATGTACAATTGGTGTGCCGGGCGAATTCAAAAAGCCATTTTCACGTTGAGAACAGAAATGATCTAAGAGTCTTATTTTCCAGAGAACATTTCAGTCACTTTACACCACTGTCTATCAACATGCAGGCTGGCGCAAAAGTCACATAGCACCCGATGTTCAATAACAAAACGGCCGTGTCAAGGGCTTGTGCACCACTCTGTATACCGTATATCATGCACCGCTACGTGTCTCGCTACGGCCTACCACAATGAGGCTTGTTTTTTGTGGTGACTGAATTGTCAGTGTCGCAGTGCCTTAGCTTATATTCATACTAAAATCTGACGAATGCTTAAAAACAAAAATTATTAAAGGTCAGAGATTAAAAATTACTTTAAAAATTAAAAACCGATCTCCAAAAAATTAAGCATTAAATGCCCTTTGATGTGATAAGACTCAGAATTGAACAAGCTGCCCACTTAGGATAAAATGTTGCAAGTCTGTGTTGTAGTTTTGTTGGCTCTGACACAGTGCAGTCTTGTATGTTGATGACAAAATTTCGGACGAAAGTGATGACACTAAGTTTGACGCTAAGGGTTGTTCACCCTGAAGCATTGATACCCCCTACAAGATAACGCACTGCCTAAAACACACCAGACCCTCATCCAGAACATCCACAGCCTTGAAAATTCTTTCTGACGTTTCTTATGTTTACTGCTGTGAGTAATGTACATTGTGTGACCAAATACAGGCCAACCCCACACAACGTTCGTCAAATAAAAGGGAAAGCCATTATCGAGCACTTAAGTTTTAACTCACAAGCGATTCAATTGATTACATGACCACTTAACTGGATACAAAATGCAAAGTCATGGAAGACATCATTACACGAAATACCATAGTTCGTAGACAGACTTCCTCGCGTACGAATAACAATCTTTGGTTTTAAATTTTTAACAGGAAGCACAGCCTAACTTATTCTAAAAATATACATGAACAAGGGTCGATTACATTATGTAAGCTTTTATTATTGCCTACGCACTACACATTACGGAGTCCAAAAATGTTTATCACAATGAAAAATAGAAACTGACATCTCCGAATTTGAAATGACTTTTTAAAAAATTGGCAAAATTGCATTCACGTAAATCGCTTATACATTGGACGGTAAACGGACGCCATCTATAATATTGAGCCCAAGCTTTCATAAGAAGCATGGAATTTAGGGTATTGCCTAATGAAATACTTCGTGATTTACACAGGTTATGTAGCATTCCAACTGCATATACAGTCCTACATGAGAAGCTGGCAATTGCTCACTCACTGAGAAAGGTTACCACCTCTGCTGATATCTCAAGGTGCAAGTCTTGCTTACAAAGATCTTAATGGATTCTACCATTATCAAAATAAGTGTGGTTCACAAAGTCACAACCTACTTCTTTAAGATACATTTTAATATTATCCTACCACTTCATATGTGTCTAAAAAGTGGTTTCTTGTCGTCAATTTTGTTTACTAAAATTGTTAAGATATTTCTCACGATTATCACTTGCTAGGACAGTAAGGGTAGCAACACTGACGAGGAACCAGCACGCGTAGGGCCGAACTGAGAACACAAGCAGCCCCGAAATTTTCTGGACACTCCCCTATTTCGGACATTGCAACTAAACCGTCCGCGCTGCAACAATCGTGCCGCACAACAATGTGCACTGCGACGTCAAATAAGAATCTGATGTGTTAAAAAATAATTCGGCATTGGAAAGTGGGTGAAAACCGTTCAGAGGTCAGCTACTGGCACACAGAATGTTGATAAGGGAAGCTCAATGAAGTGAAGAAACGTCTCGAAATGATACAGCAGAGCAGGAACGGTGAGTTCAACCTCTGAACACTAATATTAAGCCCTTAAATATGAAATTAACCTAAATTATATTTAGAAATTTAGCTCGTACTCTACAATGAACACAATCCTTCTGGTTTATAAAACCAAACAGTTAGTGTTGTCTAGTGAAACATTCCTTGTTTTTTCTCAAATAATCCTTGTTTTTTATCAAATAAATACACTGTGTGAACAGAATGTAGAGCTGTATATTTTGCAATTAGTGATATATAAAATAAATATTAGGCCTTAAACGGGTAGTATATATTATATATATATATATATACATACATATATACTATTCAGCTCGTAGGTCACAGAGAACACGGAGTTTCCTATTATGAAGACCAGTCATTTAATGTTGCATCTAAAAATAATCACTGTTAATTGTCAGAACCACAAGGAACACAAGGACACTTTGTGGTCAAAATAAAGTGTTTGTAGTGCGAAACCTGGCGGTGTGTATAGTAACTACTAGGCTTTAATGACTTTAATGCACCGTCAGAATGTCAGTAGTCATTAATTTTTTACATCACGGCTACCAAATGTGGGGCAAAAGAAAGGAGGGCCAAAGATGGAGCTATGGAAAGCATTTCGCGAGCTCGATTTGTCCTGTGGACCGCTAATTGATTATCTCTGGTCTATAAATTCCTACGGCTGTAGAAATATCTCAAATTCCGACTGTTGCATGCACTAGTAACTCCTTATCGTGTTCTTGATTCGTTCTACGACTCTCACAACTTACACACTTGGCGTCTAAGTGTTAGGAGGGTTAACACATAACAGTTGTAGTTAGAAGGTTGTTACTTCATTCGGGTATTATTCTTATATTGCCTGGAGGGACTGAGGGAAATCACGAGTCAAAATAACAGACGATTCGTTCCGAGAATCACACTAGATATCTACCAAACATAAAACCAGTACTTCATCGCTGGACATGTGCCGGTTATTTTACCGTCAGAAAGTGACGACGCCGGTGTGTTTTGTGCTGCACTTGTATGTTCTTGACACAAACCAATTACGCGTGTTCCTTTATGCACCTCACACGCCATCTGACCCTAACGGTTTCTCCACATAAACCGTACGTATGTAATGATATTACTGACATCAAAGCTGCTTCTCTTCCTTATATACTTTCCTTGAGACTTGCGAGCTTTCAGACGGCTACATTCAAGAGCAATTCCCTGCTTCTCGGTCTGTCTACTGAAATCAGAAATCGCTCTTATTTGTCTAGGAAAAGACGTCAAGTCAGAAAGCATTACCTGTTTGATTTCCAGTATCTCAATTAACCAGCTAACCAAACAACCAACCAACCAACTCACTAACGAATTCACCCGCCATCCCATCCACTCAACCATCCACCAACCTGTCTCTCTCTCTCTCTATCTGTCTTTCCGTCCGTCCGTCCGTCCATCCATCTATCTACCTGCCTACCTACCTACCTATCTGTTCGTAATTCTAGCTACTTATATAACTCCAAGGAGCATGGTCCTTGTTTAAAAGCTAATATTTCCTCAGTTAGTAAAGAATTTAATCACACTCTATGGAACCAGAGTTTCATTAGCGTGTCCACAACAGCTGACGCATCTCTCTGTCCTCATTCAGATGAATAAGTTCCACGTCTTTTTCATCATATTTCTTCAAGATTAATATTTAGTATTATCTTCCATTTACGCCTACGTCTTCAAGAGGTCTCTCTTCTTCATGTTTCCCTACCAAAGCCCTTAATGCATTTTATTCCACATGCGTGCAACATGACTCGTCCATCTATTCGCTTTCACTTTATGGACCTAATAATATTTCGTGACATGTGCATAATATGAACCTCCCCCCCCCCCCCAAAACCCCCCAAAAGCGGGGTTTCGCAAAAAAATTTAAAA
>Ga0123353_10018030_pt1 | contig 10415 bp, 8 predicted proteins | sample TergutLab28metaG_3_FD_92763 | JGI IMG/M metagenome (GOLD analysis project Ga0123353, IMG submission 92763) | Labiotermes labralis P3 segment gut microbial communities from Petit-Saut dam, French Guiana - Lab288 P3 | ecosystem: Host-associated > Arthropoda: Insects > Digestive system > Gut ...
GATTTATGCTGATTCAAATCATAGAGACCTAGACTCTCTTTAGATGAGGTGTTGATATTCTCATTTATGTTCTCCCAAGTTCTCTTTAGATTCTCGCTATTATTTAAATTCAGCAAAGCTGCAAGCCTGTATAATCTATTACTGTTTCCTAACCTCCAGCTCACTTAGTTTCCTGATATAAATCTCTCCACATCCAAATTCTATGCTGCTTGTTTATTTACTGCCAATTTTTCCCAACTCTTGCAACCACCTGTTAGTGATCATTATCACAGTCGGATCCCTTGAAAGACTGTAATCGAGTATAGTCGAATGCCATCTCCTATGTAACCATATATGATCAACCTGGTTGTGAGTCTTTCCATCAAAAAGAACATCGTGCCCTTAACAACTAAATGTTTTGATGTGACAAAGTTTACGATTCTAACACCATTATCATTACTATCCTGACGTAGACTCTCATTCCCAATTGTCGATTTGAAAATAACCTTTCTCCACCAAAGTTGCATTAAAATCTCCTAACAGAATTTTCGTAAGGTATTTAAAAAAATTATCAAAAACCTCTATAATTTCCCATAAAACTGTCTTTTCAGTCATCGCTTTTGGCACATGCACATTAAAAAATGATATTACACCAACGAACTTTATTATAATGGATCAGGAGTGTCTGATTATTGAGTAAATAGCCTGCTGGTTGTGTTTAAGAAAAGGAGATGGAAGTTGTACTTCGCACTGCAACGTACAAGAAAATAATCCGTTATGCTTTAGATTTATAAATGATATATATTTGGTACCTGAGTGTAACAGAGAAGATGCAGTAGACTGCAGAATGTTTTAAGGCAACTGGAATTAGAAGGATTAATTTTAAGTCTGTTTCTTACTTTATTTTGACAGTATTTCAGATAATGAAACAGGAAGTTGAACTCGTTTTAGATCAATTGGTCTAGTGACGAAGAGCAAGTGTGACTTCTTTTTATCTGTATTTCTGTTCGTAACCACAATTTCAGAAACTCTTCTACCGACAATTTTCGCCTTTCTCAGCCAAAAGGCTTCTTGCTTGTTCTATATTAGACTGGTTATTATGTGACGTACCCTGTCTCTTCGATAGGCGGCCACAATTTCTGAGAGAAGGCTTCCGGGGAACTCTTTGTTCGTATTTTCAATAACTTGGCTGGGGTTGAGGCAGACAAAGAAAAAAAAGTTGAGTGGGTGGAGGTATGTTGTGACGAGGCGGTTTTATGATGAAAAGTTGCAAAACAAAGTCCCCTGCTCTGTCTGCGTCGCGTATTAACCCTTCACAGAACAGTGACGACTACAGTCCCTTACACGAAGAACCATCTTTAACATCCAGACTTTCTGCATTCTGCCACAGGTTGTAGCCTGCACCAGACGATTTTTCAGACAAACCGCTCTTATTTACCTCAACATTACTAATCGGCTGGTATTTGTAATGGGAACGGTCTGTGTTCTCTGTGATGCGGAAACTGAAGTTCTACCTACACGTAATACACATAAACTTTATGCTTCAGTGGGCTAAATTAATACCTACTTCCAGTATGGGGACTTCATTATACGGTTTGGGAGACGACGAATAAATTGAGTTGACAGAGAGCGAGCATTCCTCTGGACCTTTAGAAAACTGGCCTATAAACCGTAGACTCATATTCCACCCTCAAACCTCCCCCCCTTGAACTCTCTTTCTCTATCTCTCTGTGTCAGATTCTAAAGTCCTATATTATTTCAGAATTAAGCTCTGCTACACTATTTACCGCAATGAGATACCATGCTTTAGGATAACTGCTGCTTGTAATGTGTTCGCATGTAGACGTCGACATTCATGTTCAAACTACGTTCATAGACACAAGTAGCGAACTGGGCGCATATCTACGTTTGCTGCACGAAATAAAACACTAAAATTTATTTTATTCTTTTATTTTGAGTTAATTTAAGAAACTGTAGGTTAACTTGTAACTCATTAATACATAATAATGAATTTTTTTTATTTGAATTCCTTGTTTGTTACAATCTGTCCGGAGACATTTTATAATAATGAATTGGAAAGAAAAGGGACGGATGAAGTAGTGACGTAATTTAAGGTGCGTGAAACATGATGATCTCTCGGCGGTGACTGTAAAGAAAACCGTCTTCTGAAGCGTGGCGCTTTTTATTCTGACGGATATTTACCGAGGTTTTAAATTAACATACTACCTCCATCGTCATGGTAGATGATAAAGCTGCGCGGTAGGCCTACCTATCTGCCTGACTGCACGCCGCCACATCTGAAAAGAGAGTAAATCTAATGAAATTGCTATCCCGGAATAAAGGGATTGAGGAAAGCTACTAAACTCTTGTTTGGAACAGTCGGTGCAGCGGGCCAAACACGAACACGGCGTATCTAGGACACAAGTCGGGATCATGATTGCTTGGGCCAACTTCTTTAGGATTTGTTTACTGAAGAGAAAGTTCTGTATTGCGGGTCAGAGTCGTGTGAAGCAGATCTGAGGCTTCCACGCCCTCGAAAATTAAAATAAGTGCCTTCTGGTTTGTGACAGAGTAGGATTTTTCTGCTGCCAAGAAGGCAGAAAAATCCTTGGGTACTTTGTTAATCACACACTAAACTTCAAGTCGTCAGGACGCAGAAGGAAGAAATCTTACTGTAGACATTTTCTGTGACAAAGAAAATTAAATACCGGTTTCAGAAATAAGGTCGATTCTTTATACTCTATAACACTTCCTTCGAGAAAAAATTGCTAAGAAACCTAACCAGACTTAAGACAGAATACTTATTAAGAGGAAGTAGAAAATTACACAGTGTGTAACGTAATAGACAGGGTGATACATAATATACATTCTTCACAATGTAGGCTATTATTTTATACAAACCTATGAGGCTGAGAATCTCTAGTTATTTACACCAAAAAAATTCCACTTAAAAATCTTGTAAGATACAGCACTTTAGGAATGCTTTGAAATTACAATTGCATTTAATACGCTAACCATAATCTTGAAAAGTACTTGGAGGAGGGCGCGATATAATAAATTATGCTGCTACGTAGACAGGAATTATTATAGGAAAATGCAGAGAATGCAAAATCGGTCGAAGCATAGGCAGCTCTCAAATTCTTCAAAATAAAACACTGTTTTTGGCCAACTCTTTAACTATAATAGTGTCTTATCTCATGGACTAGAAAGATAAAGATTTGGAATAATATGCACATATGTATGTATATATTATACATACTCCTATATATTTATTTATCATATATTCATCTTGTGCTTATGTATGCCCACGAGAATATACGCCTATATATGACAAATTTTGCATATTCGCAGTGGGTAGATCTCTTTTGAAGCTATGAATATGTAAATCAAGTGTGTTTGTCTCTCCGTAGGCATCTGTGTATTCTGTAGGAAGCTACAAAATATTTTCTTTTGGAGATTATTCTCTGCTGAGATGAGACGGAGTGTAAACGTCTCCAATGTACTCTGCAGCAGCAGATTTCTTAGACACGCTGCTTCCTACCTAACAAAACCCACGGCACCACACAGCAGCGGACTTCGATCTTCAGAGTCACGGCCGTTCTTCTGTATGTCATTATAAAGCCACTTAATAGGATAACCATCACTGTGTTTTAGCCCTTCTGTGCACTCTTCCAGCTACGGACGCATTTCAACACAAGACGTTGTTTTGATACTGAGGGGGCAATTGACAGCAGCGATGTGTCGATACATGTAATCGGCAAGGACAAAGTCGCCATCAAATTATTCCATTACCGTAAGTTCAAACTCAGTACCATCAAAAAGTCATCAGCTATTTCACTAGTTGACTTCGACTTAGATTCTGTCGTAACGTTATTACAAAGGATTACAAAAGTAAAGAGGAAACTACCATGAAGTATAAAGTATCATATATCACATTTCTCATCGTCCAATCCAGAGTTTTACTTTTCTTAACATGTTATTTCTCCATGTCAAATGATAAATGTCTCCTATTTGTCATTTAGTTGCAGAACTATGTCTACTGCAGACTGTTATATCTGTTGAAGTGTCTACTCCCACACCCAGTAAATTATAGGAACGAACTACGTATTTGGGAATGACCTAGGGAAATTTTTCTAAATGTTTTAATGAAGGACATTTTATTGTGTTTTACATTTGACTAACTAATAAGATTACTCCTAAAAACACAACTACTGTATAACAGTATTATAAAACAAGTAAATTAATAGTAATAGTATAGTATAGTACATAATAAAAGCAGCAAGTAAAACAATGTATAAACATGTATAATAAATGGCATAATAAATACAGTAAGTGTAGTAATAAAAGTTGTGTAAGAGTGTTCCAGTAAGGTTAAATGACGTGTTTGGTGCAAAGGGGCCATTATCAGGCTTTATATACAAAAGCAAAAAGTAAAATAAGTACACAATTTAAGCCATTTTGTATTTTTACCTAAAGACTGATGATGGTCCTTTTAGCCGAAACATGTAGCTCGTCTTTAACAGTACACTGTTATGATATAAGGACAGTCGTGATTGACGACGAACTTAGTCTTCCTCAGACGGTCTTGGTTTTCACAAACCTGACGGATCACCAAACACACAATACGTATTAAAATAAAAAATGGCGGAATAAAACAGCCTTGTTTTTTATTTATGATCCAAACAACGTGTAAAACTCGACACTCGTAAAGAGATGCAAAGCGATAGGAACTTGAAATTATACATCCACCTTCATATGGGAACCAAGGCTAAGAATACGTAGAAATTTACCTGTATCTTTACACACCTTCACTGTTGAGTCAAGGGCAAATATATCTTACATTTTACTTTTGACTAACTACCTTACTAAATACATAGATCGGAGTCCGTCTTGAGAGTAGATGAATACATTTTATTGTGTGCTAATATAAGAGAATGGAGATGTATAAAGTGATTCAGGCGCAATTTAGTTCCTAGCTGTAGCTGTTGTCCTATAGGCAACTGTGGGTAAATTTCAGACGTTAGCTGAAAAGTAACAAACATTTTGTACAACACATGTAAGCTTTTGAGCGCAATCGATTCATGACGGAGCCCCAGGCCTGGGTGAACCGCCAGGTAAATGTGCGACATCTGCGTGGGTCCACGAATTATTCAACTTTCCGGTAAAAGAAATTAGGATTTTCTTTTTTTAAGAGTACAGACAAAGACAAATGTTGTGGAGCAAATCAAAACACACATTTTGTCTTCAGTATCTTTTTTCGAAAATTTTACCATTTATGAGATAATGTAGAACAATATTGTAACGCGGGTAGGCCACAAATGAAAATAAGGGGCATACAAATTACATGCTGGACATCTAAGGCTACCAATACACACACACTCAGGTAGTGCAATACTCATTGCTTTTCCACTGTAACAATGGTCGCATGAACCTGCCTCAATGTAACCTTGTTACTGATTATAGCAGATCTCATGTTGGAGCTGTCAAGGGTTACGAGCAGGAAACACATATTGCATGCTTTAAAACGATGAGAAGAACCTAGAATATATACCAATAGATAATCTGTAATAATGAAGTAATTATAAAATAACTGATATACATTACTTTCTCTATGTTTTGTACTAATTAAAATACCAAATGAGAAGCAACTGCTATCGTAAGTTCTATCTTCACTACAGAGACACCAGCCATAGTCGCCACACATAGCCGGCACTCACCTTCCTTGACACAGTTGTTCAATTTTAGCTATATCCAGATGAACCAATCCAACTTGGTCGTCATTAACGGCTACTACGTTTTCAGCAAAGAAGCTGACGTGTGGTTGTAAGAAGTTGGTCTTCAATGACATTTGGCATCCTAAATTATGATATTTCTGTACCAGAATTTGTATGATATTTGGGTAATTTTTCTCTGTTATTGTTGCCCAGAGATTCATGGAACAATGATTTGAAGGAGTTCAATTTCCTTCCGACATTTTAGTGAAGCACATATTTTCTAATTTACAGACCGACAAAGATCCCTCGTTTAACTTTGCTACTGTTAAGACTTGGCACGTTCCTGTTCCAGTAGAGGAAAACCTCAACACTTTTGTCCACGACTTTCACAGAGTTCTTCATAAGTCCCAAATTAATGTGTGGTGGATGCAGAAGCATCTTCATGAGATTCGGAATGCAGCCTCCATGACACCAAGTTTTGGGGGCTGTCCAGTCTTTCACAATGCAAAGTTTTTCCCTTGCTTGACTGTCCCACATGCACAAAAAAAGACAGCAACGATTTTTATCCCGCCTGCAGTCCGTGTAAAATTCCAGTCACCTTAAGATCCACACACACACCTGCCAACAGTGCTGCTGCATGTAATTAGCTGCATTTAGTAAGACTGACATACTTTCCTACAACTCTCTTCCCAGCCACTGAATGGACAACAGGTACCAGTGGTATCAAGTTCCCATTATGCAACACAACAGCTTTGAAGCGTAGTTGCAGTACATCAGTGGAAAGTGAAGATGATGTGGAAATCCCTGGTCTCCCATAAGGTCACTTCCATCACTGCAGAAACAAAGAAAATCTATTCTGTATTGTCCGGTATATTTGCATGTCAGTTCTGAATAGGGATATTCTTTTATATTTATCCAGCAAGTTCCACTGCCACAGTCTTTTTTATAGGAGTTTTGCCTGTTCTTTGGAAAGATTCAAGTAGCTTTGTTGATCACCGTGAGGAAAGTGGCTGGCATCAGAGAATGCAGATGATCCTTCAGCTCTTCTTGAGAGCAGGATAGTAATAATTCGCGTACCGAACATATCCTCTCAAGGTCACGACCAGGGTGGGAATGTTCAGTGTACGGCATTTCACGTTGGGAAATGTGTTGGAAATTTAATATTATACTCTCTTCTCCTACAGGACAGAGGGCACAATTATGATGGCAAGGAAATGTATACGTTTTTACAATTGTACGTACTTTTTTCAAAAAGCCATCCGCTTTTTGAAAAAGAATGTGATATTGTGGAAGTTTTTTTAAATAGGAAGTTGAGATTTTTGCAATGAAATATGCAAAGCAGTTGTTTCTAACCATGTTGCAAAATCTGGTTGACCAGTGTTCTTGACATTCTTTCCAAGCTTAACTCTGCTGTTACCTTTATTCCTGATATATCAATGATGTCTGAGAGGGCGCCAGTAGCAAGATATCCTAAGGGGAAGAGGATTTTTATAAGATGGATTTTGTGAACATGAGGTTAAGTACAGAGCTCAAAATACATTTAAATAGCTCAGTTTGGCTGATAAAGTGCTGGGACACTTCTCATTGTGAGTAGGAATGTGACACTGCAGGACACCACAGCGTTCCACTCTGCGGCCACTTCACAAATGAAACACATAAAATTTCATTCACTTGCTTCATTGGATGTTCTTAATAAAGTCCTTCTTGCATTAGAACTGATTACACTTTAATTAGCTTTAAATAAGCAGCGACGGCACTCAATACATTTCATCAGACAGTACGAAACTGTTTGATATCCATCTTCTTACACTCACGACTTGAGTTCGAAGATTTCGATGAGATGTGGAACACATCTGAACTGCTTAAAAACCAAATTGCCTCTGAGGGTTAGCCTCCCCAACCAAAATATCGTGCAGTAATCCCTAGATTAAAATCTGGTAAAATAAATAATATTCCGAATAGCTAATTAACAAATCGTCCTAGATATCACTTGTCGAAATCTTGATTGTTTGAAATTCCGATTTCTAATTGGACCCTAATTTGGTTGTTGGTATCTCTGGATATTCCCAGAAAAAAACCGTCCTTCTCGGAAGTTTCCGGAAAAAACTGGGTGGAATTCCCAGCAATATAAATGCTTTCAAACCCACGCTAAACTAAGATAACCATCTGTTTGCCAACGACAATGTATCTCCCAGCATAGAAAAATGTAAAATAACACTGTTGATAGATAAATACATGCGGCTAAATATACAAAAAATAACAGCTATGTTACCCTTCGTCACAGAATGTAAAGTCCATTAATACAAAATGAAATCTATGAACTAATTAAAAATGCCAATTCCACTTATTTATATCCTATCTAACCAAACCTAACCTAACCTAACCTAACCTAACCTATCCTAACCATCCCTGCCGTCGAATCAAAGTCTACTGTTATAGTCTTATTATTAGGGACTTAAAGGCATGCGGAATAAAATGGACAGAACAAACACGCTTAACACGCAGGAGATGATGGATGCAAGTCATCAGAAACCCTTAAAGAAACAGGCCACATGAGAAACCAAGGTTTCTAGGAGACCTACATCCTGAAAGAAATCATAACATGTAAAGATGGATCTGGGTTTGCTGTGGGCAGCACAGAGAGAAATACTGTAAAAAACAATTAGCTTTCTCCTTCACAGTTTGTATTAGCGTACTGAATGTAGCGGCACTGAAATCGGCGTGTGTTTAAAGATAAATTGCAGAATATATTAGAAGCGCAAGATAAATAATTGAAATCGGACTCATGTGACTAATGGTCTTACGGAAGAAGATTGAGTGTAAGGACATTAGAGAACAGAAAGATTGTGTCTGCAGTAAAGAATGCGACAGCTGCTTGCAGTAGAGCAGAGAAAAGGACAGGCGTTTAATCTGACGCCAACCACTAAGCCTGCTGATGCTGACAGTAACAAACTTCATGCAGCAGATTACCACTTCAGAAGCTAACAGTCGCTCAGCTGCTCAAAATAATCCCAGCATTCTTTTTAACCCGAAAATTTGTCTCCTCCTTCACAAGACCGTCACAGGGCTCTAATCTCAGCCAGATGTAACCATTCTACAGCCTCCCATCGTGACAGATGGTTATTAAGCTAGTGTTCGGTCTCTCGTCTACTGGATGATTTTGTATCGGAAATTGTTTCCATATGCATCATACCGATGTTGCAAATTCTTTAGAATTATCATCAATTTTTTAACTTGGTCAAGTCGTGGCACGTCCTCAGGTTGCTGACGGAGGCAGCGGCTTCCATGTACGGAGGATATCTGAGAATATGTGGAATAAGCAATCGGGGAAAGCAGACAAAGGCTGGTTAACCAGGAAGGAGTCTGTTTAAGGACTGGCGAAAAATTCAGCATGTTACAAAATATTAAACAAGATCCTGTGCTTGAAGTACTGAAAAGACCTAAACACTATAACACGTATGTGAGGCTTTGAACTTGAGAAATGAAACTGATCTTCAAGAAATAGGAATAGAGGAAGACGAGTGGATTCAATAGACTCAGGATAGGTACAAATGGCAGGCTCTCGTAAACGTGGCAATAAAAGAGTAATATAGGCCTAGGTATATAAATTGCAAAATATATAGTCTAACAAAATTCAATATTTCTTCTTCTTCTTCTTCTTCAGGCGCTACAACTTCAATCTTTGAATATTTTGGCCTTCTCAACATACAATTTCCACTTATTACAATCCTGGATGCAGCTAATCCAATTCTTTATTTTCAAATTCTTAATGTCATTTCTTATATCATCTTCCCATTGTTCTTTGGTTTCCCTTGTGGTCGTATTGGCATTGGTTTCCACTTACATACTTTTTTACCATTCTCTCTTCCGACATTCGATATAAATGGCGAAACCGGATCAATCGTTGTGCTTTTATGTGATTTATTACATTCTTATGTCTTATTAATTCATCTAACTCATCGTTTGTTTTGATTCTCCATGTATCATCTCTTTCTTTTGTAGGACCAAAGATCTTTCTTAAAACTTTCCTTTGAAATACCATTAACTTGTTTTTTTTTATGGTTTCTTTCAAGACCCACACATCACAGCCATATGTTGCTGTTGGTCTTATAATACTTCAGAACAATTTCAATTTTGATTTCTTGGAGACCAATCGACTCTTACAGAGAAATTGGTTTGCATAATATGCTTTATTTCCAAGTGTTATTCTATATTAACACAACTTTATTAATAGTTCTTATTAGGATTAATGTTGTATCTTACATTATTAGTGTTTAAAAAGTATGTCTATGAATTATCTCAACTAATATGTCATGGCCCTGGGGTCGACTCAGCCTCTAACAGAAATGAGTACCAGGAATATATCCTGGGGATAAAGGCGGCCAGTGCGTAAGGCTGACAACCTACCACCATCCCGTGCCGTTGTCACGAAATCTGGGAGCCTTAACTTCCTGGAACCCTCTGGGTCTTTCCAGGCCTGTAATGGGACTGCTTTACCTTTACAAGTCCAGCTAATTATAAGTTTATTAATAGTTAATGTTATAATTATGGTGAAAAATGTAATATGACAATTAAAAGTCTCTTTTAGATATTTAGGAATTTTAGGTCCAGTTGTTTTATCTTCTTTTTTTTGGGGGGGGGGGAATTTTAATCTTTTTTCCCCCCTTTGCGGTTTTATAAGAATAATATTTTTTGAAATCCAGAATTTACATTCTTATTAAC
>Ga0123353_10018032_pt1 | contig 10415 bp, 9 predicted proteins | sample TergutLab28metaG_3_FD_92763 | JGI IMG/M metagenome (GOLD analysis project Ga0123353, IMG submission 92763) | Labiotermes labralis P3 segment gut microbial communities from Petit-Saut dam, French Guiana - Lab288 P3 | ecosystem: Host-associated > Arthropoda: Insects > Digestive system > Gut ...
ATCTACCGACTTGTTGCCGAGCAGTTCAGGATTGCGAAATTCCAATGTATGAATCTGGTGCCGCTCCGGTAGCAATGTATTCAGAAAGTCCGCCAGCAAATCTTTGTTCGCCTCTTCGCCGAACAGTTTTTTGAATCCAAAATCAGTATAGGGATTGATGTAACGCGACATAGTATTTTCCTCCTTTGCCCTATCATAATCGAAACGGCGTAAAAAGCAAGAGCAGGACGTTGCAATCGCTCCGCATTGCGGTAGAATGGGAGAGAGGAGAGAATCTCTATGACCGACAAAACCGAACGCCGCAAGTTCTTGAAAGCCGCTCTCGCCGCGATGGCTACCGCCGGGGCGAGTACGATGTCATGCCGTACTACAATATGTTATTATCCTGCCAGACCGCCCAAACCAGACGATACCGAAAAAGAAAAGTCTGACCGACGCGAAGAACTGACCGAACAACTAAAAAAACTCGCCGAAGAAGAACCGCCAAAAGATGTCAGCGAAATAGGTCCAATGTGCTACGCCATATACTTACCTGAAAACTTAAATTTCCAATGACCCAACAACTTCCCCTCACCGCAGTTCTCGAAATGACCTACCGGTGCAATCACGCTTGCTTGTTTTGCTCCTGTCCGTGGTTCGCCGAAAACTTCGCCATCGAAGAGGAAATCGGTGTCGATGAATGGAAAGCAGTCATCGAGGAGTTGCACGCCCAGAATGTCTGCGATATGGCATTCACCGGCGGCGAACCATTGTTGAAAGAAGGACTTTTTGACATTATCCGCCACGCCGTCGGATTGGGTGTCAGTACGCATCTGCTCTCGAACGGACGCATTATGTCGGACGAGGTGTTGCAATTCTGTGCCGAACACAAAGTACAGTTGAGTTTAAGTCTACCCGGTATCGAAACATTCCAAGACCATACCGACAGCGACACAAGTCCGCACGATGTCCTCGACTGGATACGCAAGTCTCACGAAGCGGGCATCGCCACGGTTGCCGGGATTACTGTTACCAATCGCAACCTCGGCGAACTCTTTGAAACGATGGCGGAGGCATTGCTGGCGGGTGCCGATTCGATTTTACTCAATCGTTTCATGCCGGGTGGTCGTGGATTGCAACACCGGGATTACGAATTGAGCCGGGAGCAACTGACCGAAATGCTCGACACGGCGGAGGAGGTGCTTCGCACTGCCAACCGTTTCGGACATGTCGGTACGGAACTGCCGCACTGCGTCATTGAATCGGCGAAATACGAACACTTGCAGGTCGGCACCCGGTGCAGTGCCGCCGTTGGCTTTTTCGTGGTCGATCCGTCGGGATACATTCGGGTCTGCAATCATTCGGAACACCGCTTGCTGCATTGGCGGGAATTGGATCAAGTGGTGGAACATCAATATTGGAAGCGGTTCACGGATAAATCATTTTTACCACCATTTTGTTTAAGTTGCGAACACTCCTTCCGCTGCGACGGCGGCTGCCGTGAAGCGGCACACATTGTCGGCGGGGTGCTGGAGTCGCTTGATCCGCTGTTGGTGGTGTGATGCCGGCAGACTGATGTCCGCCGTTCTTGTGGTTATTTATTGCCTTGATCGGAACGAAGATTCCCAGACTGCTTATCACGCACAAATCGATTCAGGACATCGTCTAACCGATGCATGTCGATTGGCTTGGAAATAAAATCGTCGAAACCGTTTTGCAAAAACATCTCCGACTGCCCCATCACGGCGTTCGCCGTCAAAGCGATAATTGGATGGACATACCCCAATTCACGCAGACGCTTGGTCGTTTCTATACCGTCCATTTCTGGCATCATGTGATCCATAAAGATAACATCGTATACTTCGCCGTTCTTGATTTTATCAATGGCTTCAATGCCGCTTCTCACGGTCTCAATGCATAACTGATACGGCTTCATAAGCCCCTCGGCAACGAACAGATTCACTTTAACATCATCGACAACGAGTACACGTCCATAAGACATCCTGGAACGAATGATGGGGGACCTTTGCGCGATCGCTGCCTGGTTTAGACGAAAGAGCGAAAGTTGCTCTACGACTTCCTTGCCTAACACGTCATTGTCCACAATGTCTTGCGGTAACCTCACGACAAACAGCGACCCAACGCCGTACTTGCTGTCTACATGAATTGTTCCACCCATGAGGTTTACCAACTGTTGCGTAATCGACAGTCCCAGTCCCGAACCTTCAACGTTCACGCAACCTTCCAGATTAAAGCGGGAATACTTTTCGAATAGATTGATCAGTTGTCCCTTTGTCAGACCAACACCTGTATCTTGCACCCCCAACACAAGTGTTATCTTGTTTTCGGGACTATCAGACTCTGACTCGTAGGTGACGGACAGCGTAACCTTTCCGGCTTGCGTATATTTGAACGCATTTGAAAGTATGTTGTTCAAAATTTGTTTGATGCGGAGTTCATCGCCAATCAGTTTCGCCGGGACGGTTTCACTAATATAAAGCGAGAACTCGATGGGCTTTTTGCCAATCCGCATCATGTTCAACTGCGTGGTGTCATTAATAAGGCTGGAAACTTGATACGGAGCAGGCACAATATCCAGTTTACCCGCCTCAATTTTTGAGAAGTCCAGTATGTCGTTTACAATGCCGAGGAGCAAATTGGACGAATTGTGAATCTTTTCCAGCCCATCCGCAATCTCCGATGGAAGCCTTTCATGCAGTAGCAGGATATTGGTGATCCCGAGTATCGCGTTCATGGGAGTGCGTATTTCGTGACTCATGTTGGCAAGAAAGGCGGACTTGGATTGCGAAGCCATCAGTGCTGCCTCCGTTGCAGACAGCAGTTGCTGGGCCATTTCATTGCGCCACAGAGCGTTGGCAACCAACATGCTACTGGAGTGGAGAGTTGACATTTCGTGTTCTGTAGCATGACGCTCTTTGCGACAATCGTCAAACCCGAAAAAGCCCCAGAGTTCCCCTTTCAGAAATATCGGCGTCACCAGAACAGATTGAATGCCTCGTGAAGAAAAAAGTGCTTGTTCCGCTGGGAGCATCTCACGTACCAGACGGCCGATGCATTGTCCCCTCAAAAACTCATCTTTCCAGCCCGGCAAATGATCTTCGTACGACACATCAACGGCATATTTATTGCTTATTGCTTGTGGCGGGTTGGTATTCACCGACCACTCGTACAACTGGGTACAAAAGAGCCGACCATCCTTTTTGTGATTTTTCCAAATGTACGCATGGTCGGCATCCAACGCGTTGATTATCATTTCCATGCTTTTTCGCAAGGCGGTCTCAAACTCGATCATTTCGGCCTGAATCAAGAGGGCGATTGCATGGTTCACAGATCGCAACAAATTATGATAGTATTCATTTTTTGTGATGTCCTTGAGCAGGACAACTTTGCATAGTGCGTCATCATACTTATCTTTCTCTACTGTAAGCAACATGTCGCAAACCTTGACACCGGACGACGCATCTATCGTAACATTTTCGCTTGTGAAATTGTGTGCAAAAAAAGATTGTTCCGGCGGTTTTGCGTCTTTGAGTATAATTTCGGCAATGTTTTTCCCTAAAGTGCTGTAGCCTAAAAATTCAAAGGCAGGCTTGTTTTCAAGAACGATAATGTTCTTGTGGTCGAGTACTAATATGGGAAGCGTAACCGAATTGTAGATATATCCTGAAACATTCGGTGCAGTAACACTGAGTGTTTGAGTTGTTCTCAAAAAAATAAATATCGGAATGGATGCTATCAGAATGGAAATCGACCCCAGTGGTACAGTCGTCGTTTCTGTAAAAGATGGTATGATAAAATCAGTGAGGGGTCCAATCGGTGCAACCAGGGCGGCAATGATGATAAACCAAAAAGCCTGTTTGCGATGGCGTTTCATTTCAGTTTCATGCCACCATATGAAATGTAAAACCAAGACAAGGACGATAAACAAAGATATAAGTATAAATGCAGCTATGAATATCGGGCTGTTTTGATAGGAAAACTGGTTACCATATTCTGCTTTAACAAACACGATGTCATTTGAAAAAACGCATAACACGGCGATGAGTGTGGTCAAAATGTATAATGCTTTGACTCTTTTACGGGTTATTCCGAATTTTGGCGTAATCATGTTCGATAAAAACCGGATCCATCTCGGATAAAACAAGCAACCCGCGATAAATCCGACAGACCAGGAAATCCAGAGTAGCGTTTCATTCTCGGCAATCGTCATCAAGCCGTACGAAAAACTGAAGACAGCCAGGTGTATCCCAACGATCAAATAACTCCGCAACAGTTTCGTGTGGATGTTGCCAGTATGTAAGCGGGCGCAAAGATACAAATAACAGCCGCTGGTCATGAAAAACAACGTTGCGACTAAATATGCCGGATTTACTTCTGCAAACATATAGTTAACTTCTCCCTAACTACCGTAATACGCCAGAAGCGGATGTTTTTTGTTGCGGCTTCATCTCTCTTTGAGAGAGACCACCCCAAAACACACAACAGTGTAACACATTCTGGGAAAGTTTCAACGTGTTTTACCCGTTACGGTTGAAAATTCCGAAAATTCCGGTTGATATGCCCTGAAACAATGTATTTTCAGCGTATTTTCAGCATTTTCGGTCAAATGAGAGTCCAGAATTCTCAAGTGCGAAAGGTATACATCCCCGCCTGTGGGGACTGCAACGTCTGAGTTGCCGACCGCCAGACGGCAATGTCGGCGGTTGCCGACTGGGGAACCGACCCGCTTCCCTCACGAGAGCGTCCCCTTCGGGCAGCAGAGCGACGAGAGGCTCCCCGTACCGTGCCCGATCAAAAAGGTGGAGTAATCGTGAGAACCCAAAGCGATAACAAAGTCAAGACCAACAAAAGCAAAAGGCAACACGCGCTAATAGCGTATGCCTAAACTCTAACGTGTTTTCTGTATTGTAGTTACGCAAAGTTTTGGAACACACTCTAAAATTGTCAGCGAAAATGCCGATAACCCTCTCGCGGGGTGCGTCATTTTTTGTGCTAAGGATAAGGCGTGAACCGTGAGAAAATATGTCCGAAATGATTTCGCAGTGGCTCTTGCACCTCGCCGAAGGGGACAACGATGCTGCCCAAAACATCTGGAATGACTACTTCGGCAAGTTGGTAAATCTTGCCCGACGGAAACTCGGCGGAATTCCGAACAGGGATTACGACGAAGAAGATGTTGCCATCAGTGCGATGAACAGTTTTTACAAGGGAATGGCACAACACAAGTTCGGTCACGTTCACAATCGGGACGATCTTTGGAAACTTCTTGTAACGATTACCGTCCGAAAGGCAACGGCAAGGCGGCGGTCCTATTTTGCTCAGAAGCGCGGCGGCGGTCGGGTTCGCGGTGAGTCGATTTTCGGTTATCAGGAGGACGAACAGGGCGGACTCGCTCGCGTCCTCGGAACGGAACCGACACCGGAACTTGCGGCAGGTGTCGCCGAGAATTGCCGACAGATGCTCGATCAATTACAGGACGAAACGCTCCGCCAGGTCGCTCTTTGGATGCTCGAAGGATACCGTACCGAAGAAATAGCGACAAAACTCGGCTGTGTCCGCCGAACGGTCGAACGGAAACTCGAACGCATTAGAGAAATCTGGGGTGGACTTGGGGACGTATGTTGACTCGTTCCATAGCCATTTTCGTTTTTTGATCTTAGCAGGTATTACGAAAATAGTTATTCTTTCCCCGTTGTGATCAATTCTTTGCAAGAAGTCAAGAGAACACTCATGGAACGAGCCTAAAATGCGCCCAATCTGAGCCCACCGCACTCTTGACGAATCCGATGCCGTGTGGTAGATTTTTTTGTCGTTATACAGAATGATATGAGTCTACTCCTCGATCACCTTTGGATTTGGATCGTGCTGACGTTCGCCGTCGGCATCTGCGGAAGGGTGTGGTACATGAATGATCCGAAAGGACGTACCCTCATCATTGCTGTGCTGGCACCGATCCTCACGCTTGCCCTCGGCTTGTCCCTTTACTACGGTGTCGATACGGATCGAAAATCGATCACCCGAATGCTCAATGCGTTGATCGCCGCCGTCGAAGATGATGACCTCAAAGCCGTTCTCGGAATGATTACCGAAAGAGCGGTCGATGTCCGAATGCTCGCCGAAACAGGAATGCGGATGGTCAACATTTCTAAAGCCAAATACCATCATTTGGAAATTGAGGTCAACGATGCGGGACCGCAGCCCGTCGCCAAAGTTCGGTTTAATGCCGTGTTTTATTGGAAAAACAAAACTCCCATTCATGGAATGTCCGTGGAGCATCCGATTGCCGAAAGAATGCAATTCGAGATCGAATTGGTCAAGACCAAAGATGGGGCTTGGCTTGTGAGTAAATGTCCGCCTCCCGAGAGATTGAACCTTCTATGAAGTGGTTTGAAACTGTTGCCCAGAAAACGTTGATCGTTGCGGCTCGCATTGTTAGCGGGGCAACGGTGCTTTGGTACGAGTCGCAACCGGACGACTCGTGCCAGCGGGTCTACTTCGCCAACCATACGAGTCATTTGGATGCGCTCGTCGTTTGGGCGGCTCTGCCATCGGCAATTAGGGAAAAAACCAGAATGGTCGCCGCACAAGATTACTGGGATGCCGGTCCCGTTCGGCGGTATATTTCCCGGTCGTTGCTCAACGCTGTGTTGATTGATCGGGAAAACGTCTCCCTAAAAAACATGCCGATCAAAGTCATGGCAGACGAAATGCAGGACAAGTATTCGTTGATTTTGTTTCCCGAAGGGGGACGTTCGCAAGACGGCACGCTCGGCGAATTCAAGAGTGGACTCTATTACCTGTGCCGTCGGCGACCGGATTTGGAGTTGATTCCAATTTATCTGAACAACATGAACAGCATTTTGCCTCGCGGTAAAAGACTGCCGGTGCCGATGCTCTCACGGATCATCTTTGGACCACCGATGTGGCTCGAAATGAATGAACGCAAAGAATCCTTCTTGGAACGCACTAGAAATGCCGTTTTGAAACTCAAACAACTCGAAGCCGTCTATGAAGAGGACGAGGATGAAGCACAATGACCCAACCGCAAGTTATCATCCGGGGACGGCGTGAGCGGCGGGAGTTTGCCGAACCCTACCGGCAGTGCGTCGAAATGCTGGCGAGCGTCGGCGCAAGAGTGGAGGGTGTAAGCCCCCCGGTTGCCCACCGAGAGACTCTTTCAGGGGAAAACCAGGGGGCTAACACCGCCCCGCTCTTTATTTTTTTTCAGTCCTATCCCCAAGAATTTCCCCAATCGGAGTTGGCACAACTCCGCCGCGACAATCCCTTTGCTCCCTTTCTCTTCGTGCTGGGAGCATGCTGCGAAGGAATGTTACGTACTGCCGGTCCGCTGGACAGCCCATTTTACCGCTATGTCCACGGATGGGGCGACAAGGACACGGAGCAAATCCGCCTCTTTTTGACGGATCAACCTTCGCTCTTCTCGCTACCGCTGACTGCGGAAAACGATGAAATTGCGCAGTGGGAAACAAAAAAAAGAGCGGGGGGCATAAGCCCCCCGGTTGCCCCGCCAAGGGACTCTCCCGTTGTGGACCGGGGGGCTAACGCCACCCCGCTCTTTCGTGTGTTGATTCTGACCCATTTCGGTCCCTTTGGCAACGATTCCGCGATGAATCGCTTGCTCGCCGACGAACAGGAACGACTCGGTTACACCCCCATTTTTTCGGGAAAAGCCCTGCCAGAGACCTTCGAGGGCAAAATTGTCGCCGATGTAGACGACTCGCCACGGGAAAAGATTTTGGAATCAATTCAAAGATTGCGCCGTCAGTTTGCCGATAACGATTTTACGGTTTATGTCGATTCTCCCAGATTTGACGAAAAAAACGATTATATCAAAGCGGGGGTAACGCGAATTTTGCCGAAGATACGTTAGGAAAGGAGTTAGAAGTTAGGAGTTAGAAGTTAGAAGTTTTTTCTAACTCATATCTTCTAACTCCTAACTTCTAACTTCTAACTCCTAGAAAATGGCACAGAATAATCTCCGAAAAGCAGCCGTCTTTCTGGTGAGTATCCCGAAAGAACAGGCAAAAGAAATTCTCGTCCGGCTCGACCCGAAACAGGTCGAAGTCGTGATGACGGAAATCTCACGCATCGGATTGGTTACGCCGGAAGAACAGGAAAACGTCATTCGGGAATTTTCCAGAGCGAATCCCTCAAAACTGCTCGGAAGCATCGGTGGTTTTGGCATCGCACAGGACCTTGCGGAAGCCGCTTTGGGAGCGGCAGGAACAGCAATCATTGACGGCGTACGGAGTTCACTCGAAGCGATCCCGTTTGGTTTCCTACAAAAAATTGAGTCGGAAAACCTGCTGACGTTCATCACCGACGAACATCCGCAGACGATTGCGTTGATCGTTACGCACTTGAATCCGGTGCAAGGGGCGGGGATCATCAACGGCTTGCCCCCGGAGCGGCAACTGGCAGTGATTCGGAGGATTGCAACGATGCAACAGACGAACCCCGAGATGATCAAAGAGGTCGAAAAGGGACTCGAAAGTAGAATGTCAAGTCTGATGAACCAAAAACTGGAACGAGCGGGCGGAATCGACAGCGTCGCGGAAATCATGAACGTGATTGACCGCGGGACTGGTCGGGACATCATGGAAAACCTTGCTCAAGACGATCCCGAATTGGTCGAAGACATTCGCCGTCTGATGTTCGTCTTTGAAGACATTAACAAACTGGCGGATCAGGACATTGCGGCGATCCTCAAGAACGTCGAGAACACGCAGTGGGCGTTGGCACTCAAAGGGGCGAGCGAGGAACTCAAAAGCAAGATTTTCAAGAATATGTCGAAGCGTGCTGGCAAAATGTTGCAGGAAGAGATCGAATTCCTCGGTCCGCAACGGGCTTCGGATGTTGAACGGACGCAACAAGAAATCGTCGATGTTATCCGCAAACTGGAAGATGCCGGCGAAGTAACGATCAGCACCGGCAAAGGTGGCGGAGAGACGTTTGTTAATTAAAAAAGTGAAAAAGCGAGTGACTCTCGTACAACTATTCCATTAACGGAGTCAAGACATTCGTGTGTTGCCGGAAGGTCTTTTGCGCAATTGTGCTACTGCTCCGCCGCATCGGTAACGACTTTTCGCAGAATGTCATCGACAACGCCGTAAGTTTTTGCTTCCTCGGCATTGAGATAAAAATCCCTGTCGGTATCCTTGGCAATCTCTTCGACGGACTTGCCGATGTGCGAGGCGAGGATTTCGTTAAGCATCGCGCGATCCTTAATGATCTGTTGTGCCTGAATCTCAATATCTGAAACCTGTCCGCCGACACCGCCCCAAGGTTGATGCATCATAATTTTGGCATGCGGCAGTGCAAATCGCTTTCCCTTGGTGCCGCCTGCCAGCAGAATCGCCCCGCCACTTGCTGCCAAACCGACGCAGTATGTCGCCACCGGACAACTCAACATTTGCATCGTGTCGTAGACCGCCAGCGTTGCCGTTACGCTCCCGCCGGGAGAATTGATATAAAAATGAATGTCCTTCCGCCGGTTTTCGCTCTGTAAATAGAGCAGTTTCATAACCAACTCGTTGGCGTTGTCACTTCGGATTTCCCCTTGCAGAAAGATGATACGGTTCTCCAAAAGCAGATCGCCGAGCGTCATGGAACGCTGACGTTGATAATCGCGGTAGTTGGGCATGTCAATGAAAAACGGGAAATGAATGCCCTTATTGTCTATAAAATCGGTGGTTTTACAAGAGCGGGGTGGCGTTAGAGTATTTAGCCGGTACTCCGCGTTGGCAACCGGCGGACTTACGGGCTTACGTCCCTCCGCTCTTTGCACTTGTTGCCATAACTACCCTCATCGGTTACAATGCGCGGAGTACCGGCAAAATAACAACTCGATTTCCCAAATGCCCAACCGCCGCACTTTCCTGAAACGCTCCGCCGCGCTGGCGGCACTGCCGTTTGTCCTACAAACTGCGCCGACACAGTCGGCGGCTCTCGAACCCCAAACCGTAACGTTGCCCAAGCGGAGCGAAGTTGCAAGCGAACACACATGGAACTTGACTCCACTCTTCAAAAACGACGACGAATGGAAGATCGCTCTCGAAGCCACGCGGAAAAGACTGCCGGAATTCAAAGAGTTTGAAGGGAAGTTTTTCACTTCCATGCGAGACTCGGGACCCAGCCAACCTATCCCAGGAGGTTCTGTCCCCAGAGATCTCCCTGTCCTCAATATCGGCGGCATTGGCGGTTGCTTCTACCTCGAAGATTCCATTGGTCTTGAAATCGAACGACTCACGATCTACGCCTATCTTCGCTTTTCCGAAGACACTGCCGATCCACAAGCCCAAGAAATGCAGAGTCTTATCACTTCTCTGCAAGGACAGTTTCGGGAAGCAACGAGTTTCATCCGTCCCGAACTCCTCGAACTATCAGAGGGACAT
>Ga0123353_10018034_pt1 | contig 10415 bp, 10 predicted proteins | sample TergutLab28metaG_3_FD_92763 | JGI IMG/M metagenome (GOLD analysis project Ga0123353, IMG submission 92763) | Labiotermes labralis P3 segment gut microbial communities from Petit-Saut dam, French Guiana - Lab288 P3 | ecosystem: Host-associated > Arthropoda: Insects > Digestive system > Gut ...
AATAAGAATGGACATGAATGACATGTTTCATGTTACTTTCCGTTGTCAAATGTAATCATAATTGACTAATATGTTCTTGAGTTATTCCATGCATACGGACAGAGCTGTTTCAATAGGTGTGCTGCTGGAATGTGAATGTGCCTAACAGTGTTGTAGTCAGAGTTACAGAATGAATAAATTCAACAATTTACATTTTTTGAACATTTGTGTTCTGAGAGCAGCATGTGTGAAGAAGTTTGATAATATTCACATTCACACACCATATATGGATGAATATTTTTATTATTATTTTAGTCAAGTAGGTAATGTGGTCTCTCTACATTGTATGTCATATAAGTTGAGTGGAGGTAGAGCTCCAGTCATTCTGAACCTCAGCACTAGATGGAGGTGAGTGGTCAGCCTCAGACCCTGACCACTTTACCTCTGTGGAAGGAGCTTCCATCAGGCTGGGTGGGCCCCAGAACCTGTCTGAACGTTCTGGAGAAGAGATAAACCTCTTGCCTCTGCTGGAATTCGAACCCTGTACCATCCATCCCGTAGCTTAGTTGCTATATCAACTAGTTAGTGCAGCTCCCCTTATTTTAGTAGGAGTGTTATGTTGTTATGTACTCACAAGATGAGAATAAAGACACAGATCTGGCTGGCGAATGTAACCCAGAAGATGGTAGAAGGAGCAGAGGTGATGGTGGCATTATACACCTGAGTGTAAAGGACACCCGAGACTAGAGGAACTGCGTTGTCTGCTGCAGCAAGGATCGCAAATACTTTCCCTGTGTGGACAAACATATCACAGTGAAATCATAATTGATTATGTACCTGCATATACACAGGCACAGTGCACTATATATATTTTTTTTGTTCCTGAAACAGGGATTGTGAATACCATCTGTTTATAGTTACATAAAACACAAGAAAACACTGATTTTAAAACTCTGTAAGAAAATGTGAGACCATAAATATCCCCAATAATTTACACCTGAAAGTTCATAATTGAAAATGGGTAAATTATTAGGGAATAAAATACCTCGTTCTGACAGTGGAACAGTCTTGGATGTCATTGATCGGAGTACCGGTGCAACAATGGGACCCACAGCCACAATGGTGCCACCTGGAACAATGGTCACTATAGCAGCAACAATCCACTATAGGTGTGCAAGAGGCAGTTGTGTGGTAAATGTGCTATACGTGCGCACAATGACACCGCATAGTAACTGCCATTTGTTAAAGGTGTGCCAACAGTTACTTTATTCATGTATGATATTGTTAAAATAACAAGGAGCCAGGACAGCATAGTCAGAGTAGCACCTAGGCTGGACAGTTAAGAGTATGAATCGCAGCAGGGAAAACGGTTAGGCTCTTTCTCTTCTCAAAAATGTCCAGACTAGTATTGGGGCCCACCCAGCCTCCTCTTCAATGGGCACCGAGGTTTCTTCTTGGGGGTAATTCGGCTGGGGTGTAATGTTGACCACTCACATTTTTCTAGTACCAAGGTGAAGAGTGAATGGAACTATACCTCTGCTTCCCATATTTGTCTTCATGGTGTGTACAGGGATTACAACTTTACTTTGTTAAAATATTGGTTGAAAGTTTGTAGAGGCCCTTATTATCAGCATTCATTTACTCAGAAAAAAAGCTTGATTTTTTTAAATTGAGTATTAACAGCACAAAGAAGAAATTAATTTTGGTTTTTGTTGAACAGAGATGACATGTTTTCAGGCCTCTTGGTGAAACTTCAATTTGGAAAAAGTTCAGCATACATCACGATAAATTTAATTGTCATTTACAAATATCCTCATGTGCCATATTTACCCACATATAAAATGATACCCACTTCAAAATTGTAAATTTTCAGGAAAGTACCTATAAAGAATGTGCCTGCCTTTGTGTGTGTTTATTATGTGCCCCCCTTTCTGATGATGAATTAGGTAAAAATTCTTGTCATGTGGGTACATGTGTGTTAAATTAACATTTCATTTGCATATTAATTAATATCTTATTTCTTAGAAACAAAACCTTGCATGCCCAGCATTTTTTTACATGTCAGTGGTTTATTGTCACATGTTAGATAAGAATTCAGCACATTGACGAGCAATAGTCACAACTGTGACAAAGGCACAGTTACTGTGGTGTCTAACAGCTGCATGCAAAGAATCACTCCATTATTTCTATAGTATAACCAACAAGATGCACCAATGTATCATATTGGTTTTACTGTAGAAATAATATTACGATACACTGCTCATGAACGTAAAATCACCCCATTCTTTTAAAACAAGTACCAAAAAATGTGATGTAGCAATTAAGTTGCACTCTGATATCCTTATAGGCAGGGTACAAGTGGGAGTGTATGTAATTTTATGCTACACTGCATAACAAAATCCATTACATTAACATGCAACTACACTAATAGTGAATTGAAAATCATATTACTTGCTGACCTGAAAATGAATGTCACTTACCGACATAAAATAACCATGAAACTTCTGCAAGTGCAAAGACCACCCTGGCCATTGCATGTGCTGTTGCTCCAACCATTATCATTGTCGTATCTCCCATTCCCAGTAATTTTCCCATTATATGGATACCTAGTAGTGTGCCTGAAATGCAAATGGAATGTTCTGTCTTACAGGGATTGTATGTTTAATCATTTGTACAGCTGGAAAGTGTAATACCATTCCATGCCCTAGGTTTTCAGTACCTTTGTATAATGTATAATTTTGAGAGTGTATTCCAATGGATCTTGCATGATGTGTATTTTTTGGTTAATTCAATGACATGTTGCCACCTACTTATGTAATATAGTGCTAAATAAGAGACAGGACATTACAGAATGGGTGAAATGTTTGTGGCCAGTTTTAATGTAATAACACAGAATATTTGTGGAAAGATTTGGGGGTCGGGGGGAATCATAGGATGGTGCATCTAGTTAAGATGTACAGTGAGGACCTCTTGAATATGGTGCTGGAGTGGTAATTATTACACTGCACCTATACACTTCATACAAAAACTGATTTTAAACCTGTATTCACAGCCTGTCACCCTTGATCTTGCCTCCGTCTATTGAAGAAATATTGGCACATATTTCTGGTTGAGTGGGCTTTTGTGCATAATTGAGTTCAAAATTTATGCCATTGTAGCTCCTGGTAGGGTCAGCCTTGCCAGACAGGTTTCAAATGAGTTGCTAGACAAAGGGAGGTACACTGAGCTTCTGGGATTGAGTTTGGGTTGTGGGGCTCACAACATCATCCCAGTAAATAGACTCACATTGGGATTTCTCAAAGTATGTTAACCACACAAAACCAACCTAGGTGATCTAACAAACACAAGGATATATTCAGCTATAACATTGCGGCCTGCGGTTGTGTTACAAGACGCGAACTACATATAGCGGTGGACAAATCCTGGGGTTCCAGGGCTGGAAGAACAATGTACTAGATGTGAAACAATGAAGGAGCATAGTGGATTTGGGCAAGGGATGAGATTGGTTGTAGTACCAGAGGGGGAGAAGGAGGAGGAAGAAAGATGAATCCCTTGACAGTTTGTTGGTTGTATTGTTCATTCCCCTTACCGTGCGGGCAGAAACTAATTGTGTGCACATACCAACAACATATGATGCATTTTGGAAAGTCCTGTAGTCACTGTATTCTTCAGCTGTCCACTGGAACTGTAGCTGTGTATACAGGTATGACATTGGCTTCTCATCTGTATAATCAAGTAAGACAAAGCAAACTAAGCTTTTCAAAGACATATGTTCATGTATATAATACTTAGAAACTGAGTTCATATCTCATAGCAAACACTGTGTCTCCATTACAAGGCAGCTGATTGATGCTGTGTAGGGAAGTTGTCCTTGCTTATTCTGAGAATGATTTGAAACTCATACATACAAGTGAGAATTTAGGTTCTAGTGGTGTTGAGTATTCAGGAATGTAATGCTGTTTAGTTTGGTGAATATGTACCATTGTTTTGGAGGAACCTGCTCTAACAATTCCACAACATCAAATCCCAGACGACAGTACTCTTGAAATAAATACACACTGCGAGGAGTGTGCTTAATTTTTTAATGGTAAAGCCTGTGGTACAACTGCAGAGTAAAAGGTATGTGGAGAAGCAATCATATAATGTTCTGATTTGAAGAGAACTATTTCCTAACATTTCCAATGGATTTTTTGCAATTTCCTTTTAACTTTCTGTAATTACTGATACTTTAATATTATTTTCGTTTAAAATTTTGTCTAATTCTTCTTTCTCTCCTAGCCCTCTAATATTCCAGGTTGCATATTTAAATCATAAATTCCACATCTATGTTGTCATTTAAAGAAATTCTGTCCGACTTCTTTCCGTGAGACTTGCCAGTGGTTAAAATTTCCCCTGGATGGTTTTTTTACTATTATTTATGCATCAAAATAGATTACCCAGGGTAATGAAACACCCTCTCCAACTGGCAGAAGGTATCATGGAAGACCTTTGAAGAGACTTTTCGATACGTGAGACTAGAACGGGTCAACAAGTGGCCCAACTCCATGAGAGATATATGATGATGCATTTTTTTTATAATGGCATGCATTTTTATATATCAGGTTTCAAATGTTCATACTCTGTCTAAATCTAAGGTGTCCTAATTTAGTGTTATATGGATGTAGACTAATACAATGCAGACTGACCTCTTTGGAATGTGTAAAGAGCCATGGCAATGAAAAGTACCACTAAGTACAGTCTTCTGTTTCCTGGTCGCTTCTTCACTACAGTTTTCACTGACTGTACCACATGATTAAAGTCAAAGAAGTCACCAAGCAAGTTGCAAGGTAGTGGCTGCTGGCTTTCAGTTGTCCTCCACTTGAGCCGCCAAAGAGCGTACAGTATTGCAGTGAGCAGCAAGGATGCATTCATGCCAAACATGATTGCATAAGAATGTCCAGTAACAGAACTCCACAAGTACTTCCCTGCAGGAAATCATATCAATGTATGCAAGATTTGAGGTACTCAAGCAGTGTTGCTGAAGCTTAAAGTCTTCTGGGATGCTATGCCATTGTGATTGATAAATAGTTGCTGATGTTTCAAAGAATTTTTTTTTCAATCCCATTACAGGCCTGGACAGGCCCTGAGGGTTCCAGGAGGTTGAGGTTTCCAGATTTCAAGACAGTTGGTACATGAAGGTCATTAGGTTTTCCTGGTACTCATTTCTGTTAGAGGCTGAGTCAACCCCAGGGTCATTGTGCAACCAGCAGGATTATATCAATGAAAAATTCCAATCACACCGTCGGGAATCGAACCCACGACCTACCGGCTTGTAGTAAAGTGCCTCAAACATGGCAGTAATTATTTACCAGTCAGCACAGTGAAACATCCCAGAACCTGAATCTTTATCAAGGCATGTCATTTATGAATATTTTAACAGCCATGTAATTAATATGTTCCTGCTACTTGCTACTGATGTTTCAATGTTCTAAGTATATAATACCCCCTCTGTATGTGCCATTGCCCACTTGATGTTTTGCCAACAACATCCAGCTGATATTTTCCGGCATTTGTATTGAAATAACACAGTCATGCCCACTGATAAAATGTAACTTCATCTGACAGGGCCCACATTGTAGGTACCCTTAAAGATTGATTGAGGGACAGCTTCAAATATATATAATTTTTAGTCCGCTGTCCTAGAAAAAGAGAAAAGTGTACACTTGAAGTCACCATGCTATGTGTCCTCCATTTCAGTTTTTGAACCAGCTGATATTTTTCATGAAACGTGGGATGTCCCATTGGAGAATACCAAAGTACCATAACTTTCAATTTTATACAGTCAGAAGCAACAACATTTTAAATGTGATAACCTGTGAAGTAGGATAAAGCCACCACCACTTACTTTAGGGTTGTGAACTTTTGTGCTTGGGAAAGTACGTAACTTAAATATGATAATAATGTTGCCACACAAACAATTTCTTTTTGCTTTAAGTTTGTTGGTGGTAACTAATTGAACTGTGTGAAGTGTGGTGTGAAAATGGATCAGAGGTATGTAATGTATGAAATATGATCTTTAAGTAAAAAATTACAAATGGCAGTTGTATGAATGTTTGAGGTTATATCCAGTACTTATGAAACTTTGAGGTTATATCCAGCACTTACGAAACTTTGAGGTTATATCCAGCACTTATGAAAGTTTGAGGTTATATCCAGCACTTTTAAAGTACACTAGAAGCTGTATGAAATTAATTAGTTCTTCACAAATATAAACAGCAACAACAACAACAACAGTATGTGTGTATATATGTCTGTATGTATGTATCTATGTAAATATGTATGTAGGACTGTAAACACATGCAACAGGAAAGGAGGCTTTGCGAGTTGTGCTCTGAACTGCTTGTTCAAACACATGGTCTCATGACATTAATGTTTATGTTAAGTTTGTAAATGCAGACCATACATTTTTGAAGAGGAGAGATACTTGTTGATTGTGCATTATGTAACAGCATTATCACCTGTAGAGTTTATGTAGTGTCCCATGAGATGATGGAAATATTGTGTATCGTGAGCTAAAACAATTTAATATTCTAAAACAAGTCATTTTATTATAAGTAATGACTAAAATGATAACATGAAATAAGTGTACCCAGCGCAACACCAGTGGGCATCGTTGAGAGATACGCGATGTCGAGTACTGTGACTCGGAGAGTACGAGATTCAACTGTTGATACATCGGCCACGTAACTGAATGCTGCTGCGAAGATTGCTAAATCTGCTCCAGTCACAGCAGAGGGCAGAGAAGCTGATAGTAGGACAGTCTCAAGTGGCCATGTGACTGAAAGTTACAAGATTGTGCACATTATGATAATTATCATTGCTGCTGCTGCTAGTACTACTACTACTAGCATTATAATTCATAAAAATTTATATGAAATTTTGAATGGAAAACAAATTATTGGACAAGAACATTTATTGTTTTCCCACAATTTATAAAAAACTTTCATCTGTCCAAGTGATTGAGAATTCTTGGGCACTGTTATCCTAAACTGTTTGACAATGAATATGTTTTTAGACTGTCGTGAGAACTGTTGAAGTACTTAGAAAATCCTTTTTCTTTACCTTGCAGTGCATTAATGATAACCATGGTAGAATAATACAGTTTGCCAGCTAATCCCAAAAGCAGTGGCAATTTCCTTCCTCGACGATCACTCCAAGCACCCAAAAAGAGGGACAACACTAATGGAATAGCGTGTGTTGCCACATTATTATACTGGTGGAAATCTGACACTACAACCTACAGTAGAGAGCAGAAAGAGATATTTGCATTAATTCTGGTTTTTACACTTTACATATTAAGTCTTGCTCCTCTGTATTCCACAAATCTAAGGGTGAAAGTAGGAATTTGCATACCTTATTTGAATATTTCCTTACCTAAAAAGAAAGTTGTTTTAAGAGACCCTGGGGCCCTGGACCAACTGCACCACTGCAACCCAGTTAATCTGGTTTTGATGAGTGCTAAGAATGCATGCACAAAGCATATTACAGACAGGGAGTTTCTTGTTTTGGTTTGCATTGATTAGGTTGAAACTCACTTGAACTTGCTTGTTGTATTCTTTGTATTGACTGTCTGCAAGGTTGGAGCAGATGATGTCCGAGAAATTCAGATTGACACGGCAGGCTTTGTCCACAAAGAAAGCTTGTTCTACCACTGATGTCAGCATGAATGCCATCATATATAGGAACATGACAGGCTCCACTGTAATAAGATGCCACCAGTGACATCTTTGTGACCTTTCCTCCTCCACTGGTACCTGTCAGATTTGTGATGTTACACACAAAAAACTCAGTTACTACGTAAGATTAAAAGTAATGTCCAGAACCTCTAATCTTGTTACTGTCTTTTCAAAAACATAAAACTGTCAATAACCTGTTTTTTTAATGGACGTAGAATTGGTATTTCATGAAAAGTGAAGGTCAGGTATTAAAACTAAACTGCTGAGCTGAATATTTGGATGTAAGAGAGACTAAATGAATTCATGGAGAAAATTATATATGGGGGAGCTTCATATTTTGTATTCTATACTTTGTACACAGTGGCCAGATGTAGGTGGCTGTACGTGGGCAGAGAGGATATACTGGTACGCAGACAGTTTTCATTCCAAATAAATGTGGAGTAGAAAGCTAGTATTATAACATGTCTAGGAAAAGAGCTAATGTGAATGTGAACTGCAGTAAACAGACACAAGATAGAGTCCCGTGGTGGGCTATAGTGGTAGTGTTAATGTACTTTCAGGTTTCATAAAAGTAACATTTTCCCTGTCCATGACATGAAGCCATAAGAGGGGAGTAGACATATCGCTCCACTCATTCTGAACCTCAGTGCTAGTTGGAGGCGAGTTGTCAACATCACACCCTGGTCTCTTTACCCCAGGGAAGAGCCCCCGTACCCATTGACTAGGAGGCTTTGTGGGCCCCAGAGTGTGTCTGGATGTTTTGGAGAAGATAAAAATCTCTTGCTCTGCTGGAATTCAGGTTCTATAACAGAAGAAAAATTTGAGTAGTTTTGTTTCTGACAAGCCCCCTCGTCGCCCTGCTGTCACCTTTTATCGTCTCTTATACACGACTTTTTGTACTTTTAAACAACATATACACATTGTCTTATATGTAGAATTCTAACATTGTTCTGTGTGTTATAATCCAGCTGGTTCTTTGAGCTCGTAACGATTTTTAGTCTCATGTAGCCTTTGATGCTGATGGGCCTCTAATTCTACACTCACATGAACAGTTGAATACCTATTACCATTGATGAAATTATTTGTTACAGGGACTTTGGTGTTACATGTAGTTAACACAAAACAGGAAAATGGTTGGAAATGTGTATTAATGATTTTGCACAAACATTGGTCTGGATATTGAAAGTCCCCCCCCCAGTTAAATGTACATATTCTGCTTTGTTTATTGGCTGGAAGAAATAATACAGAGTTTTCATGGTAAATATTCATTTGGGTAAAAAGATTTGCTTATGTGGAACTGGATGAAAGTTTATCGGTGTTGTCAGAAATCCACAAACTATATCCACAGAGTGGAGCCTGCCTTGAGAAGCTAATGATTCCTCAGCCAGTTATGAAATTCCCTGCACTGAAAGTTCATTACCCATTTTCACAAGAGCTTGCAACTTGTGCGTATCTTGAGTCGGATGAATCTACTCTTCACTATTTCATTCTCTTTGCACAAGATATATTTTAATATGTCTCAAAATCCATTACATACCCAATCCTGAATTACTTCAGTTTATTTCACATATTCACAAACTGTTTCTGAAACACCTGTTTTTATTATTATTCCATTTACCTAGAAACTGAAAATATCCATTCAAACATTATACCAGATGTCTTACACGTGACATATCCTGTTCCTTGGTATCTGCCATTTGAAGGAGTTGTTGCCCTTACTGTGGCAAATCTGTGTGTGTGCCAAGAGTGATGCTGGGATTTCCTGTTATCAGCTTGTTGTGTAAGGCTGAGCACCACAGTGATTTAAGTCTTAATCTTCCTTCTGAGTCCGCCAATTAACCTCTTCCCCCACCTCCCCCACCTGTGGTTTATTTAACAGCCCTGTGCCAACTGCAAGGATGTTAAATCATCAAATAAAAAATTACTGTACACAGTTTGAAGAATAATTTTGAAATAATGTGGGGGATATATTGGTCTTCTCTTGTTTTTCAGTCTTATCTGAATACATAGGTCACAATTGCGTAAAATTCTGATTGTTTGTGCACAGAGTTTACATAACTTATCATAATGACCCTTGTATGGGTTATCACTGTCAAATAAGCTAGAGTGTTCTCTTTGTTATGCTGAAGGTACAAAGTGTGTTTCTTCAGCTGCATTCGTGGCCTGTTATGGTAGTGATCATTAGCAGCTTACGTTTAGCAGTGAGTGGCCCGTGTAATAAAATGTGTGACTATCACACTTGCATTTCTCAACTGGGATTCCACATGTTGAGGTAAATCTACACAATAGTACATAAACTAGGAGCTTTTCTTTGCTTCAAGTTTCTCATTACATTAATTTTACTGTCATTGCTACAAAAATTATTATTTCTGGAATAAATGAAAGGCTTCAAATTGTTATTAAAATTAAACAGCAACTTTACTAACAATATTGAAACAACATATTCTCTGGCTTCTTTAGATTAAAATTTCATTTTTTTTCTTGAATTTATCATTGCTTTGTCAAAGTATGATTTTCTCATAAAAAAAGTGATCCTGTTACAGGCCCGGTGTGGGTAGAGGTATAGCTTTACTCTTCCATGACTGTGGCACTAGAAGGGGGTGAGTGGTCAGCAGCACACTCCAGCCGCCGTTTACCTCCGGGAAAGAACCGGTACCCATTTTACAGGAGGCTGGGTGGGCCCCAGGGCCGGTCTGGACGGGCGGAAAATCTCGTCCCCAC
>Ga0123353_10018035_pt1 | contig 10414 bp, 4 predicted proteins | sample TergutLab28metaG_3_FD_92763 | JGI IMG/M metagenome (GOLD analysis project Ga0123353, IMG submission 92763) | Labiotermes labralis P3 segment gut microbial communities from Petit-Saut dam, French Guiana - Lab288 P3 | ecosystem: Host-associated > Arthropoda: Insects > Digestive system > Gut ...
GCGTAGTGAGGTGGTGCAGAGTGTGGTGGTGGATAGTGTGGTGGTGCAGAGTGTGGTGGTGCAGAGTTTGGTGGTGCAGAGTGTGGTGGTGCAGAGTTTGGTGGTGCAGAGTGTGGTGGAATATAGTGAGATAGTGAGGTGGTGCGTAGTGAGGTTGTGCATAGTGTGGTGGTGCAGAGTGTGGTGGTGCATAGTGAGGTGGTGAATAGTCTGGTGGTGCAGAGTGTGGTGGTGCGTAGTGAGGTGGTGCAGAGTGTGGTTGTACGTAGTGTGGTGGTGCAGAGTGTGGTGGTGCATAGTGTGGTTGTTGCATATTGTGGTGGTGCATAGTGAGTTGGTGCATAGTGTGGTTGTTGCATAGTGTGGTGGTGCAGAGTGTGGTGGTGCATAGTGAGGTCACCTAAAACAACAGGTTACCAGTTTTGGAGTGAAGAGACGGTTGGATTTTTTTAGAATATGATTTATATTGGATTAATTGGACAAGAGCAGATTTTGCACCTCAGATACAAAAAAAAAAAATAAATAAACAAATGAATAAGAAAATAATGAGGACTTTATCCGATTCGATGATCCCCACCCGTATCCTTACAGAAGTTTCACCTACCGTACTGAGAACGTCAGGGCATACGATGTAAATAGAGCGATTGTGTGCAACACTAACATTTTGTTAGTGTTGTGTTTGACAATAAACCCTTGTCAGTGAAGCGTTTGACCGTAACATTGTGTTAGTGATATGTATGAGAATAAGATTTTATTAAAATTGTGTTTTACAGTAACACTGTATTAGTAACGTGTGACTAACACTGTGTTGTTAACGTGTTTGTTAATAACATTGGGCTAGTCAAGTAACAGTAACCTTGTGTTATTAACGTGTTTGGTAGTAACTGCGTCAGTAACGCCTTATACAGTAAGAATGGATTAGTAAACTGTTTGACAGTAACGCTGTGTAACGTGTGTGACTAACACTGATAACGTGACAACAACTGTCATTGGAATTTTTCATTGATATATTCCTTCCGATCACACAATGGCCCTGGGGTAGACTCAGCCTCTAACAGAAATGAATACCAGGAGCATTTCCTGGGGGTAAAGGCGGTCGGTGCGTAGGGCTGACAACCTTACCACCATCCTGTGTCGTTGTCATGTAATCTGGGAACCTTAATTTCCTGGAACCCTCTGGGCCACTTCAGGCCTGTAATACAACTGCTTCACCTTTACCTTTACGTCACAACATTTTGTTTATAACGTGTTCCTACATTCCCCTCTCTCCGACCCGCAGTCTGTGTATAATGCCACTGTCTAATGATAACGATGACGCTGACCTGCAAGATCTTGCCATTCGCTCGCAGAGGGACTGGGTGAGAGGCAAACTTGACTTTCTCGCTTCTTTCCCATTGCGGTAACATGTAACTCTACAATATTTCCGTCGCCTTAGAGAACATTATTTAATTTTTTTTTGTCTCCTGGCGGAATATACAGGTACAAAACACTGTGGCTGTTTTTTTCAGTCCCGCTGTGCCAATCAGATTGTTTAGTGGTGAATGACTTTTTTTCATATGAAGCCTACTGATGTTGCAAAAACTGGCGTTACATTAAAAAGAATATTGCTGAAAGACACGCCTTCTTCCAAAATTTGATCTGAGGTACTGGCAGTGATTCTGACAATGCCTCTCATTTTTATCTGACGTTTATAAGACACTGTGTTCGGGAATCTTGTAGTGTTAAATATAAATCTTGAATTAATAATATTATTATACAGCTTCAATGGAAATTTTGCGAGATATTTTCGAGTTAAATCGACACCGAATTCTTTAAACGTTTCATAAGGCTTCATGCATTAAGGATCGTTCAATTGGCGATTGCCTCTATCTACACACAACAAACACAACACGGAAAAATGCCTTCAACCGAATTCGAAAGATCGGACGTAGACCGTTGCAAGTTTTAAACTGCGCGGCTACTAAAATCAGCAGGAAGTAATAAAAATTACACACTAAGAATTCCACCAGCGACAAGTTCAATGAAAGTTATGAGGCCTACATAGGCCTAAGTTTTGATAAAACTTATGCTTATAGTATACCATACAAAAAACGGAATTATAAAATAAGCTTTAAAAATACATCCTTTTGTTTTTGTTATTATCATTGATATTTTCGATACTAGTGTTATTAGTATTATCATCATCATCATCATCATCATTGGTATCATTGTCGTCATTATGAATGATGAAAAGTGGAACTAATGAAGCGTGAAATATTGCTAGTAAGTTCTGAAAGCTGAAAACGTTGATTTTGATAAGTTAAGAATTTGATTTAAGTATTTGTTCCCTTGGAAAAAGGTATTGCTTTCATGGTGACGTTTTGTGAGTTGATCTTTACTTCCTGCCTATTAACCTGTAAATATACAAAGATACGTTCTCTAGCAACTAACAAACTTAAATATTGATGATATCTTTATTGAGTTGGCAACAGTAGCAACTCAGACTATTAGGGCCAAACTTTTGACAGCGGAATATTATTTGCCTGACACCTAAATGGTTAAGTAAGTAACACAGCCACAAACTAATAATCAAGATTTAATTACTTTTGTATCCTTCTCACAGACTAGGCTATTTCGAGTGAGCGGTTATAAAACACGAAATTTAATAAACATAAAAAAAAACCTGTCGTCTAATACATGACGTCATTTACAGAGGCATACAGAGGTATAATTTGCCATATATACGTCGTCACATCTAGGAAGATAGCTTCATACCAACCGCAGTCAGAAAATCTCAACATACATCAGTTCAAAGAGAGCAGCGTTTGTTTATATTTGAGTGCGTGTATGTGTATGTGTATGTGTGTGTGTGTGTGTGTGTGTGTGTGTGTGTGTGATTGTGCAAATGCAGAAATGTTTCACAGTGTCTCTACTAGATGATAAGCAATGAATTAATTTCGTTCGCTGTGCGGTTTACGTTGGTACGCTTGCAACTCTCATGTGGGCCATCCTCGATTACAACTTTGCAACGTTTCTCAAAGAGAATCTTAATTCCCTGAGGCATGTGCTGCTCACACAGGGAATAAAATTACCCAGAAATCTCTCAGCCATGTTAAGTTGCTCTATGCCGTTTTCTCGTTGTGGCAGTAATTATCATGTTGTCGAATTATTATTATTACTATTATTTGTAGGTAATTTTAGACGATTTCCTGAATTATTTGAAGTTGTCCCCTCTGTACGATGGACGGCACCACCTTGATGCAGTTCCTTATTACTATTTTTATAGGACTAAAATATCCCGGTCCAGTCTGTTTATCACAGTATCCAAGCACTTACAGGCAATTTTTGGAATTTCTGCACTTCTATCTTTGATTGTAGAAGCTGTCCTCCTGCTAAGTGCTTTCCAACCGCCAACTTTGTGTACAAACAAGTCGACTTCTTTTAGGAAAATTCTATAAAACAGACCTTGTCTCAATTTCATATATGTCTGTAGTTACTGATCTGTGTTTACATTGTGGCGCTGTTGTGCGAGCACTTGATTTTTATGTTGTTATTTGTATATTGTTTTATTTTTTATACAGGTTTGGTCAAAAGTAGGTATACAGCAATTCACTATATACTGTATATCTACTTTTGGCCCACCCTGTATAATATGTCGTAGTTACTATTTATTATTTGTTATTTATCATTTTTATGTTGTGCTCTTCTGTCACTGAACGTTTGGCTATTGTCTCAGCACTTTTAAATACAATGAATTATAAATTTTTCCAAATATTTTCGTTTGTTTTTTATTTGAGTATTTTTCTTTTGTTCCTGTTTCGTCTTTGTAATTGGTTTTATGGCTTTTTCGGCAGTACATTAATAATAATAATAATAATAATAACGGAACTAAATTATTGTTTTACTTGTTCGAAAGGGTCATGATCTTCCTCAGTCTTCCATAGTTGTCTGAATGTCCCTGGTTTTTCTTTTGTTGCATTTTCCACAAGAGGCTGACACTCGACCCGTTTCTGTAACGTCTAAACCTCTTATTTTAAACCTTTAATATTAACTTGGATATTAACCTGAAGTGGTTTCTTCCGTTCACATTTCTCGCCTTCTAAATCTCTCGTGCCACATATAATTGCTGAATTCCTTGTGCACGCTCTAAATTTCTACTTAAACGTCTGAATGACATGTGGTGGTGAGTACATATTTCAAAGCTACTTGATGTGTATTTTCGTATTACTCCTCTCGTAACTCTCCCTTATGACTATCCTTTTCAGTTTTTATTCTCCTAGCGCTTTAAATTTATTATTATTATTATTACTATCGTCATAATTGTTATTATCTGTATCATTTTATTAACACGAAATATTAATTAAAACGAACACAGAGGAAACACGATTTTATGCAGGATTTGAGCTTCTCGTGGTGCTGCTGGTGAATATCAGGTCTTCCTGAAGTTTAAACTTTGTTCTTTTGTGAATAGTTACCGACGTTTCGAAGCAATGTAGTGTGTTCTTCTTCAGAGGCAAGCAGTCCAAAAATAGTAGGTGCGTATGAAGAGCTGTCACAGTATAAACTGACTTAAAATCCCCATTACTGGATTGCGTCACAAACACACTTGCTAGTACACTGAAGGCCCCACAGTGCTGCCTATTAGCACCTCGTCCCTTGAATCAGTACCTCAGGTATTCATGTGTTCATAATTAGGGTCCTTTGAAGGCTACGATAATCTCTGGGATTGCAATGGGTCTTGTAACTGGGGGGCTCCCGACAAGGCGCGTTTTATTTTAGATTTTGTAAGTTCTTATTTACTGCTTTATCTGCACCGTCAGTTCAGGAATATGCTGAGGTAGGTTTCCCAAATTTATATTTTCATGGGGCTCAGAAACGTCTTCACCCTGACCTTGACCGAAGACAGAAGAACTTTGTGACTTTCCTTTTTCTGTGCAGAGAAATGTGGGGTTAGTGCCCAGTTATGCAATGACCACTTCCTTCCACATGCTTCAAATTCAGAATTTCTTAACCACCCTACTTCTCCTAGACCGAAATAACAAAAACGTTCTTAAATAAACACTAAATAATTAAATACTATGAGGCTTCAACTTATGAAATTGTGTAGTAGCGAGCCGCAGGGACAGCCCTAAGCTCTCTCATTAGCACAGCCAACACATCATAAGTGCAGACACGAGCCTGCACGGTTACAGTAGACGAACAGTTGGGGCAGGCCTAAGTCTTTAATAAGACACTGGAAGAAGAGTGAAAGCAGTCTTGTTACTTCAGTAATACACTAGACGAAGAGGGAGGGCAGCATGATTCTTCACTAATACACTACATGAAGAGTGAGTACAGGCATGTTCCTTCACTAATACGCTGGACGAATAGGGAGGGTAGGCTTGACCTTTCGCTAATACCGGACGAATAGGGAAGGCAGGCATGTTCCTTCACTAATACACTATAAGAAGAGTGAGTACGTGCATGATCCTTCACTAATACACTGGACGAATAGGGAGGGCAGGCATGAACTTTCACTAATACCGGACGAATAGGGAAGGCAGGCATGTTCCTTCACTAATACACTATAAGAAGAGTGAGTACGTGCATGATCCTTCACTAATACACTGGACGAATAGGGAGGGCAGGCATGACCTTTCACTAATAACGGACGAATAGGGAAGGCAGGCATGAGCCCTCAATAAGATACTGGACGAAGAGGGAGGGTAGGCATGATCCTACACTAATACTGGAAGAAGAGTGTCGGCAGGTATGTGCCTTCATTAATGCACTATAAGAGGAGTGAGTACAAATGTGAGCATTCTCTAATACACTGACAGAAGAGTGAATGCGGGCTTGTTCCTTCACTAATACTCGTACACTGGACTAAGAGTGAAGGCAGGCATGAGCCTTCACTAATACACTGTAAGAAGAGTGAGTGTATGCATTTTGCTTATTTAATACGCTGAACTAAGTGTGAGTGCAGGCATTTTGCATCAATAATACACTGGCCGAAGTGTAAGTTCAGGCATGTTGCTTCACTAGTACCCTGGACAAAGAGTAAATATAGGTATATTCCTTCACTAGTACACTAGAAGAAGAGCGAGTGTTGGCATAAGGTATCAGTAACACACTAAACGAAAAGAAAATGATGATTATGATAATTATTTACTGCAATTGGGTTTCCACCAGGTGACAGTGGTTGTTAAACTTGTACAAAAATAGGAAAGAAACACCCGTATACAAAAGGAACAACAACACACAACAAATTCAAAAGCACTGAACAAAGAAAAGAGGAAAAAAAACATACAAAACCGGAAAACAAACACAAAAAGAATATTATAAATCATAAGTCGAGTAGTAAGTAAATAACAAAGAGAAGCAAATAATAATGACACAATGTACTGCACAGAACCTACATACAACTACATAACTATAAATAAGTGAAACTACACACATTTCACCCAAGATCATCACTGCACTTAATTCATTTCACTTTAACATAATATAATATAGTGTACGTCAGCACAATCACTTTATTATATAAGATAATACAAGGCTACATGTTTCGACTATAACATTGTCATCTTCAGGCCTATATTAACATTTGTGTTACCAGATGCTATGCACACTTTGGGATCCCATCGTATTTACATTCGTGGAATATATCTAATTAAAACGTTTGTCTAAAAGGTGTAACACAAATGTTAATATAGGCCTGAAGATGACTAGGTTATAGTCGAAACATGTAGCCTTGTATTACCTTATATAATAAAGTGATTGTGCTGATGTTCACTATATAATATTATATTACGTTGAGAGCACATCGTGATGCTTCCATTCATTTCACTTTATTGCACTTCACATCACTTCACTTCACTACACTTCACGTCCCGTTTTTCATGTCCCTACACTATTGGAAGTTTCGCCATCACGCTTCAGAAACCTTTCACTTTTCCTCACTTGTCCTTACTTTCTAAACCCTCTTTCTAAAAATATGTAATTTACAGGGGATAGTCGCTGGCGTCTCAATACTGCCATGAGCCGTCGCTTAGACAACACACGAATCGTCCGAACATCCTTGACCCTACAATGGCGTAGTACAGGAATACCGTCTTCTGTTCTGGTTTGCAGAACACTTGTATATGTAACATATTTTGACGGGGATTTCTTTGTCACTCCCTTGAAAGATGTACAATAAATTCGAAGTGTGAATATGCATAGAAATTCACTGTATTCTGCTTCCATGGAATAAAAGCATTCTTCAGTGAGCTCTCCTCAAGCAATATACTCTATACGCCTGACAACAAAGAAATCCCCTTCGCCCGCAGCACGGTGGAACGAACGTATTTTAACCAATTCTATATTTCTCTGCGTGGATGGAAGCAAGACGATGTCCATATGTTTTACTACGTGAAGGGGGGAGAAAAAAAACCAACAACAACAACAACAACTTGAAATTTTTATATACGAGGTTTTATTACCTAATTTAGCGAGATACCTATTTATCTGTTTACACAGACTACGTAGTTACAAGTCACTGGCTTACTGCGATGTGTCGGCTTTACTCTTTATCTTCTGAATGTATCCGTTACACACATATTGTTATTCTTATCATGTATGTGATATTCATATATCCGTTTTGCACATATGTTAATATGTGAATATTTAGTGCTTTCTACTTCTAGGTTTATAAAATTCTTCCCTGAAGAACTAATGAGCCAATCGGACATACAGAAGACAACTTTTGTGCACATTGGATTTAGTTTGGTATTTATTGGTTAGTGCAGGGCAAAAGATGCGGCATTTTAGGGAAAATGTGAGAGTTTGCAATACATCCTCACTGATGATTCGTACGTGTAATTCAGTGTAATGTCTCATTCGTCTGTGTACGGATATTATTTACTTACTTACTCACTCATTCACATACTTACTCATACTCTTGATCATTTACACAAAGGTGTACCCCACACCCACACACCTACACAATAGCAGATTCATTCTAACAAAATATTTGAATTATTTAGTAATCAAGAGGTTTATGTTGCATCATTTCGCTCGTTGTTCCTTCCTAGTAAGTTATCTGTAGAAAGCCTTGTAAATATTAATGACTGAATGTTTTACTTTATTTGTTACTCGACTTACTTCCTTCTTCGACAGCTTTCTTCCATACTCAGTTCGCAACTTGCTTAAAGTCCCAGGGGAGGGGAGATAATATTAAAGTGACAGCGAATTATTACATGGGAAACCTTAATTTTCCACAAAAGTTAGATTAAAAACCTGCTTCTTGACCACGTTTTAGAAATTTCCCACATGCCCAATCCTCGTGCTTAACCACTGGAGAATATGTCTTAATTTTTAGCTTCCGATCTGCTTCATACTAATCAAAGCAGGAATTTACCGGCCAAAATGTCACATTGTAAGTTTCCGAAATATTAGCCTTATCTGAATAATACTAGTTTCTACGTCAGAAAAAAATAAAAATGTTACTAAAATTAACGAGGACAGTAAATCACCTTCACCACAAAAGTAAGTGTCATGTTTTTCATTCCGCAACATGTTTCGACTTCAGAAGGTCATTTTAAGGCTAGAAGTATAAAATATATAAAAGGAATTTTTTACCGTTTTGTTTCGTTTTTAACTGAAATTTCAATTTTGGAATTTTGTACAAAAAATTTTGCTCTGTCAAAGGAAATATGTACGAGAAATTTTAAATGATTGAAGTTGCTAAATGACTATTAAACTAGCCTTAAACCGTTTGATAGTAATCTGACCATTTCAACCTTTTAATCTTTCCTTGTATAAAATTGATCTGAGACAGCAACTTGCATTTTATAAAACTGTAAAGCTCAATTCAAAACTTTTCAGTACAACTGTACACAAATCCCCCTATATATTTTACACTACTGTCCTGAAGATGACCCTCTGGAGTCGAAACATGTTACCAAATTAAAGATATAAAACATACTAGTTGTACTGACTGTAATTTATATCCCTCTTTATGATATATAAAACAACGGGATGACGAATGAAAAAAAAAATCACAAAAAAATTACTTCGGTCAATGAGCGGTCAGAAAAGCTGTCATTCTTTACTGAAGGAAGCAGCTGAGAAGCCATGTAGCATCCTTGAATACCACTGCCCATTCAAGGTTTTAGTGATAAGTACTAAGATAAAAAAAACTCCAAGATTTCTATAAAAAATAAATTTAAACTTTTGAATTTTTTAATTTTTGCACAAATTTAGAACCGACGTGAGATTACGAACGTTACAAAATCCCTTCAGCAATAAATATAATAGATTAGCTACCTTTTGTGCCCATTACGAATGATTTAACCCTTTTTACCTGTAAAAGAATCGTTCTTGCCTTCAACGTTACGTTTGTTAAACATTCATTTTGTTCATGGAAATACATGAATATTTGAAGTTCTCACTATGGCATCGTGGATGCACTTGAAAAGTCCATTCTGCCACATTCCGTGTCGTTCCTCACGGACTCCTTTAAACAAAAGACGAGCACTTCATGACAGTGTGTGCGTGAAAGTAAAACCTCCCTCGTAAAACTTATCATGTGCCTTGCCATCAAATGTGTCACTTTATGCCCATTCTTTCTTCTCTCTTTTTTTGCCTACTTCTATTTTTCTCACTCCATATTTTTCTTCCCCTTTTTTAAAGCTTTGCCTATCCAAAAGTACAAAGAAGCTTGTGTGGAATCGGAAAAAACTGCTTTCGTGTCTCACTTAAGTAACACAAGCTGATCGAAAAGTTTCAGAAGCAAATTCAAGACACAGACATGTATTTTAAACCCAGAGCAAAAGCGAATGGCAAATTTATGTTGTTCCACTCTCTGGTACGTAGTTGTGAAACAGATTCTGATTCACCTTGTGATGACGAATGTTTGTAGAATATATTAAAGTAGATGTAAAGTAGTTAAAACACGGAGTGGAGACAAAACCTCTTGAAATTTCACCATGTATCTAATTCATCTAAGCAATGTAGAATAATGAATGTGCTTAAGTATTTGCTGAACATATTTTCCCGACTTCTTTAAGTAATACTGAAGATCAGGATATAGGAAGTACGTAGGTTATTCGGAAAGTAAGTACCGTCTGCGCATATCTCTCGCGCATCCTCGAGACTGTCACTTTGCCCATGTGCAGTGACTTCCTCTATCAATTGAGAAGCCACAGACGCCATTTCGTGAAATTCGTATTATGTTTACGTTTGTTCCTGTGCGTTAAACATGTTTAGGACAATTGAAGTGGCCGGCGACTGTGAAATACGGTCTGTAATTCGTTTTTTAAACGCTAGGAATGTGCTACCAAGTTAAATTCGTCATCAGATCTGTCAAGTGTATGGTGACAATGGGATGAGTGATGGTATGGTTAGGAAATGTGTTCGGATGTTCAATGAAGGAAGAGAGAACGTGCACGATGAGGTGCGAAGTGGGCGTCCA